>JACLAB010015413.1_pt1 | contig 43608 bp, 43 predicted proteins | sample 8027921 | NCBI WGS metagenome assembly JACLAB01 (sample SAMN15725117, study PRJNA655200) | protist metagenome | isolation source: fluorescence activated cell sorting (FACS) single amplified genomes of... | place: USA: West Boothbay Harbor, Gulf of Maine | collected 2000-07-19 | reverse complement strand
AATAGATCAATTAAGTTTTCTTCTTTGTAGATCAATTCATTTTTTAGATTCCAGATTTTCAATGTAGTCATAATTTAATTATTTAAAGTTTATTATTTATTATTATTATTATTTATATATATTATCGATTTATATTAGTATTTTATTTGTATTATTTAATTTGTAAGTGACGAGCGAAAGCAGGCATGTTATTACTGTTAGTATAAGATTTGTATTTATCAAAGCAATTCATTGAGTCAAAACGATCTTTGTGAGTGTTATATACTTCATCATGATTGTATGATATTGAATCACCTTTTTTATTTGTGAATGTAATGATTGTGTTTTTACCGATTAATGATTTGCGAATTACGAATCTTTTTGTAGTTAATTTAGTCATAATTTAATTTAATTTAGTTAATTTATTTATTTATTATTATAATATTTATATATATTATTTATATATATTATCGAAATATACTCGTATTATATTTGTACTCTCAGGGAAAAGCTAAAAAGTTTGTGAGGATCACACGCGAGAAGGGGCCCGTGGGGTTTATGGATTTGGTTTTGTAATAGGCGGAGTAGTAGGGGGAGTGGGGGCAGCACCCAACTCCAATATTTCTAATACCTAAAAGTGTGACAAGAGCCTATTAAGAATCCTAGTAACAGGCTTGTGTCACCTTTTTCAAATACTTATACAATGTGTAATAATCTTACTATGGCATACATACAATCAAACAGTCCATTTAGAAAACAAAAGCTTTCAAAGAAAGCCGCGGCAGATAAGGCTATTCGTGATAAGGCTTATATGATGGGTCCTTATAAGAAGAAGAAAGCAGAGAACCAGCGTAAGCGTCGTGCAGCATTAAAGAAAGGTGTTGACTTGACAGGTAAAGACTACGACCATACTAAAGGTAAGTTTGTGTCAGTTAAGGCTAACCGTGGCGGTTATGGTAAAGGCACAAAGAAATAAGTAATTATAAACACATCGATAATAAAAAAGAAAACATGTATAAACCATTTAAAATGAAGAATCCATCTATGGCTAAGATGGCAAAGCAGGCGGGATCTGGATCACCGATGAAGTTAGATAATACTCCAGCTCAACAAAAACTAGGTAAAAAAGCAGGAAAATTAAAAAGAACTGATATACCAACGAGGAAGCCTACTAAAATAACTAAAAAAATAAGCAAAAAATACGGTCTTGACGACCCTAGACCTAGACCGCCTCAGCCACCAACGGGAGGTAATGTCAAAGGACTTACTCAATTTCAATATGATACGAAAGGTCTTGTTTTTGGCAACAAGCAGTTGGGAAAAATTCGTGGAAAAGTAAAAGATTATTTCTTTAAAAAATAAATAACAAGACATGTACAAACCGTTTAAAATGAAGGCATCAGGATATGGCAACAGCCCAATGAAAAAGAATTATCCTTCAGCGTTCAAGAAAGATCCTCCAGGATCTAAGAAAGTTAAAGTGTTTGGAGGCGGTGTGACAGTAGATGTTAGCACTGAAAAAGGTCGAGATATTCTTAAAGAAATTAATAGTATACCAACGGTTAGCTCTACTGAACCAGGCAGAGTTACTAAAGCTGCTAAAAAGATATTAAAAGGCGCAGGTAAAATAGCTAGCAAAGCTTTAATGGGTGGTATTATCGATCCTACTAATAAAACAAGTCCTAGACTTTCAGATAGAAAACAATTCAAAAGTAAAGTAAATTCAAACAGTAAAAAAATATATTAAGACATGGCATACACACCGTACAAAATGAAAGGACCTTCGCTTTACAAGTTTAACGCAGGGCTAAGAAAAGCATCTGCAGAAGGTAAATTAGATAGCAACCCTAAGTTCAAGGCTGCTGTTGATGCTTCACCTAATAAGAAATATAAGTCTGCAATGAAGAAGAAAGGCTGTAAGTCAGCTTACAAAAAAATGAAACCTTGTACAGGGTGCAAAACTATTTGCCCATCTTGTAGAGGCAATAAATAACGGATAGACCGTTAACCACGTTATTAACCTAAAACCAAAATAAAATGACGTACCTATATTACCAGACTACCACGACAACTGGTGGTCAACCAAGAGTGAACGATAAAACCAAAGCAGAGTGGGAACATTTAGCTAGCAAAGAGAACTGGAGAATAGTTCAGTTACCTAATGGTTATTATCAAACCGAAGTATCTAACCCTAATAATGAAGAGTGGCATGACGTAACGCGTCGAGAGACAATGGAAGGAGCTGAGTCTGCAATTGACGGAAGCATTGACCACTTCAGTAAGAAGTTAGAGGCTACTAAGGGGCCTAAAGTTGTAAAAACGTTTAACAATGAGAAATAGGAATTACATAGGGGGAGTCGGTAAGGCTACCCCTTTTTTAAAGTCAGATAATTCAGGAGACTACACTACTGAAGATATAGTTGTTGCTATAAGGGATAATAAGGTTACTATTCCTAAAGGAACATATATAGGCGTTGGAGCTCTTAATGAAGATTTTGTAAAAATTAAAGGCATTAGCGCTAGCAACTATACCCCGCAAGATGTTTTACATGGTCTTAGAACACAGTATACTAGCTGGTATAAAGATAACGAGAGTAAAGATAACTATGGTTATACAGATCCAAAAACGTTTATTAAAGATACTTACACAAATAATACATACTATATGAGCGGAGCCGATGAGAACTTAACAACAGGCGGCGGTGCTGATATACTAAATGCAACTGACGAACAATTAGATAAGTATCTAGAAAATTTAACGCAACGAACTATTTCTAAAGATCAGGAAGGTAAGAAGTTTGCCACTACAGAAAGAACAGTTGACTCACTAGCGTCCCAATTATATAATGTTATAACGCCTGGCAACTATAAGTCCTATTATCCTAAATTTACATTGCCTCTTGAGACTCCTCCTTCTAAAATAGAACCAAAAAAAGTTACCTCTATTGAGATTAACAAGGACGAGCCTAAATTACAAAAAGCAACTATGCCTGAGTTTCCTGATGTAGGGCCTAGTAAAGCAGACTTGTTTTTTCAAGGTTTAGAAACCGCTAAAGTATATGAGAATAGGCCTGATGAGTTTAGTGATGATGCGGCTAAAAATGTTAAAGGTAAAAAAACAGTAAAAGCTCAATATGTATTTTCTGATAAAAATCCATTCAAACCTAAAGGAAAATACTTTATGTCTAGCGCGAACACTAAAGGTAAAAGAAAAAAAGACGGTAACCTTAATAAGGCTAGAGAGTGGGAGCGTAAAAATGGCTTAGGTGTACAAAAAGATATAGCGGGTTATATACCTAACCTTGAGTTTGGCGGTTAAAAAGAAAAACACAAGAGTAACTATAATAACAACTAATTTAATATAATATAATGGAATATAATAACCCTAGTCTTCTTATCAAAGACTTAAACTTTGGTGAAGATGCTAAAAGCAAAATTGGTGCGGGAGTTGAGAAACTGGCAAAGGCCGTAAAGTCAACCCTTGGAGCATCAGGCCAATGTGTAATATATGAAGATGCACGTGGCATACCGGTAATCACAAAAGACGGAGTAACAGTTGCAGAATCTGTAGTCTTATACGACCCGGTAGAGAACATGGGTGCAACCTTAATCAAGGAAGCAGCCAAAAACACAGTGAAAGAAGCCGGAGACGGTACAACAACAGCTACCGTACTGGCTGAATCACTGTTAAATCAAGTAAATTCCACTAACTTCGAAGATCAATCGCTAAGGGACATCAAAATTGGTGTTAACTCAGGCCTAAAAAAGGTTAACGAGTACCTCGATAGTGTCAAGATTGACGTTACAGACGAAAAGCTGAACGACGTAGCCGCTATTTCATGTAATAACGACGAAGAGCTTGGATCTATCATTGCTGAAGCGTATCAAAAAGTCGGCAAAGACGGTGTTGTACTCATGGAAGAGTCAGAAACCGAAGAAACTTACGTAGAAGTAGTAGATGGCGTGCAGTTTGACTGTGGTTTAACATCACCGCACTTTATTACTAACGCCGACAAGCAGAAAGCAGAGCTTGAAAGCCCACTTGTATTGATATGCATGTCTGAAATACCTAATATACGCAAAATACAAAGTATATTGGAGTATGTTATCAAGAACAACCGATCTTTACTAATTGTAGCGCCAGTAGCTCAGCAAGTAAAATCGGCGCTTTTGATGAATAAGGTTAAAGGTAACATCAAGATCAACATCATTGACCTACCTGGTTTTGGCCAAGGTAAGAAAGACACGTGTGAAGACTTAGCAATACTAACAGGTGCTACCGTCATGAATGAAGAGCTAGGAGACGATCTAGACCTTATAGATACAAATATATTAGGTGAAGCGGAATATGCCGTTACAGATGATAAGAACACTGTTATAACAACCATAGAAGATTTAAACGAAGATGTTGCAGAAAGAATCGACCAAGTCGCAAAACTTGTCGCTGACGAGAAAAATGGTTTCCTTAAAAAGAAGTTGGAGCAGAGATTGTCTATGTTATCCGGTTCGGTTGGAATCATCAACGTGGGTGCTGACTCTAAAGTCGAGCTTAAGGAAAAGAAGGATAGAGTGGAAGATGCAATATATGCCACGAAAGCAGCGTTGAAAGAAGGTATAGTACCAGGAGGTGGTATAGCGCTCCTTAATGCGTCCACAAAAATCGAACCTACTAACGTAGGTGAGAAGATCCTACTAGAAGCTATTAAATCGCCGTATGAAACTATTATGCACAACGCTGGCCTTAATCCTAAAATGAGGGTTAACGAAGGCTTAGGTATAGACGTTAGAACAGGTAGAGCTGTAAACATGGTTGAAGCTGGTATTATAGATCCGGTATTAGTAACTAAGTCAGCACTCAAGAATGCAGTGAGTGTTGTTATGACTATTGTGTCTGCAGACTGTGTAATATCAAACACTAGAGCAGATGAAAGCAATTAACCACTACTTAGTTGTAGAAAAGATCAAGCAAGAGCCTAAGAAAATCGCAGGGCTTATCATAACTGAGAAGACTGACGAAGAAGGTAGATACTCTAAGGCCAACGTCGTATCAGCTGGTAATTTAGTTGAAGGTGTAAAAGATGGTGATGTTATCACTTATGACAAGCACGCTGGTAACGATATTACTTGGAACGATAAGGTTTACAGAGTTATTAAGATTAATGATGTAGTTATCGTAGAATGATACGAGATGCTAAGGATTTAAAAGATGTAGCATTACTGAAGTATTACAGGCTCGTTAGAAAATGGGCCTGTAAAACTTACGGTATAATGGAAGCAGACCTCGAGCTACTTATATTTCTAACTCATCAAGGTAGATTTAATAGGCAAGACTTTAAAGACGGTGTATACATATACTCTTGGGATAAGACCCGTTGGGACAGACTTAGAAAAGCTGGGTGGATAGAAGCTTGGAGGCATCGTAATAGAACTACAATAAAATACACTATTTATAAAGTATCCTTCAAGTGTGATCTTTTAGTAAGTAGAATTTATAGAATACTTCTAGGTGAAGAAGATATACCCACTCATGAAAAAAGCGCATTCTATAAAAACAAAACGTACACAGATAAAGTCTTCAATAAGGCTATTGACGACATGATAAAAGATAAAAACAGGTAATATGGCATTTAAAATGACAGGTAGCTTTTTTGGAGATAAAGAGCTTCGCAAGGCTAAAAGAAAAGCTAGAAAAGAGCTTAAAAAAAAAGGTAAGCTAACTAAGGAAGCTAGAAAAGAAATTAGAAAATACAAAGACTACTAATGGCATTTAAACTAGGTGGAGAGAAAAGAAGCTTTAAAAACCCTAAAGACAATCAGATATTTCGTAAGAAACTAGGCGATGGTATTATGGGTGAAGCTAACGACGATGGATCAATATACGTTGACAAGAGCGTGCCTGAGGATATGGTAGGCTATGTAGCCACTCACGAGATGCAGCATCAAACAGACATGAAGCTTGGTAAAACTACTTACGATGACGACGCTGTTTATCACATGGGTCAAGTGTGGCCAAGAGGCGATGGTTATATAATGGATCCGCATACAGGTAAGAAATACGCTGAAGGTGATCCTGCACTTCCCTGGGAAGCAAACAAAATTTAATATGATAAATAATATACTAGGTGGTTTATTCGGCAAAGTCGTTGAAAATGCTGAAGGAATACTTGATAAAGTAATAACCACTGACAAAGAAAGAGACGAAGCTAAAGCTAAGATAAAACAAATGCTTTTAGACAGCGAAGCTAAAATGCAAGAAGAGGTTACATCTAGGTGGCAGTCAGACATGCAGTCTGATTCATGGCTTAGCAAATCAATACGCCCACTAGTTTTAGCTTGGCTAGTAATATGTACAACACTGCTAATTTTCATTGATGCAGGTGTGATTATGTTCATAGTAGAAGACAAGTGGGTTGATCTTCTACAATTAGTACTAATAACCGTAATCGGTGCCTACTTTGGCGGACGATCTTACGAAAAGATAAAAAAATAACAAAATGGCAAAGAAATTTATTGAAGACACTTCGATTGGCCGCATGGGTTGTAAAATAGTTTCTGATGGAACAGCGCAAAGCGTTACCACTGAAACTTACTACGCGGTACAATTCGTTACAGATTGCACGCCAACAGTATTCACTATCGACGGTGGAGATGGTACATTCTCTGGCGTTGCGTATTCTGCAGGTACTGTAGTGTATGGTGACGTTAGAACTATAACGTGTGGATCAGGTGAGGCATTCATTTTATACAAAGCATAAATGTTAGGATTAGGACTAGGTGTTAGTAAAACAGCGGGTCTTAGGTCTTTTGTAGCTAAGTTATTATCTACATTAAAGTCTAGGGCTACTTATTACGAAAATAATAAGGATAGCAAGCAGGTTGTTCAAGACCTTGATACTATTGATGTATTAGACAAAGCATCTATACTATTAACCCCTACTGCATATTCTGATGCAAGGGTACACTCTGTAAAGACTTATACAGGCACAGATATTTTTGACATCAACGATTCTGATGTTCAAAGTGGCAATTGGGTTATTAATACTGGTAGTAACACTCTTACTAAAGCGGCGTCAGGCTCTAGTACGGGCTATGTTAGACTTAGACAGCCTACAAACCCAGGCATGGAAATAGGTGGCACTTATTTAGTCACTATTACCGCTAGTGGTGTTGGAAGTGGCAGTAATTCACTACAATTTTACAATCAAAATTCAGTTGGAGACTATATAACTACTGATGGAACTTATAGTCAATTAGTAACAGTTAATGGTTCAGCAGGTGTTAGAATACGTTCAACTAATAACACTCAAGACATCACTATATCTAACATAAGTATTGTAGATGTATCTTCTGACTTTGACTTCGATAGAGCAAGTAGTGCTACAAGAATAAACTCTAGTGGTTTAGTACAAGATATGCAGAGTATTACTGACCCTGAATTAGTACTTAATGGTGATTTTAGTGAGATAGATACAACTAACGCTGTAAGTAACCCTACGTTTGATTTGGGTAGTGAGTTAGTTACTAACGGTACATTTGATACGGATAGTGATTGGAGTTTAGAAAACACTTGGACTATTGAAAATGGTTTAGCAAATGGTAATGGAGCAAATGGAAGCGCTGAAGAATTAACACAAGCTAATACATTTACTTTAGGAAAAACTTACAAGGTAGTGTATCAGATTTTAAATTATGTTAATGGTAATGTTAGGTTTCAATTTGCCGGAGGAGCAACTTTAAGTGGAACTACTCGTTCAGCAGATGGTACTTATACTGAATATATAGTGGCTACTGCAAATCATACATTACTTAAATTTAAAGCCGGTAGTGAATTTTACGGCTCAATAGACAACGTATCAGTAAAAGAAATAACTGACTGGGATGAAGTGCCAGCAGGCTGGAGTATAGATAGTAACGGTGCTACTCATGCTAGTGGTAACACGGGAATATTAAAGCAATACAACGTTACAGTAGCCGATAACAAAACCTGGAAAGTACAATTAAAAGTAAATAATGTAACTAGCGGAACTGTTATATTTGAATCAGGAGACCAAGAGTCAATAGGTTATGGCGAAGGTACTCATGAGTTTTATCACAAAAACACAACTGGTAACACTTTAGGTTTAAAGCCTTCATCTGACTTTGTAGGTACAATAGAGTACGTTAATGTATTTGAAGTTGACCCTAATGATAGGTGGACTGTTGGTGATAAATGGAGTATTGCTAATGGAGCTGCGAGGTTAGTTAGTAACGATAGTGATGGTAGTGGCTTTATACAAAGTTCAATATTTACAATCGGAAACACATATAACATAACTTTTGACGCAACAGTTGTTTCAGGTAAAGCTAAACTTGAAGGTGGAGGTGGTGGAACTCTTATTGAGATTGATGAAACAAAAACTTACAATCACACTTTTGTAGCAGAAAGAACTGATTTATATTTTAATAGAATTACATCTGTATCTGATATATCATTAGACAACGTATCAGTAAAAGACATTACATTTAGTACAGATGTAGATTTAGCTAGAATAAACTATGATAGTAATGGAGAGAATGGTCATATATTGTTAGAGCCTACTTCTACTAATCTAGTTACTTATAGTGAGGATTTTAGTGAATGGGATAAAGGTGGTAGTACTACTGTCACTACAAATTTTGCTATTAGTCCTGATGGAACACAAAATGCTACTAGATTCCAAACTCCAACGGGTAGTGGAACTTATTTAACATTAGCAGCGTCTATGACAATTGGTAATGATTATACCTTAACTTTATACTTGAAAAACAATGGTGGTGAAAATGTCGACATAGGTGTTGCTGCATCTTCTACGGTAGGCACTAAAACTGCAAGTATAGAAGTAAATCTAACAAACGAATGGGTTAGATATGAATTAAATTTTACAGCAGATAGTAATAGTAATTTTGTTTTTATTGATAACATAAGTAATGCTAACTCTGTTGATTGTTTAATATGGGGCGCACAACTAGAAGAATTATCCTACGCTACATCATACATACCTTCACTAACGGGTAGCACAGTTACAAGAGCAACAGAAACACTAAATGGTAGTGGTAATAGTACATTAATAAACTCAACAGAGGGTGTGTTATATGCAGAGATAGCTGCTTTAGCAAATGATGGTACAACAAGAAGAATATCTTTGTCAGATGGAAGTACATCTAATAGAGTATCTTTAGAGTTAGACGAAACATCTAATAAAATTAAAGCATTTATTTCAAGTGGTGGAGTTAGTCAGATTTTAGAATATACTGCAAGTGATTTGACACAATACAATAAGATAGCCATTAAATATAAAGCTAATGATTTTGCTTTATGGTTAGGTGGAGTAGAGAGAGATACAGATGTGAGTGGCAGCGTTCCTATTGGATTAAATACACTTGAATTTGCACAAGGTAGTGGCTCTCAAAAGTTCTACGGTAAATGCAAAGCGCTAACAGTATTTAATGAGGCTTTAAGTGATGATGAACTAGAATTACTAACAGGTGTAACTAATTATGGTTCATTCGGTGAACTAGCACAAGCTGACGGATATACAATTATATAATGGGAAAAGGTATAGTAAAATTAGGAGAAGGTGATTGGGCAGTTAAAGATGGTAATCTACTAGCTGCTAAAGAAACCAATGGTAGATTTAAGAATGCAGAGTTTACTGTTACTAGAGGTACTAGAGCTACTTATGTAGGTAGAGATGGTTTAATTAAAGAAAGTAACTTACAAAATACTAATTTAGTTCCATCTATTATTACTACTGAAAATAATAATGGTGGTGTAATTAATTATATAAGTAGCAATATATATAGTTCTACAAGCGATGGAACTTCAACAAGTATAATTAGACCAAAATTTGATTTCAATACTACAAGTGGTAAAACATATAAGTTAGTCATTACTCCAACAGGAGCAATAACAGGTACAGTCAATTTTGATTTTCATGATGGCTCAAGTTATTTATTTCAAGATTATGATTTTACTACTACTAAAGAAATATACTTTACAGATAACGGAAATGTATTTGGATCTTTTGACGGGCAACAAACTTATAGTATAGATAGCTTTACAATATCAGTAAAAGAGATAAAAACAGATACCCCTCGTATAGACTTTACAGATAATACTGATGGTCATTTATTACTTGAACCACAGAGTGCTAATTTATTGCCTCATAGTGAAGATTTTAGTAGCTCAAATTGGAGTCATTTAGTTAGTGCTAGTATTGATCCAAACGTAGTCATATCTCCTGATGGAACACAAAATGCTTCTAGGTTAAACTTTCATCAAGGTTCAACAACTTCAAGAATAGAAAAACAAATAATAGGTCAAACAACAGGGTCATACACTTTTAGTGTTTGGGCTAAAAGCGCTACAAATGAAAACGTACAGTTTGAAATGGAAATAGGTAGCGCAGGAACAGGTGCAGTAGCTAAAACAGCAACTAGCGATTGGCAAAGGTTTGAGATAACGGGATCAGTATCTTCAGGAACTGTAAATTTATATCCACAAATAGAATCTTACACATCAACAAACCCTTCCATTTATATATGGGGAGCACAATTTGAAAAGCTATCCTACCCAACTTCTTACATACCTACTAATGGCTCAACAGTAACTAGAGATGCAGATACTTGCACAGGTGCAGGTGAAGCAATAGACTTTAATAGTGAAGAAGGAGTATTGTATGCAGAGATAAGTGCTTTGGCTGATGATGGAATAAAAAAATATATTTCACTAAGTGATGGAAGTACTAACAATGATGTCAGACTATACTTTGATACAAATGGATATATTTCTGCTTTATCAAAAGTAGGAGGTTCAACTCAAGTATTTATACAAAGTAACGCTTACACACAAACAGACTTTAATAAAGTTGCTTTTAAATATAAAGTTAATGATTTTGCTTTATGGATAAATGGAACAGAAGTAGCAACAGATGATAGTGGTTCTGTAAATTCTGTTAATGCTTTAAACCAATTAAATTTTAATGGAAATAATTTAGATTTCTTTGGAAAATGCAAAGCAATAAGAGTATATAAAGAAGCGTTAAGCGATACAGATTTACAAAATTTAACAAGTTAATTATGAATAAAATAGGAAAATACGAATTTACAAACGAATCTACAGCTAAAAGTAAAATAGCTGCATTAGGCACTGCTACAGGTGAAGATGGTAATACATACCCAACTCACAGGCATTGTATCGTTGAATTAGGTAATATTGTAATCACACCAGGTGATTATGATGAGGAAGGTAATGAACTTGAAGCTCCAGTGCTATCTGAGATGTATCACGTAGATGTATTGTGGAAAGGTCTAACCATCAATGAAGATGGTGATTTAGATGGCGACCACGATGCTTGGGATAGTTATAAGGTAGATATTGATGGCGAAGGTGTTCACGGCTTCTTAGGATTGTCCTATGCGGACATGAAAGTATAACAATTATTAATTAAATTAAATTAAATTATGGGAAAATCAATCGACTTGGCTGCTAAGCCAGAAAAAATCACAGACGAACAGTTAAAAGAAGTTCAACAAGTAATCTCAACATCTAACCAGATAAAGCTAGAAATAGGTAATGCTGAAACTAGAAAGCATGCGCTACTACACGAGCTAGATTTCGTCAATAAAAAGATGGGTGAGATAAACGCTAAGTTAGAAGAGGAATACGGTAAGATGGATATTGACATTAATACTGGAGCAATAAACTACCCGGAAGATGAGCAAGCTGATTCGTAAAATTACAATAGGTAAAGATTATAAAATAGATGCTATGCATTACTCCGTAGGCCAAGAGGTCTATGGAGGGCATACCATCTGTGATATACTCGAAGAGAAAGACAAGTACTCTATATACATAAGAAAAGGTGGCGATGTTTTGCCTTGGAAAGACTTTAACAAGAATATGGCTATATCTGTCGAGTACAACCTACAGTATTGATGCAAGCACTACACGACTACATCATAAAACCTAAAGGAGGTAGATATAATAACTCTGTTGATATTGATGGTAAAAGCCTAATACTCAATACGGAAGTATTTAACCACCAGTACGTCAATAGAGAGGCTGAGGTTTTAGCTGTTCCTGCTGTAGGTGAGACTGATATTAACGTTGGTGATACTATTATAGTTCATCATAATGTTTTTAGACGTTGGCATAATATTAGAGGAGAAGAAAAGAATAGCAGAAGCTACTTTGAGGAAGATAAATACTTTGTTACAGAAGATCAAGTGTTTGCTTACAGAAAAAATAATAAGTGGAAGCCTTTAAAAGGTTACTGCTTTGTAAAGCCTATCAAAAACAAAGATATGTTTAGCGAAGCTAAAGAAAGACCTTTGATTGGTATAGTGAAGTACACTGATGGCTCTGTAGACGTAGGCGATTTAGTAGGTTATGAACCATACAATGAATTTGAATTTATCGTAGATAACCAAAGACTATATAGGGTTTTATCTAACGACATAAATATAATATATGAATATCAAGGAGACGAAGAAGAGTATAATCCAAGCTGGACATAAAGCAGTTGAAGAGCTCATCAAAGTGGCTAAAGAGGCTATCGTTGATAGTGGCGATGATATTACTGCTGACAGACTTAAAAACGCCGCTGCGACGAAGAAACTCGCTATATTCGATGCATTCGAAATACTTAACAGAATACAAGAGGAAGAGGCGATACTCAATGGAAAAGAATCTGAGAAGAAGGAAGAACGTGTATTTAAAGGATTTGCTGAAGGACGATCTAAATGAGCTACGAGCAGACGCTATATAAGATAATCGAACCTGTCAGGTCGAACACCATAAAAAGGCTTAATAAGTCTAAGAAGTGGAAGTATGGCTATGACAAAGAAAATGATATTGTAGTAATATCTAAGACTGGTCAAATCGGTGAGATATACGATATACAAGGTCTTAAAATAGCTCTACCTCTAGCTCCGAAGAATATATACAAAAACGATAAAGACAAGTGGGTTGCGTTTGAACAGCCTAAAGAGCTTAGTAAGCTAAAAAGTATATTTGACTGGAAGAACTACCCCGAAGAGCAGAAAGATAAATGGTTTGACTATATAGACGAAGAGTTCAGACGCCGTGACGATGGGTTTTGGTTTAGCAATAATGGTAAGCCAACTTATATCGTAGGTACACACTACATGTATTTGCAATGGACTAAGATTGACGTTGGTCGCCCTGATTTTCGTGAAGCTAACAGATTATTCTTTTTATTCTGGGAAGCTTGCAAAGCTGACACTAGAAGCTATGGTATGTGCTATCTCAAGAATAGACGTTCTGGTTTTTCTTTTATGTCTTCCGCGGAAACCGTAAATCAAGCTACAATATCTAGCGACAGTAGGTTTGGTATACTATCAAAGTCTGGAGCCGATGCTAAGAAGATGTTTACAGACAAGGTTGTACCTATATCTATCAACTACCCTTTCTTTTTTAAACCTATTCAAGATGGTATGGATAGACCTAAGACTGAGCTTGCTTATCGTGTGCCAGCTAGTAAACTTACTAGGCGTAAAATAACATCAAATGAAAAGCTTGAAGAGCTTGCAGGACTAGATACTACTATTGACTGGAAAAATACAGGAGACAACAGTTATGATGGTGAAAAGTTAGCGCTACTAGTACACGATGAAAGTGGTAAGTGGGATAAACCTGATAACATACTAAATAACTGGCGTGTAACTAAAACTTGCCTTAGACTAGGTAGTAAGGTTATTGGTAAGTGTATGATGGGATCAACATCTAACGCTTTGGATAAAGGTGGTGAAAACTTTAAGAAATTGTATAACGACAGCGATGTCACAAAACGAAATAGAAATGGTCAAACAAAATCTGGTTTATATGCTCTGTTTATACCAATGGAATGGAACTTTGAAGGATTTATTGATGAGCATGGACAGCCTGTCTTCACTACTCCAGGACGAGATGTTTATGGACCAGACGGTGAACTAATAGATATTGGTGTTATAGACCACTGGGATAATGAGGTAGACGGGTTGAAAGATGATCAAGATGCATTAAACGAGTTTTACCGTCAGTTTCCAAGAACTACAGAACATGCTTTTAGAGATGAGACCAAGAACAGTCTGTTTAACTTATCTAAGATATACGAGCAAATAGACTACAATGAAGGCCATAGAAACTCTTCGGTTGTTACTACAGGATCGTTTCAATGGGTTAACGGTGTTAAAGATACGCAGGTGCTATTTACTCCAGATCCAAGCGGTAGGTTTAAAGTGAGTTGGGTTCCAGATAGAAATCTACAAAATAGAGTGATACTTAAAAATGGAATTAAATACCCAGGAAACGAGCATGTTGGAGCTTTTGGTTGCGATAGTTATGATATTAGTGGCACAGTTGATGGTAGAGGATCCAACGGATCTCTTCATGGACTAACTAAGTTTAGTATGGAATCAGCCCCTGCTAACACTTTTTTTCTTGAGTATGTTGCTAGACCACAAACCGCCGAGATATTCTTTGAGGATATACTAATGGCTTGCGTATTTTATGGTATGCCAATACTCGCTGAAAATAATAAACCACGATTACTATACTACTTTAAGCGAAGAGGCTACAGAGGGTTTAGTATGAATAGACCAGACAAAGTTTGGAATAAATTATCTACAACTGAAAAAGAAATAGGTGGTATGCCAAACTCTAGTGAAGACATAAAGCAGGCTCATGCAGCTGCAATTGAAATGTACATCAACGATCACGTTGGAATAAAGCAAGAAGGTGATCACGGAACAATGTACTTTAATGAAACGCTGAATGACTGGGCTAAGTTTGATATAAACAAGAGAACAAAGCATGATGCTTCTATTAGTTCTGGTTTAGCCATAATGGCTTGCAACAGACACTTGTATAGGCCAAGAGCAGATAAAGGTATAAATAAGGTTAACATAAGTATGGCTAAGTATACAAACGACGGTTTTTCGTCACAAATAATTAAAAATTAAGTATGGCTGATTCAGTTATAAAAAGTTATTTCCCAAGTCAAGTGGTTAGCGATATTGAAAAAGTTAGCTACGACTACGGCATGAAGGTTGCTAAAGCTATCGAGAGCGAATGGTTTAGTGACGGCTATAACAATAGATACCTCAACAATCAAAACAATTTCCACAGGTTAAGACTGTACGCTAGAGGTGAGCAGTCTATACAGAAGTATAAAGATGAACTGTCTATTAATGGTGATTTGTCTTACTTGAACCTAGACTGGAAGCCAGTACCTATTATCCCTAAGTTTGTTGATATAGTTGTTAATGGTATCTCTGAAAGAACCTACGATATTAAAGCTTACTCTCAAGATCCGTTCGGCGTACAGAAAAGAACTGAGTATATGCAAAGTATCATAGATGATATGCGCGCGCAAGAGGTTAACAATTTTGCAGAACAGGCGTTTGGTATAAATCTTTATTCTAACGATCCTGATTCTCTACCCAATGATGAAGATGAACTAGCGCTACATATGCAGCTAGATTACAAGCAAGCCGTTGAAATGGCAGAAGAGCAGGCTATTAGCGTTCTGTTAGAAGGTAATAGATACGAGCTTACTAAAAAAAGATTTTACTACGACCTAGCAGTTCTTGGTATTGGGGCTGTCAAAACTTCATTTAATACATCTGAAGGTGTTGTTGTAGATTACGTAGATCCAGAGAATCTAGTGTATTCTTATACTGACTCTCCGTACTTCGAAGATATATACTACGTTGGTGAAGTCAAGACAATACCCATCAACGAACTAACCAAGCAGTTCCCGCATTTAACTCAAGAGGATTTAGAAGAAATAGAGAAGTCTAATGCTAGAGATGACGGTAGATACAACACAAGAACTTCTGGTAACAGTAGATACACTGACAACAACCAAATTTCAGTACTATACTTCAACTATAAGACATACATGAACGAAGTGTATAAAGTTAAAGAAACTGGAACAGGTGCTGATAGAGCTATAGAAAAAGATGATACATTTAATCCTCCTGAGGATATGGATGCAAACTTTAGCAAGGTTAGCAAGTCTGTAGAAGTTTTGTACGAAGGAGCTAAAATACTAGGTACAGAGAAATTACTTAAATGGGAGATGTCTAAGAACATGATGCGACCTAAAAGTGATTATACTAAGGTAAAGATGAATTACTCTATCGTAGCACCTAGAATGTACAATGGCAAGATAGAATCATTAGTTAGCCGTATTACAGGGTTTGCTGATATGATACAGCTAACACACTTGAAGTTACAACAAGTGATGTCAAGACTTGTACCGGATGGCGTTTACTTAGACGCTGATGGTTTAGCTGAGATAGATCTAGGTAATGGAACAAACTACAGTCCGCAAGAAGCTTTAAACATGTTCTTTCAAACAGGTTCTGTTATTGGTAGATCAATGACTGCTGACGGTGATATGAACCCAGGTAGAGTACCTATTCAGGAAATATCATCTGGTAGCGGCGGCGCTAAAATGCAAAGCTTGATAGGTACATATAACTATTATCTGCAGATGATACGTGACACAACGGGGCTTAATGAAGCTAGAGATGGTAGTACGCCAGATAAAAACGCTTTAGTTGGCGTTCAAAAGCTAGCCGCTGCAAATAGCAACACGGCTACGAGACATATATTACAGGCTGGACTTTTCTTGACAGCTGAAGTAGCAGAAGCACTATCACTTAGAATATCTGACATTATAGAGTACTCGCCAACCAAAGATGCGTTTATACAGGCTATAGGCGCTCATAACGTTGCCACGCTAGAAGAAATGTCAGAATTACATTTATATGACTTCGGTATATTTATAGAACTTGCTCCTGATGAAGAAGAGAAAGCAATGCTTGAAAACAACATACAGGTTGCATTAGCTCAAAAAAACATAAATCTTGAAGACGCTATAGACTTGAGAGAAATTAAAAACATAAAGCTAGCTAATCAATTATTAAAAATACGTAGAAAAGAAAAAGAAGAGAAAGACAGGGCTATACAAAAAGAAAATATTCAAATGCAAACCCAGTCTAACGCTCAGGCTGCTCAGGCTGCTGCTCAAGCTGATGTTCAGAAAAATCAGGCTATAAGTCAGATGGACATGCAAATGGAACAGATGAAGGCTCAGATGGATATGCAGAAAATGCAGCAAGAAGCCGAGCTTAAAAAGCAGTTAATGCAAATGGAGTTTCAGATGAACATGCAGCTAAAGCAAGCTGAAGTTGCCGGTATGAAGTCTAGAGAAAAAGAAAAAGAAGATAGAAAAGACGAAAGAACGAAAATACAAGCTTCTCAACAGAGTGAGCTTATAGACCAAAGAAAAACAGGTGGATCACCTAAAAAGTTCGAGTCATCAGGTAATGATCTACTTGGTGGGTTTGACTTAAGTGGGTTTTAACTTAACTAATTATTAATTTATATTTTATATTATGGAAGAAAACGAAACTAACGACGACAACACTGTCAAGGTTGATATGAGAAATTTTAAAACACAAGAGGAGCAAGAAGCAGTTACTAAAGTTGACTTTAGCAAGCCTCCTGTGGTTGAAACCGAAGCCAATGAAGAACCAGTTAAAGATGACGGAGCTGACGAGGCAGGAGTGGTTGGAAGCGATGAAAGTACCGATACCGTTGAGAAACAAGAAGAAGTACAGGCGGAAGCAGAAACACAAGAAGCTCCAGCCTTAGAAGAGATTACTGAAGAACAAGCTACAGAAGAAGTTGTAGCAGAAGCTCAAGTTGATTTAGAAGACTCTATAGCTGAAGCAGAAGCTACAGGCAAGCCGTTACCAGAAAATATTCAAAAAGTTGTAGACTTTATGGAAGAAACTGGTGGAACTTTAGAAGACTATGTTAATCTAAACAGAGATTACTCTGATTTAGATAACTTGACAGCTTTAGAAGAGTACTACAAAAGAACAAAGCCGCATTTATCGGCTGATGAAATAGATTTCTTAATAGAAGATCAATTTAACTTTGATGAAGAGTTAGACGACGAAAAAGATATTAAGAGAAAAAAGCTAGCGCTAAAAGAGCAAGTTGCCAGCGCGAAGGCCTACTTAGACGGGCAAAAGTCTAAATATTATGATGAGATTAAAGCAGGCTCAAACCTTCCGCCAGAAGCGAAAAAGGCTATGGACTTCTTTAATCGATACAATAAAGAAAACGAAGAGGCAAGTAAAACAGCTGAAAAAGCTAAATCTACTTTCTTACAAAAGACCGATCAGGTTTTTAACGACAAGTTCAAAGGTTTTGAATATAACGTCGGAGATAAGAATTATAGATTTAACGTAGGCAATGCTAATGAGGTTAAGAACACCCAAAGCGACATTAACAATTTCGTCAAAAAGTTTTTGGCAGAGGATAATACAATGTCGGACGCTAAGGGTTATCACAAATCTCTATTCACAGCAATGAACGCAGACGCTGTTGCTAAACACTTTTACGATCAAGGCCGATCAGATGCTATCAAGGATAGTGTCGCAAAAAGTAAAAACGTTAATATGGACCCAAGACAAAGTCATGGTGAAGTTAACATCGGCGGTAAAAAGTTCAAAGTGTTAAGCGGTGATTCTTCAAATTCTTTAAAAGTAAAAATGAAACGAAAGTAATTAACATTTAAAATTTGAAATTATGGCAAATGCAATTGGATCGTTGAATACAGCTCCTACAGGGACTGCTTCAGCGATAAAGCAAGCTGTAGCTGGTAACTTTGTAGATTTACGAAGCGCTGGTTGGACACAGCAATATCTTCCAGAATTAATGGAACAAGAAGCTGAGGTATTCGGTAATAGAACTATCTCAGGATTTTTATCACAAGTAGGCGCAGAAGAAGCGATGGCTTCCGATCAAGTTATCTGGTCTGAGCAAGGACGTTTACACGTTTCTGCAGCAGGGGTAATTGATGCTTCTACAGGTGTAATAACGCAAGCTGGTCACTCTGTTAGATTAAATGACACTGTAGTGATAAACCGAGCTGGCGTAGGTACTCTAAAGTGCTTGGTTACTGAAGTAGGTACTGTGGCGTCTGGCGAGTTTAGAGTAGCTCCTTATACGCAGGCCGCTTGTGATTCAACTGGCGCTGGTACTGTTACATTTACAGACGGAGCTGTAACTGGTTTTGTATATGGTTCTGAATACAAGAAAGGTGTAAACGGAAGAGATGAGTCTCTTGAGCCATCTTTTACGTCTTTGTCAAACAGACCTGTTATTATTAAAGACTTGTACGAAGTAAACGGATCAGACGCGTCTGCAATAGGTTGGATCGAGGTTTCCGGTGAAGATGGACAAAACGGTTACATGTGGTATTTAAAAGCTTCAGGTGACACTATGTCTCGTTTTGCTGACTACTGCGAGATGACTTGTATTGAAGGCGAGCTAAACACTACCGCTGTTACCGATGCTACTCCTGACACTGTTGGTGAGTTTTTAGGTGCAGTTACTGGTACTGAAGGTTTATTTGCAGCTGTAGAAAACAGAGGTAACGTAACAACTGGCGGTCTTGATGCTGATGACTCTGTATCTAACAACCTAGCTACATTCGATTTAATCTTGAAAAGATTTGATTCTCAAGGCGCTATCGAAGAAAACATGATGTTCTTAAACAGAGACACGTCTCTAGCTATCGACGACATGTTGGCTGGTATGAATTCTTACGGAACTGATGGCACGTCTTACGGCGTATTTAACAACTCCGCGGATATGGCATTAAACTTAGGTTTCTCTGGATTTAGAAGAGGTTCTTATGACTTCTATAAGTCTGACTGGAAATACCTTAACGATTCTGTTACTCGTGGAGCTTTTTCTGACATCAACGGTATCATTGTACCAGCTGGTGTATCTTCAGTTTACGATCAAGTATTAGGGAAAAACTTAAAGCGTCCGTTCTTACACGTGCGTTACCGTGCTTCTCAAACTGAGTCTCGTAAGATGAAGAACTGGGTCACTGGATCTGTAGGTGCTGTAACATCTTCTTTAGATGCTATGGAAGTGCACTACTTATCTGAAAGATGTTTAGTTACTCAAGGTGCTAACAACTTTATGTTATTGAAGCCTGAGTAATCTTAGGTATTTGTAAATGAGGGGAGGTTAATTCCTCCTCTCTTTTTTTTATTAATTATTATTTTATATTATTATGGCAAACAAAAGAAAATCAAATGCTGTTGTTGAAAAGCAAGGCATAAAAAAGAAGGTTGTAAAAAGTACTGTAGATGTTGTTATTCCTACTGGTTCGAGAGAAGTAGTAAAAGAAAAAAACTCTGACTGGGAGATTAAAGACAGAACGTACATATTAAAGGGCAGTAAAACGCCTTTAAGTTACGTTTTGAAATCATCTAACATCTTTTATTTCGACGAAGAAAAAGGTTATGAAAGAGAGCTACGATACACTACTAATCAAAAAACAGTATTCGTAGAAGATTTTAAAGGTGACGCTAGATTAGCTCACATTATTTTTGAAGACGGTATGTTGATTGTTCCTAAACAAAAGCAGACTTTACAAAAGCTATTATCTTTATACCACCCTAAAAAAAATCAAAGTTATTTTGAGTACAACCCTGTGGCTAACGCTATTGATGAGGTCGGCAAGATAGAGTTAGAAATCCAAGCTTTAATGGCAGCTCAACAAATGGATATAGATATGGCTGAGGCCGTGATGAGAGTAGAACTGGGGTCTAAGGTATCTAAGATGAGTTCTAAGGAGCTTAAAAGAGATTTGCTACTATTTGCTAAGAAAAACCCTGAGCTCTTAATAGAGTTAGCTAATGATGAAAATGTACATCTTAGAAATATAGGTGTAAAAGCAACTGAAATGAATATTATTAATCTTTCTGCAGATAACAGAACGTTCTCGTGGACGACGAACAACAGAAAGCTTATGACTGTTCCTTTCGACGAGCATCCATACTCAGCTTTAGCTGCTTGGTTCAAAACTGATGAAGGCATGGAAGTCTTTACCAGCATTGAAAAGCGATTAAAATAAGTGATTATTTATGATAGCTAGGTCGCCCGAGTGGTGGCTTAGCTTTCATAATAAATAAAACACAATGGCAGTAGACGTAAATACAGTATATCAAAGGGTGTTGGCTATTGCCAATAAAGAGCAGAGAGGCTACATAACTCCTCAAGAGTTCAACTTATTTGCTAACCAAGCTCAGATGAAAATATTTGAGCAGTATTTTTACGATGTCAATCAATTTAGCAGAGTTCCAGGTAATGATACCGGTGTAGGCGATATGCTGAGTTTGTTAGCAGAAAAAATAGCTGAATTTGAGGTTCATGGCGTTTCGGTAACCTCTGGCACTACTCTACCTACTGATCTTTATAAAATAATGGATCTATACTACGGAGATGGTAGTGGCAACATATACCCGCTGCAAAGAATTACAAGAAAAGAAATGTTTGAATATAGACTATCTAAGCTACCTATAGTGTCAGGTACTAAGCCTGTGTATGTCCAAGACTCAAGCGGAGTAATATGCTACTCGGCATTAAATAAATCAGCCTCTACAGCTATAACTAGCGAAGTAGAAATAAACTACATCAAGAAACCCGCGAACGCTGTTTGGGGTTATAATGTTATTGTAGGTCAAGCTTTGTATGATAGCTCAACATCAACAGACTTTGAGTTGCACCCTTCAGAAGAAACATCTTTAGTAAACGAAATACTAGAGCTAGCTGGAATAATGATGGAGAAGCCTGGTTTAATTAATATAGCTAATGCAGAAGAAGATAAAAAAGTACAACAAGAAAAATCATAATAAATGGGACTACTTAGCGGAACAGATCAAGATTATTACGAAGGTAGCGATTTAGGCAACTATCAGTTTATATCTTTAGATGAAATTATTAGTCAGTTTATTATTGCTTACGTTGGCGAAGATAACCTTATATCTAAAGTAAAGAGAACTGACGTAGCATTTCACGCTCAAAGAGCTTTAGCGGAATTATCTTTTGATACTTTAAAATCAATAAAATCTCAGGAGATAGTTATGCCAGCTACACTTTCAATGCCTTTACCTAGAGATTATGTCAACTATGTTAAGTTAACTTGGTCTGACAATGCTGGCATTGAACATGTGATATATCCAATGTCTAAAACTAGTAATCCTAGCTCTATTAAGCAGAACGCTGCTGGAGATTATCAGTTTGATGCTGACGCGTTAGAGTACAACGCTACGTCTAAAACGTCTGATAACTACAAAACTGAAAATCCAGCTGAGAACAGTAACTTTGATTACGACTACGATGACAATATCTACAACCTCAACGAAGGTAAACGTTATGGACTAGATCCATCGTTCGCTCAGACTAATGGTTCTTTTTATGTTGACGAGTTGAAAGGAAATATACATTTTAGTTCTAACATCGCTGGCGCGACTGTGATACTAAAATACATAAGTGATAGTCTTGGTACTGATGCGGAAATGCAGGTTCATAAGTTTGCGGAAGAAGCTATGTACAAACAAATAGCTTACGCTATACTTTCTACTAGAGCTAACGTACAGGAGTACGTAGTAAGAAGGTTCCAGAAAGATGCTAGAGCAGCAAAACGTCAAGCTAAACTAAGGCTTTCTAATATTAAGTTAGAAGAAATCACACAAATACTACGAGGTAAATCGAAACAAATTAAACACTAATATACATGCCGGAGTTAAAGAGAAATTTTCTAAAAGGTAAAATGAACAAAGACCTTGATGAAAGGTTAGTTCCAGACGGTGAGTATAGAGATGCTTTAAACATAGAGATTTCTACATCTGAAGACTCAGACGTTGGTTCTGTTCAAAACGTAAAAGGTAATAAATATATTGAAAATACAAGCTACACGCTTTCTAACTCTGCTGAGTCAGTTGGCCACTACGTAGATGAAACAAACTCCCACGCTTATAACTTTGTTAGACTAGCTTCAGACGTAACCGCTAACACAAGTTTCGCAAATTACTCTAGCACACCAAGATACTTAGGCACTAAGTCAGACGCCATCATTAGAATAGAAGATGATAAGTCTTCAAACGAAGTTAAGAGTGAGATTGTATTTTGCGATGTGTATGAAGCAAGAGTAACTCCCAGCTCTTTTACAGCTAACGTTATCGATGGTCTTGATGTAAACATACCTTTATACATAAGGCCTGGCATGAGGGTTCAAGCAATAGATCTTGATGGTAACGATCTATGGGGAGAGTCGAACGACGTGAGAGTAGTTAGCGCTCCTTGGCCTAGTCTAATTGGTGCTAGCACAGGGACTGTTAACATAACATCGGTATTAAACGTAGCTAATATATACACTCAGTCTATGATTGACAACGGGGTTGTAATTAGGTTTACGGATGAAAAAATATTAAACTTTAAAGGTGGAACGTTAGAACTAGAACAAAATAACAAAAACGCGTCGGGTGTTGACATAAATGCTTTGGCCGTATATACTCCTGAAAGTAACATTATAACTGGGGTAAACATAATAGATGGCTTACTGTATTTTACAAACAATATTGATGAGCCTAAAAAAATTAACATAGCTCAATGTAGAAAAGGTAGTGGTTACTCGAAAAGCACGGCTTTAAAACACCACACGAGACTTATAATAGACAAGGAAGGTGTTAGCGTTAACAAAGGGCATATAAAAAAATCTCATGTTACACTTATAAAACCATCGCCTACTAGAGCACCTAGAGTAGAAGGTTTTACTTCAGAAAGAAGCGGTATAACAACATCCTATCTGTATGATACTGCTGGCACTGAGTTTGACTTATCTCCAAACGGAGTGTTATACAACGCTTCAGATGTAAGTCCTGACACTATTCAATTAACAACAGGCAACTCTAACCCTGATTGGTTTGTTGGAGATATTATACGCATGAAGGGCGCGACTTCATCTATAGAAGTTGATTTAGTTTTAGACGAAAAAATTAACGACTACACTTTTGTTTTTGAAATAAGAAATATACCTAGCTCATACACAACAAGCACCGCGCCTGAAATATGGATTGGTAAGCTTTTTGAAAAAGAAAATATATACGAAGATAAATTTATATCGTTTGCATATAGATACAAATACAACGACAACGAATACTCTGTAATATCGCCATACTCTAAACCTTTGTTTATTCCTGGCAAATATGACTACGATCCAATATCTGGTTTTAATACAGGTATGTCTAATAACTTAAAGAGAGTAGAAGTATACGATTACATTCCATATAGCATTCCAAAAGACGTAGTTGAGGTTGAGCTACTGTATAGAGAGACTCAATCACCTAACGTATACCTCATCAAAAAAGTTAGTATATCTGACGGTGAGTGGGACAGATATATTATTAAAAGCAAACACAAAGGTAAAACTGTAATTAACTCGCAGTTATTTGGTAGTACAATACCAACAAATCAAGTTGACAGGCTACAAGATAATGTTCCAACAAGAGCTGCTACTCAAGAAATTACAGCGTCAAGACTTATGTTTGGTAATTACACAGAGAACTATAATTTAGTTGACGATGCTGGTCTTCCAGTTAAAGCTAGACTGTCGATGCAGTTGAGTTCTAAAAATATTAACTCTGAGCTAAATATAAACTCCACAAACAACTTTGAAGCGTCTCAACTAACTACATTGAGCAACAGCTATGATGTAGCACTGCCTTGTGGTGAAGAAGCTATCGATGGAGACCCTGGAGATAATTACAACGTTACAAATTATTATTTTGAAGCGCCAGTAGCTGGAGACTACACTTTTGAGGCTAGCTGTAAATGGAAAGCTCAAAATCAAATTTTAGCTCTAGATGCTATTAATAATAACCGTTATATGTGGCTTTTTCCTTGGGCTTATTTAGAGTTGAGAGACTATGACACGCAAGAGGTTTTAGCTACAGGAGCTCAGTATAACAATGGAGACCCTGGAGCGCACGCTAGTTTTTTGCAGTTTACAAATCAAACCATTAGTGGATCTACGAATCCAAGAGCAACTTTCGATGGTAGCACCTGGTGGGGCAACACTTTTACTTCTAACCAACCGTCTTGGATCGCTAGCAATCGCAGGCCAACACTAACACTAGACTCTACAGTAAACTTAACCGCTAACAAGAAAGTATACATAAGAGTTGTAGCTCAAGACCCTACGGACAATACTAACCTGCCACAAGGAACAATACCTGACGGAACGGCAGAGTTTTCTTATGATTACAGTAGTTCATCACTACCGTTAGATACTTTCTCTTGGATTAATACAACTCACACTTCTGAGGTAACTAATGGTCTATTTAAGTGTACGAGTTCACCTGAAAACAACGGTACTTTTAATGTTACGTCTGGAGTCGAATCAGTAAAAACAGAGAGAAAATATCAACTAGGCGTTGTCTATAGAGATTCTTATAATAGACAATCAACAGTGTTGATAAGTGATAACGCTGCTTTAGATATTAAAAAGCCTTACTCTGAAAACGCTAACGCAATAAAGGCTAAAATATTAAACAAAGCGCCTTATTGGGCTGACTACTACAAGTTTTTTATTAAAGAAAATGCTAATCCTTTTTACAACCTAGTAATGTCTGCTGCCTACGAGAACAATGACGCTAGCGCTTTAGCTTCACACTTGTGGTTATCTTTCAACTCAGATGATATTGATAAAGTTCAAGAAGGAGATTTTATTGCAGCTAAAAAAGCGCATGGATCAAACGTGGCGTCTAACACGGTATCTCAAAAATGGAAGGTACTAGATATTAGTAGAACAAACCCTATTACAGCAGACGGAGAAACACCTTTAATTGCGGATGCTTCAGCTGTCACTGGTAAGTTTTTTGTTAAAATAGCAAAAGACATTTATAGCGACGCTTTTTTAGGAACAACATTTCCAAAAGACCCTAACCCTTATGGTGCTGTATTTGAAGTTCAACCTCAAAAAACTATAGATTTAGATATATACTACGAGGTTGGCAATGCTTACCCTATTAAGCTAGATAAAAATAATCTATCAGAATTCGTAGACATAGATGCTAAAGTAAAACTGTTAGATGTTTTTGATCCAGCGTGGTTAGAAGGCGGTGCTCAAACGTATAGACAAGATAGTATAGATACGCTTAAGTCTACTATAGACGATCAAGATATAAAAGTAACAGGTTTAATTGGAGCTAGGTCTTTTAGTCATTATGGCGTTAATAGTGGTAGTTATTTTAGTTCAGCTGTTATATCGCTAGACAAAGATATTAACTTAAATCTTCCACCCGAAGGAAGCATACTAATTGGCTTTGAAAACAAAAATGGAAGCGTAGTTTCTTTAAGTTTAGCTAAAAGCGTTTCTAGCAATCAAATTTATTGCAAGCCTTTAACGCATAGCTACGGTAATATTAATGCCGCTTTACCTATAACTCTACCTTGGTTTAACTGTATTTCTTTTGGTAACGGCGTGGAGTCAGATGTAATAAACGACGACTTTAACGCTAATCCAATATTTCCGTACACAGCCAACGGTAAGCAAAGTGGGTTTAACGTAAACGTCGTATTCGACAGCTATAAAGAAGAAACAAAGCAAAGCGATATTATATTCTCTCAGATATATAATGAAAAATCTGGAGTTAATAGATTTAATGAGTTTTTGATAGGCGAGAATATAGTCAAAACATTACCTGATGAAAACGGTAGTATTCAGAGATTATTTACAAGAGACACAGACCTATTGGCGTTTTGTGAAAAGAAAGTATTAAAAGTACTAGCCGATAAAGATGCCTTGTTTAATGCTGATGGAAATCTTCAAACATTGTCAACAGACAAAGTTTTAGGTCAAGCTATACCTTTCGCTGGAGACTACGGTATTAGCAATAATCCTGAATCGTTAGCGTTTGATCAGTATAGAATTTACTTTGTAGACTTAGTAAAAAGAGCTGTATTGAGGTTATCTTTAGATGGTCTTACTGTGATCTCAGGGTATGGTATGTCTGACTGGTTTGGCGATAATTTAAAACAAGCTCAAGCTGTTATTGGTAGTTTTGACGAAGATAAAGGTGATTACAACTTAACCGTGCACCAGGTTACAAATCCAGACTACAAGAAAAACGTATATACAGTTACGTTTAGCGAAGATGTAAAAGGCTGGGATAGTTTTAAGTCATTTATCCAAGAGCAAGGATTTAGTTTGAACAACAACTATTACACTATTAACAAAGGTAAAGTATATAGACATCACGACGATACCGTTAGTAGAAATAACTTTTATGGAAATCAGTACAACTCTTCAGTTACCCCGATAATAAACGATGTTGCTAGTTCAGTGAAAAGCTTTTCCACTATAAACTACGAGGGGACGCAGTCAAAGGTAGATCAAAATACTCAAGATAGTAGCTACCATAACTTGACCGCTAAAAACGGATGGTATGTTGAATCTATAGTTACGGACCAGCAAGAAGGTACAGTGTCAGAGTTTATAGAAAAAGAAGGTAAGTGGTTTAACAATATACTAGGAAAGCAAACTCAATACACGAACTCTCAAGAAGGGTCTACAGCGTCGAACAACTTAGACTTCAAAGACTTTTCTGTTCAAGGTCTAGGCGTTCCTACGTCAGTATCTGGGACAACCGTTGGATTTGGGCACAAGATTTCTGTAACAATGACCGCTTCAGGCACTGGCTGGGAGTCTGATGGTTATACTGAGTATAACATAGCGGGAAAAGCTAACGGTGACACTAGCACTTTTACAATAACACCCTTACCAGGATATTCAATAGCTGCCAGCAGCTTTACGGCAATAGGAGCCGACTCTAACGTAAACTCTATCACTTACAGCGATACTGGAGTAGCTAGCACGCCTAGCAACACTATAACTGTTACTATAGACTGGAAAACTATAACGCTGTCTTCAGACTTAAACATTAACATCTCGGACAGTGGCACTTATATTGAAAATACTTTTGCTTACGAAACTAAGCTATCTGTATATAGAGATGTCACAAAAGTAGACGTCGCTATAAGCTCAATCGTTCCATCTATAGATGATTCTGTTTCTACAGAAGTTAATAGCGGGGCTTCAATAGTTTTATTCAATGCAAACTCAGATGGAGTAGAGAGTTACAAAATAACTGGCGCTGCTACTAAGTTAGTGCCGTTAAACTTGTATAAAGTTACACTAACTGCTAAACCTGGCTTGTATTACTTTGACAATGGCCCTGGCATTCAGTTTTCGAGCAATGCTGAAGAAGCTAATTGCTTTGAGGTGATAAGCGAGACTGTTGAGAGAAACTTAAACGACTTGATTGTAAGCAAAACAGTGATAATACAATATACTCCTACTGAAGATATATTGTTTGCAGACGAAATAAACATTGGTTTTGGTGGAGGTTTTGCAATTTCAAGCTACGCCGTTTTCAATAGTAATCAAATAGTTGTTGCTCATGATACTAATAGTATTGTTCTACCGTTTACAACTAACGTTGGGTACTTAAGTTTTTCAGCAACATCTACAGATAATACTAACGCGGCTATAGGTGCTGTAACAAGTTCAACTGTTGAAGTCGCGCTTACAACCAACTCTGGATCTACTGGTAGTCCAAGAACATTTACGATAGGCTTGTTCAATTCGTTTAATAATTCGGCTACGCCAAACGACACTATAACCATAATACAAACAGAGTCTTCTCAGAACTACGTAGACATAAAAACTCTAGATGACGCGGACGCACTTACCGTGACAGCTAACGTTGACCTTGACCCATTGTCCTTGGTTCATGGCACTTTTTTAATTAAAAAGAGCTTATATCTATACACTAACGGGTCGGCGCCTGTTGCAGACACTTCTTTTAACAGTAATCAATCTTGGGCTAACACGTTTATTGTGTATGAAACTGATGACCCTACAGTTTACATTGGTAGAGTTGCTTTAGATATAAACACAACTGGATCGAGCAGAACAGCTACGATAACTTTAATACATTCTGACACATCGACCACAGACACTTTTGTTATAACTCAAGAAGCTTATGACGCTGCTACAGAAACAGCCTTATTTGACGATGCTGATAATTTTATAAACGTAGATCAAGCTGGCGGTTCTGGAACTATTAATATTACTACAGCTAACGTAGGTGCTTACGATCCTCACGTTGAGCTTTTTGATCCAAACGGTGATTTATCTAACTATATTACGTTAGGTGATGTTACTAAAGTAGGTACTAACGACTACAGTGTTTACTATTCTGTTATACCAAACGAAGAAACAACTAGCAAAGTATTTACATTGAAAATGTATCATCCTTCAAACAGAACGCCGGGCGCAACGGCTAACGATATACTTACTATTAGTCAAAACGCTTTACCGTACGCTAACTTTGAGCCAACTCAAGGCGTGCAAAGTCAAATAGAGTTAAGTAGTGCTGGTGAAACAAACTATGAGCTAAATGTTAATCACAATGATTATACGCCTGGTTCACCAAGTTTCCCTAACACTAGATTCTTAGTAGATGATAATAACAACGGCACATATGACGTAGACATTACAACGTCTCCAGGTATATCTTGGATTCCTTTTGCGAACGTCAATTGGACCAACTCAGCTAATAATGTTGATGGTAATGGTATACTTAAGTTCAATGTAAACGCCAATGCAACTGGTAGCTCTAGAAGTATAAACTTAGGCGTATTCCACTCGAACAACTCTAGCTCTACTCCAAACGATACAATAATAATTAATCAAGTTTCAAGCTAATGGCAGATATCACTTTAACGTTCGGTCAAAATATAAATTCATCGTTATCTATTGGCGACTCAGTGTACTATGTTAGTTTAGCGTCTTCAGGAGGTTTTAACGTATCGTCTGGAGATGTAGTTAAGCTTGGGTCTGTATCATCAAGCACAAGCACCACCGTCGTTGTAGACACGCCAAGCGACGTGACTGTACCTACGACAAGTGATTTTATATTCTTTAGCAAAGACAATATAGCTAACTTAAGTTCTTTGATTGGGTATTACGCTGAAGTAAAATTCACAAACAACTCTACTGATGCCGCTGAATTATTTAGCATAGGCGTTGACGCAATCGAGAGCAGTAAATAAGCACCTCAGAGTGTGATTATAAAATAACAATATAATATGAAGAAGACTCCAAAAAAATATGTAGGCTCATCTCCGATGAAGTTTGATCCTGTGACAGCTCAGGTAGGTATCGCAGCTGTTGGTGGGTTAGTAAACTACTTCGGTGGAAGAAAAGCCAAGAGACAAGCTACTAGAGACAGAAGAGCTGCAGAAGCTGCCGCGGCACCTTATCTACAATCATACAAAGACTTTGAATACAAGAATCCATACGAAAATATGGAAAACGTATACGAAGACATGCGCGTTAACACTCAAGCGGCTGAATTTCAACAACAGCAATTAGCTCAACAACAAGCTGATGTTATGCAAGGTCTACGTGGAGCAGCTGGTGGCGCTGGTGTCGCAGCTTTAGCTCAATCAATGGCTAGACAGGGCGCTATTCAAGCGCAAGCAACATCTGCTGGCATTGCTGAACAAGAGCAAGCTATACAAAAAGCAAGGCTAGCTGAGACTTCAAGAATTCAAGAACTACAACGTTACGGCGAACAAACTGTGGCTGAGCAAGAAATGCAAAGAAATATGAACTTGTATAGCTTAGAAGCTGGCAAAGCAGGTTTAGCGTCTGAAAGAATGGCTGCTGGTCAACAACAAATGATGGGTGGTATTGGTAATATTGCTTCAGCTGGGCTTCAAGCTTATGGTTCTGGTATGTTTGATGGTGCTCCAAGCGCTCCTGTAGACACTAGCACTTTAACTTATGATAATGTTTACGGCCAACCAGATTTTTACACTATACCTGACGCAAATTACACTTATAATCCTTTGCCAACCTCAACGTATGGCATGCCACAAGGAACAGAAGTAAACGTAAATGGAGGTAACAGCTCAAATCCTTACGGCTTAAAATTTTAATATAATGGCAAAGAAACAAGATCCACTAACATCATTTAGACCATCAGACTACTCTGGGTTCGCACAATCAACCTTAGCAATGGAGAGAGCTAAAGCTATAGCTCAAGATCCCGCACTAGGTGTTTCTGAATTATTAACACCTATAAAAGAAGAGGTTGGCAGGCAGGTAAAAGTGACTGAAGACGCTAAGAACGCGTTTATGGAAAACTTACCTGACAATTTTCAGATAGATCTTGTTCCACCTGAGATACAGTCTAAGCTAACAAACAAGCTAAACGAATACAAGTCAGAGTACTTAGAGGGCGTTGAGTTATTGTCTAAGTACGCTAACAACCCTAATTCTGCTGAGTACAAAAGGGGCGTTGAGATAACTGAAGGCGCTAAAACTAAAATGATGAACTCTTACAACGGTTTAGTTAAGCTTCAGCAAGATAGAAAGTTTGAGATAGAGAACAACTACACTAGAGGCCATTTAGGTGACACTAGAAGAGCTGACAACCTTATAACAGGTGTAAACGCAGATCAAATACAATTTGATGAATTAGGCAACGCTGTATTAAACGACGGCTTTGGAGAAGCTGTATTAGCTAAAGACTACAAAAGAAGTCACACTAGAAACGCTAGCTATGGAGATCAAATATTTAACGTGATTGAAGTAGAAGCGGTTAACGCTGGTCAAAAAAATATGAACAAAGCTTCGTTTGACTCGCAGATTAACAATACATTAGCTGGTTTAAAACGAAACCCTAAAGATGCCGACGATATGTTTTATCTAGGCCTTAGCGGAGACAACACTGGTGAGACAGCTTTTAAAAACTATATTAATGTTCTAGACATCGAAGACGATGGCGTAGATAACGATAGCGTTAAATGGGACGGTCTTCCACCTAGTAAAAGTGAAAAGACTATGAATCAAATGTTTGATTTCTACAAAAACACTGCTAATATACGCTATGAAGACGGTTTAGCTGAGTATAAGGCTAAGCTCAATGGCGGCGAAGAAACTATAGCTAAAAATATAAGTAGCTTAAAGCTACAAGGAACGGATGTTAATTTACGTACTTTAACAGGCAATCAGTCGGACGAATATTTGCGCGTACGACTAAATAAGGAAGGTAACTACGATTTGCTAGACCAGAGGCGTCAACCAATAAGAAAAGGTGATAGCGCTAGTGACCCTGTCATTACGTATACTCCTGAACAGATGGCCGCTATGATAGGTGTAGACGTTAGTGAGTTAACAGGTAAGCCTGCCGAAACAACAACAGTTACAACCGCTGGAGAAGGAACTGTATTAGCTCCTCCACCACCCTCAGGTGAAGAAATAGTCGATGATATAACTCCTAAGCAAGAAACACCTTTACCTAAGAAAGGTAATGAGTTGAAAGTAGAAAATAAAGATGGTCAAACAATAGTGCAAGGTGTTGTTGTTGATGGAGATGACTATGTGATATATGATAGATTCAACGGCAGCCTTTGGAATCCAAGCAGATGGTTTAGAGGAAAGCCTAACGCAAAAGAGCAGCAAGCAATAAAAAGAATTCAAGACGCTTTAAAAAATGCTAAATCAAACGAGTTAGACGACGTTATTACTAATAACGCTAGTAAAACTGAGGTTACAGCAGCGGACTACGGTCTTAGCGAAGAAGCTTTTGCTGAGTTTAACAAATACCCTAGAGCCAAAGAATTAGACAAAGCATACAAAGAAGGTAAATTAAAAAATGCTGAGCTTATAGCTTGGGTAAAGAAAAACATTCAGAACGTAGCTATTTAAAAATAACACATGTACGAATTTAATAATAAAGAGTGGTCTGTAGAAGATATACAAGCTACGGCTGACAGACAAGGTTTGTCTTACGATGAAGTTTTTAATCAACTTACTAAAGCTGGCATGGTTGAAAAAGAAGCTTATGATAAAAAAAAGATAGACTCTGAAGAAAGCTCTATACAACAGCTCTCTAATTTTGTTACTAATTGGTGGGATAACGTTCCTGAAAAAGTAGATCAAATGGCCGCTTCGGGTCGGCAGCTTTTAGTGCAGTCTTTAATAGATGCGGATATGAAGGCTTTGTCTGATGTTTTCGCAGGAGAAGAAGGTGACGCTCAAAAAAGAGGCAAGCAATTTATTGTAGATCCTAGAACAGGAGATAAAGTATATGTAGACACTTCTAGCGAAGACTCTCTAGCTAAAATAAAAGAGCTTAGACAGTTTAGCTTAGACAACAATATAGAGTTAGAAGCTAGGTATGATAACGGCCAGGCTGTTGGTGAGGTTGCTATAGAAAAAAGCGAAGAACTATTAAAAGAGCTCGATAAGATAGAAGAAGAAATGATGCAGACTGGCGACTTCATGGAAGGTGTAAAAGCCATGAGCGCTGGCAACTTAAAAGATGGCGTACCCAATGTTATAGGTGGAAGTCTTGGATTTATAGGGAGCATGGCGGAAACAGTTGGCCCAGCTTTGTTCACTAAAGGCTTAAGCATTATACCTCAAATAGGTCTCCCTATGTACACTAGCTATAATAGGGATAGAGCTGACGCTTTATACGGCGAGGAAAACCCTGATAAATATAGGCTGCTAGCAGAAAACGGCGAGAGTGGATATATTGTTCCGGCTACTATGACAGGTGTATCTTACGCTCTAGAAAAAATAGGCTTGAAAGGTGTCACTCAAGAAATGTTAAGAAAGCATTTGGCTAAAAAAGGCGCTAGAAACATCGCTTTAATGATGAACGCTAACATTGGTGAAGCGGCTACAGAGTGGGGACAGTTTGGTACTGAAACTCTGAACAGTTCTTTGGCTAAAGGAAAATCGATAGACGAAGCTTTGTTAGAGGCTGGAGAGTCTTTATTTACAGAGGATGCGCTCGAGTCTGCTATAGGTGGTTTTGTAGGCTCTCAATCCATGATAAGCGGGTCTAGAGGAGCTAGAAAAGCTAGAATAGCGCTTAGAAACGAGTCTACTACAGCTAAAGAAATTGATCAAATGTTTAGTACTCTAGAGACTTTAAGAGACAAAAGTTTTCAAGCTAAAACTAGAGAGCAAAAAGAAGTTTATCAAAACAAAATAGAGCTTGTTGAAGAATCGTTGAGAGATTACTTTTCAGAAATAAAGAGCGTTGCAGATGTGTTGAGTTCCAGTCAAGTTTCTGAGCTAGAGTCTTTGTATAATAAAAAAGTGCAAAACAACAATAAAGTTAAAAAGCTAAAACAGCAGCTAGATAAAGGCTTAATATCAAGGCTTGAGTTTGACGAAGCAGCTCAAGCGTTCTTAGAGTCTAATTCAAGTATAGACACATCCATAGATAATATAAAAAAAGAGGCTAAAGAATCTGTGTTTCAAAAAAACATAAAATTCTCTAAAGAAAACGCTGGCAAAACAGGCCAAAAATATAAGTTAGTAAAAACTATAGAAGAAGCTCAAAAGCTTTTAAATGAAATAGTAGAGGACTTAAATAAAAACAAAAAAGAAGAAGATAAAATATCGCTACCAAAGCTGACAGAGGAAGACGATGGATTTAACTTAGGCGGATTTCAAGTTACCATAGAAGAGAATGCTAGAAGAAAAGGAAGAATATCGACCGGCTCTCACGAGCTTCTTCATGGCGTTACGCAGAATTATTTTAATAGCTTAGAAACTGGTGAAAAGAAAAAACTTGTTACTAGCTTCTGGAACATACTTACGAAAGAGCAAAAAGAAGTTATTGGTCAAAGACTTTCTGGTGTTTACGGAGCTGACAAAACTGACGTGCTAAGTAATATAGACGACTGGATAGATAAAGGAGATGAAATGTTTACTTCGTTTTCAGATGCTATTGCTCAGAACGAAATATCATACGACGAAGGCACGTTTAGTAAGATATTAAACTATATACAAGAGTTGTTAAGAAAAAGTGGTTATGTTAAAGAGTTCACTAACGGTCGCCAAGTCTACAACTTTTTAAGAGACTACAATAATAGCATATACAAAGGTAACTTAAGTGAACGTAGTCAAAAATTTCTCGAAGAAAATAAAGATTTACAGTCGCCTGAAGAGGCCTCTTTTTCTAAAACAAGAAAAACTGTACTAGAAGAAATAAATAGCTTACTACCCGAAAATATAAAGACTAAAGAAGATTACAATAAATTCTTAGACGATCCTAGATCGTTTATGGAGTTATATAAAGCTACACAAGATGATGGTGTTATAAGTAACTACGTTAAGTCTAGGACAACAAATAAAGCCGAGTTTGCAGAAGCTATTGACTCTGTTATTATGAGGCTTCGTAACTTCAATCCTTCTAAGAAACGTAAAGAAGGTGGTGTTGTGGGTAGGGACGGTTTTGGTGAGTTTGTATTTGCTAACACTAACTTTAGCAAGAAAATTGCTAAAAAAGCTTTAGCTATAAAAGCCGAAGAAGCAAAGCAGACTAAAAGTATTGACGCTGAAGAGAGCTTTACGCAGATTGCTGATGAATCAACTGCTTTTGACGAAGATGTAACACCTACTAAAGAAAAAGCTAAGAAGCCTAAAATTAATATACTTAAATTTGCTGGTTTAGACAAAGTTGTTGGTAAAATAAGAGATTTAGTAAAACCTGTTAAAGGAGATACATTTAAAGAAATAATATCTAAATACGCCGGAGATGTTGGTCAACTAATATTTGATATACCTGCTAAAAAAATAATGGAAGGAGGCGCTAATTTAATACCTACTACAAAAATTAAAGAAGGTATGGCGATTCCGTCTGAAGCTTTGAACATACAAAGATTTTTTGGTAGCAGTCAAAATTTAGATAAGTTTATAAGAACGCTACCTCTTTATAACGTTACTACAAAAACAGCTGATATAAATAAAGCTGGTGAAAATATAGATGTATCTAGAGATACTTATGGTGTTGCTATCGGTTTAAAAGGTTTACCATTAAATTATTTTTACGAAAACTTTACAGATCCAAAAGCTACCAGTAAAGACCCAAAAACAAAAAGTAAGGCTGAAACCTCACCTGGCGGTAGAAGTTTAGGTCTTTCAAGTCAAACCCCAGTAAAAAGATTAAAAGCTGAGTTTAGAAATCCAATGCCTGAAACTATAGAAAAAGTTAGAGCAGATATAGGTATAACTCCTACGACTCAAAAAAATAACTACAACAGAGATATAGGTCAGTTATTAAAAGGTTTTGCAAAGGTGTACTCTATAAACGCGGCATTATCAGCTGCTCAAAGAGCTCAAGAAGCTAAGTTGGAAACAGCTAAACCGGAAGATGTTAAAGCTATCAAACAACAGGTAGCAGATATAACAGCTGCTCAAAGTAAAATAGCATTTAGTAAGTCAGGTAAGATAATAGCTTCTGACGAGATGATGAAAGTCATGTTCTCTAAAAGCCAAGGTAAAAGAGCTGCAGAAGCTTTTGGCTACGATCATTTAGACTTAAATAAAGAAGAAGCTAAAGAGGACTTAATAGATTGGGTTAAAAATGTAGGGTCTAAGGTTATGCCTAGATCTTTTTGGGAGGCTAATGGAAACTTAATTGGATCTGGCGCGAAATATAAGACTTTAACTATAGACGGACAAGAAGTTAAACAATACTTATTAAAAGATGGAAGCACTATACTGGAAACAGATCCGGATTTTAGTAGTTACGAGCTTAACTTAATGCCCGCGGGTAAGATGGTGTTCGCAAATAAAGCTCAAATGAACGAGGCTTTTAAAGATGTTAAATTTGCTCCTGAAAATAAAAATGTTAAAGACTCTACTAAAAGAATAACTTTATACGGTAAGAAAACCGGCGAGCAAGTAAAAAAGCTTATAGATAAAAAGAAAGACTTTCTAAACAACTCAGATAAAGGTTTTGTTGACACTTGGATGGCTATAGTAAAAGACATTGATCAGAACCCTAACAACCGTAGGTTTTGGGCTGCGTGGTTAGAAGTTACGCCTCAGAACATGAGCCACTTCATGCGTGTTGGGGCTAAGTTATCCTTCTACAACACTTTAGATTTGAAAAACGTAGAAGAGCACACTTCTCCAGCTACTGATTTTGCTTTTGCACTATGGGCTTTTGCCAACTCTAGAGATAAGAAAGGAAATCAAATCTTAACCGAAGCTTTACTTAAGAAGTCCATGGAGTCTTATATACAAGGCTCGTTACCAAAAATATTTGACAACTTACTAAAAGGCGATGGATTTGATTATATCGCGACTATACCAAAAGAGTATAGGCTTCAAGTTATAGCTGGTGAAATACCAGTTTGGATAAGATATATAAACGATAAGGTTAACGCTCAAAAATACACATTAGATGGTGTTGAGTACAGCGGTGTTAATCCAAATGTAATTATGCTAGCTAATGGTAAAACGTTAGCTCAAAATTACGGGCTAGGCATAGACAAGAGATTACACTTTTATCAAGGAGCAATATCAACGCAGCAGGATTTGCTGTTTAAAGTTTTCAAAGGCGAGATAACTGAGGCCAATGCTAAGAAGCAACTAGACAAGTATGTTGAAGGAACTAAAATATTAAAGTTAAATACAAAGGCTAAAGCTAAGATGTCTAAAGCTATCACGAATGTTAGACCAGTATTAGCGTACAGTAAAACCTCTAGAGGTATGTCTACCTTTGACTTTGATGAAACGTTAATTATAGACGGCGAAAACTTTGTTGTAGCAACTAAAGACGGTGAAACTGTTAAAATACCGTCTGACAAATGGCCTATTGATGGTCCTAGGTATGCTGCTGAAGGTTACAACTTTGACTTCTCTGATTTTGTTAATGTTCGCGGTGGTAAAGAAGGACCATTGCTTCAGAAGATGAAGAATCAAATCAAAAAGTATGGAACTAGCAATGTATTCGTGCTAACAGCTCGTATGCAAGACGCTGCTGAACCTATACATGAGTGGTTGAAAAGTAAAGGTATTAATATACCTTTAGAAAATATAACAGGCTTAGGCAAAAGCGAAGGCGATGCTAAAGCCCAGTGGTTTGTTGATAAGTATGCTGAAGGTTATAACGACATGTATTTTGTAGATGACGCATTGCCAAACGTTGAAGCTGTTAAACATGTGTTTGATCAACTAGACATTAAAGGTAAATCTGTTCAAGCAAGAATACAGTTTAGCAAAGGATTAGACCCTATGTTTAACAAAATGCTCGAGAGAACTAAAGGCGTTGGTGCTGAAAAAGTATTCTCAAGAGTCGTAGCTAAGAAGCGTGGTAAGAACGTAGGTAGATTTCAGTTCTTTGTACCACCATCAGCTGATGACTTCGCTGGGCTACTTAGATACTTCGTAGGTAAAGGTGAGCAAGGAAACGCTGACATTGAGTTCTTTAACGAAGCGTTAATAAAGCCGTTTGCTAGAGCTGATCGTGAAATGAGTATGTTACGTCAGGCTATACTAGGTGATTATAAAAAGCTTAGAAAAGAGTATAAAGACGTAAAAAAGAAGTTAGGTAAAATGATGCCTAATAGCGAGTTTACATTAGACAACGCTATTAGAGTGTATCTATGGAACAAGGCAGGGTTTGAAATACCTGGGTTGTCAAAAAGAGATACGGAAAACTTAGTTGCTAGAGTTGAGGCTGACACTGTAACGAAAGCTTTCGCAGATGCGTTAGGTTTAATATCAAGGCAGGAAAAAGGTTACAGTAAACCAGGCGAAAACTGGAACACCGAGACTATAGCTTACGATCTTCAGAATATCGCTACTAAAGTAAGTAGAAAGAAGTTTATGGCTGAGTGGATAGAAAACAAAGACGAAATATTCACGCCTGAGAACTTAAATAAAATTGAAGCTGTATACGGTACTGATTTTAGAGAAGCTCTCAAAGACATACTATACCGTATGGAGAACGGCACTAATAGATCATCAAATAAAAGTTACGGTCAAGGTTGGACTAACTGGGTTAACGGTTCGGTTGGAGCAATAATGTTCTTTAACTCTAGATCAGCTGTACTACAGACGCTGTCTATGGTTAACTTTATTAACTTTGAAGATAATAACATATTCAAAGCTGGTAAAGCTTTTGCTAATCAAAAGCAATACTGGTCTGACTTTAGCACCTTGTTTAACTCTGACTTCTTGAAAAACAGAAGAGCTGGACTAGCTACAAACGTAAATGAAGCTGAGCTTGCTAACGCTGTTGCTGGCGCCACTAATAAAAGTAAAGCTGCTATAGCATATCTACTTAAAATAGGTTTTACACCTACTCAAATGGCGGATAGTTTTGCTATTGCATCTGGTGGTGCTACTTTCTATAGAAATAGAGTTGACAAATACATGAAAGAAGGTAGAAGCAAGAGAAAAGCTGAAGATCAAGCGTTTTTAGATTTTCAAGAGATTGCCGAAGAAACTCAACAGTCTGCTAGACCTGATAGAATATCACAACAACAAGCGAGTCCATTAGGGCGTCTTATATTGGCTTTTGCTAACACGCCAATGCAATACAACCGTTTGATTAAAAAGGCCGCTGGAGACATTATAAACAACCGAGGGGATATAAAAGCTAACATATCTAGGATATTATATTATGGCGCTATACAAAATGCTATATTTGCTAGTCTTCAAAACGCTGTATTCGCGCTTGCTTTTGACGACGAAGAAGATGAGGAGATGCTAGATAAGAAGTCTGAGAGAGTGCTAAACAGTATGCTTGACTCATTACTTCGTGGCTCTGGTGTAGCTGGTGCGGCTGTATCTACAATTAAGAATGTTATACTTGAGTTTATGGCTCAGTCTGAAAGAGGATATAAAGCAGACTACGGTGAAGTTATGGTAGAAGCTCTTAACGTATCGCCTCCAATAGGTTCTAAAGCTAGGAAATTATATAGTGCTCAGAAGACGTATAAGTTCAATAGAGACGCAATGGGTGAAATGGACACATTTGACTACAATAACCCAATATGGGATGCAACTGGAAGTTTAACATCGGCTGCGTTTAACCTACCTCTTGATAGAGCTATACGTAAGATAGACAATATGAGAGAAGCTTTTAATCAAGAAAACTCAGCTATGCAAAGAACGTTCTTGGCACTGGGATGGAGCGCTTGGGATTTAAACGTTGGTGAAGAGATGATAATGAACAAAGGTAAATCTAACGAGTATATTAAACTCATGCCTTTGAAGCAGAAAGCTCAGTATGAGGCTGAAAAGAAGATGGATGCTAGAGAGAAAGAGGAGAAGAAAGCCAACCAGCAACAATGTACTAAGATAAAGTCTAACAATAGAAGGTGTAAGATTATGGTTGACAAGCCGAAGAAGCGCTGTCACTTTCACGATTAACATGTAATATTAATAAAGAAATGTCAACAGCACAAGAAATAGCACTAATGCAACAGAGAATGGATCAGATGGACAAGAAATTGGACAAGATGGATGGGAAACTTGACGACTTAGTTAAACAACTATTAGACCCAGACAACGGTGTTACCGCTAGAGTGAATAAGAATACGGCTGCTAGAAAGGTTCTCGTTAAAGCTATATGGGTACTTTATGGTATCGTAGCCGCTGCTTTAGCTAAGATTTTCTTTGGTTCATGATGCAGAAAGACTTTACTATATCAATCGGTAATATTATATGGATTATCGGTATTATATTTACTATGGGTATAGCTTATAGTCAGATAGGTCAACTAGATGAAGACATCGTAGTATTAGAGCAGAGATTAGAAAAGAAAATAAAAATCATCAACCAGCTTGATGAGAAGATTAATAAGTTAGAAATACAATTAGCTAAGTTAGATGGGTGTAAATAACAGCAGGATAATAGGTTTACCAATGTACGAATATCGTGCAGAGGTGTCTCGTGGTAATGTTGCTGGTCAAAAAACACTGTATAAGTTTGGCTTTAATGACGACGTGAACGGCACTGAAGAAGCTATTTGGATGGCTGGCGGTGCTTATAATTTTCCTTCAGACGCAGCTATATTAGTAGCGTTTAGCAATAATGCAGAAGATGACGATGGTAGGACTGGCGCTAGAGTTATTACCATAGAGGGTTTAGACGCTAACTACGATGAGGTTTCTGTTGACGTAACCATGGATGGTACTAGAATCGTATCTACAACGCAAACGTTTACCAGGGTTAATAGAGCTTTCGTCAAGACGGTTGGGTCATTAAGCCACAATAAAGGCGTGATCACTATTGAACATCAAGGAGCTGGAAGATACACTGTGGCTACTATTGCTGAAGAAATGTCTCAGACTCAACAAGCTATATATACGGTTCCTAATGGTAAAACTTTATATATAGATGATATAAATTTCACAGCGGCTATAAGCCAAGCTAATAAAAGAGCTCAAGTAAGAGTTGTAATAAGCGACTTTGGAGGTGCCGAAAGAACAAGGTATATAAACGTGCTGCAAAGCTCTCAGCTTATATCTAAGTTTGAATATCCATTTAAAGTTTTAGAAAAGTCAGATATATGTTTAAAAGCTGTTACAGATAACACGAACAACGAGATAGCTGGATCGTTTCAAGGAATATTAATAGATAACTAGTCATGGCAGTAGGTATAACTAAAACATTAGGTAATTTTGCAGCAGATCAGTTTCAGCCATTTGTAATCAACAGTAGTATATCAAATATATTTTTAGCTAACGTTATGGATGATGGCACTATTATAGAGGTAGATTTACAACTAGAACTTACCACTGGAGCAGACGTTTACTTAGTGCACAATTTAAAGATATATCCAGGCACAACTCAAGTTGTGTTTGAAAATACTGAATTTAAAATAGCTAATGCTAAAATGAGAGTTAGAACAGACACTGCTAGTGGGTTAGGAGTAGTATATACAGCATCGTAATGAAATTAGAAGTATTAAGAATAAGTAGTGGAAAAGATTCAACATCAGGCATACTGTTCGATGTGAGCAACCCTGATTACAGAAAGTTTCTATGCTATACACTAGAAGATGAGTACAGAGACAGTAAAGTTCGTAGTGAGACTCGTATTCCTGCTGGCCTTTATCAGATTGGCTTTCGCAAAGAGGGCGGTTTTCACACTAAGTACCAGAAGAGGTTTGCTGACCTCCACAAAGGAATGTTACAGATTAATAATGTTCCTGGCTTTGATTATATTCTTATTCATTGCGGAAACACAGACGAGCATACCGCTGGTTGTCTCCTTGTTGGGAACACCCAAACTAGTAACTTGGTACAAGAAGACGGATTCATTGGTCAGTCTACGACAGCTTATAAAACAATTTACCCTAGCATTGCTAATGCTTTGGAACAAAAAGAATCGGTAACAATTAGATATATAGATTACGATGGCATATATACAGCAAGATAATCCTTTTAAGTTAAGGAAAACAACAAAAGGGAAAGGTAGAAATTTTAGAACAGCAAAAGAAGGGGCTGGCATGACTTCTGCAGGTGTTAGAAAATATCGTAAAGAAAACCCAGGTAGCAAACTAAAAACAGCCGTAACTAAGTGTGACGTTAAGGCTGGAACAAAAGCATACAAAAGACAAAAAGCGTTTTGCTCAAGATCTAAGTCTTGGACTGGGGAAAGAGGCAAAGCAGCAAGAAAAAGATGGTGTTGTTCAAGATTTTAAAAACAAATAGATATGGGATATAAAATGAAAGGATGCTCTATTGCAAGCAAGAAAGCATCACCAATGAAACTAAAAGACGCTTGTTACTACAAGGCTAAAAAAGCACACAAAGTATTTCCTTCAGCTTATGCTAGCGGTATGATCGCTAAATGTAGAAAAAACAAGTAATATGGGTTACACTCAGAAAAGTAATCCATTTAAAGTTAGGAAAACTGCTAAAGGCGCTAGTCTTAGACGCTGGTTTAAGGAAGAGTGGAAAGACGAAAAAGGTAATGTTTGCGGATCTAGTAAAAACAAAAATACTAAGGTTTGCAGGCCATCTAAACGTATTAGTAGTAGTTCGCCAAAACCTTGGAGTGAAATGTCAAAAGCTGAAAAAGATAAAGTTGTTAAAGCTAAAAATAAGGTTGGGATGGGTAGACGTAGATCATCTAGCAGTAACGTAGCATAAACTTAAAGCCATGAAATACTTACTTGTTATAACACTGTCATTGCTGATGGCGCAAACGCCTGTGTTTAGAAAAGACTACGCCATGCATTTTGCTGCTGGCTACGTCACAGCGCACGCTGCAAGAAGTATTATAGTAGAATACACCGATAATAAAAAGCTTATTAAGTTTGGACCGTTAGTGGCTGCAATAACTGTAGGTGTAACTAAAGAGCTTGCCGATAAGTACGACTCAAACCCTAAGTCTACGTTCGAGTGGCAAGATATGCTATACACGGCAGGTGGTGGAGTGACATTAATTAGCTTTACCATAGGCAAAAGATAGCAATTACTTAACATAAAAAACGGCCCATAAGGTGATTATAACCCTATGGACCGTAAAATTGATATAAGCAAAATGCTTTACGTAGCGATAATGATTATCGTTTACGCTCTAGCTATCTAAGCTAATACAGCATTCTTCTCATTTTGAACTGTGACCCGTACTTCTTGGGCCATAGTCTTAATATCTTGCATAGACTTTCTTAATCGTGTCCCTGCAGATTTGTTACCAGCTCTGAACTTATCAAAGTCAGTTTGAGTTGCTAATAACGTTTGGTACATTGCTTCTAATTGAGTTTCAATTTCATTCATAATATTAAATTTAAGATTAAATTACTTCACAGTTGCCACCAGCACAAGCAAGCTCGCCTGATAGATCTGTGTTGTCATCTAGCTCAACCACTTTGGTTAAG
>JACLAB010006757.1_pt1 | contig 43629 bp, 31 predicted proteins | sample 8027921 | NCBI WGS metagenome assembly JACLAB01 (sample SAMN15725117, study PRJNA655200) | protist metagenome | isolation source: fluorescence activated cell sorting (FACS) single amplified genomes of... | place: USA: West Boothbay Harbor, Gulf of Maine | collected 2000-07-19 | reverse complement strand
ACGTGACCGTAGCCGTAGTTGCCCCGCGACATGCCCGCGCAGTGAAACCCGAGCTCAATCGCCGGCGTCGACGGCTCGTCCACATCCTTTGTCGGCGGCGTCGACGGCTCGTCCACATCCTTTGTCGGCGGCGTCGACGGCTTCTTCTTCGTTGGAATAATGTTTAGATTTTGCGAGAGAAGGGTACTTTCAATCATGTATGCGGCGATTTCTTTCGAGCACCCGCTTTCGACGTATCGTTCGTGAATCCACTCCGTGTCTAGGCCTTCAAACATTTCGCACAATTCAATATACTCTTGCTCTTGACTCGCCGCTTGAGCATTCGAGCCGTAACTCGCGGCGCGAAACAACTCGTGCACGTCCAAGGATGCAGACTTTGACGTCGACGCTGGAGAGCTTTCGTCGTAGAAATGAGAGTCGTCGTCGGAATCGGAATCGTCAGAGTCGTCGTACGATTCCACATCCGAACCATCCTTATCCAAACTATACCCATCCGAACCGTACGTATCATCCGAATCGTACGTCTCATCTAAATCCGCGCACGCATCATCAATCGCCGACGACTTGACGTATCGAACACCGCTCACGCTCGCGCCGTACGGCCCCACGTGCATCGCCTCGCGCACTTCATCCATCGACCTCGCGACCCATCGCACCGAAGCGTCGCTCGCGTCGCACATCATCACCCCCAACGTGCCCTCAAGCACACGCTCCGCCCCGATCGCCGCCAGCGGCAACGCCGTCCCATTCGCCACCGCGCGCGCCAACACGTCCCCACACACCGACCACGACGCGTGTTCCGCGACAAAAACCGACACGTGCGGCGTCGCGTGCGCCACCGAGAGCCCAAACAGAAACTGCGCGTCGGTGAAATCCACGCCTATAACGAACGCCTGCGCGTCCGCCTCGCCCTCGCCGCTCGCCACCGTGGTGGCGGGGAACGTCACCGTCTTATCGTCGCGTAAGGCATCGAGCGGGAACGCGGCGAGATCGCGGCTCGTGGGCGCGTACACGCACGTCACGTGGTCGCCCGAGAGCTTACATCCAGGCGGCGTTTCTTCGCTCCCGCGCGCGTCGCGGGCGATCGCGAGCGCGGAGACGCGCGAGCGTTCGGTGAGAAAGACGCCGAGGTAGTGCGGACGCCACGCCGGCGGCGGCATGGCGCGCCGCGCGCGCGACGAGAGGGCGCTGCGCGAGGCGAGGAATGGGGCTTGAGATGGGCGTGATTACGCGACGCTCGACGGCGATACCGCGACGCGCATCGGGCGCGCGAGACGCTTGGCGCGAGAGACGCGCGTGCGAGGCGTGACACCGCGACGGGTTCGCGCGACGGGCGACGGCGGCGACGACGACGACAGGGTGCATTTGATTCAAGATTGTCTCTCGGAAGTGGTTAACAATTACGAGCGTCTTTGCGGTGGATTGTGCGCGGCGCGACGTCGCGTGACGGGCGACAATGTTACTCAAACGCGAGCAGTTGATGTTTTTAGCCGCGGTGTTGATTGGCGCGTACGGCATCGACCGTGGGTTGACCGCGATGGTGTGGCTCGCGGCGGCGTACTACGCGACGAGGCGCGTTTGCGATTGCGCGCGCTGCGTATTATTCTCTCTCGATGCGACGTTTCGTGCGCGATATAGTATCGGTTGTCGATGTGATACTGATTGGCGATGTGTTTTCTGTGTGTGCGTAGGTTTTTCTTGCTCAAACGCGCGATACGCGCGATTAGACGATTAAAGGAGCTTCGCGCGGCGGCGTTGAAGCGGTCAAACGAGCTTCGTGGGATGCTTTTAGAAGAATATAAGGTCAAGGCGTTTCAGAGCGTATCGTTGCGGTTGTTTGATTTACCACACCAACCGCGACGGATGCGGCAGGCGATGCGCATTTGGCGCACGTGGCGCGAGCAGACGAAATTGAAGGCGAAACTGAAGGATATTCGCGGCGACGGGTTGAGCGCGTTGCACCAAGCCGATGAAGAATGGCTCGATGCGATGTCTGGATTGTCTGGAGCCAAAGCGAACGAGAGCGATACAAATGTTGATTACGCCATGGAGGCGTTGAAAGCGGCATCGGTGTGCCGGGGGATGTCACAAACGCAGTTGCGCGCGCTGCGCGCCAAGACGCGGACGACGTCGGTGCGCGCGAGAGAACGCGTCGGCGCCACGGTGACACGCGACGAGTTGACCATTTTAGTTGAAGGCGACATAGAATTACGAGGTTCGGTGGAATTAGACGTGAGCGAACGCGGCGGTGGCGAAGCGCGCGCGATGTCCACGACGTGTTCGCGGCCTGGGATGATATTAAATTCGCTCATGGATATTTTAGAGCACATTCCAGAGCGCGTCGACGGTGCGCGCGCCGATGAAAACGCAAAACCAGAAAGCGTGGCAGGAGCAGTAGAGGCAATAGTCGTGTCAAACAGAGCGACGGACGCTAAGGCGCCGACATCGCCGCGATCATCATCCGCAGAGCGCGTGCGCGTGTCTCTGACGGTTGGAGACAACCGCACAAAGACGCGTGAACCGTCTCGCGTCTCCGCGCGCGCTGGCGACCGCGGCTGCGTGCTTGCCGTCGTGAGCATGGCCGACTATCACGAGTGTGCGGGATACATTATCGGCACACAGGGTGTGGCGTTGAAGCTCGCGTCCGGATTTACGACGATTTGTAAGTATCTGTGCATGGTGGGCGACATCAAGGCGTTATGGGTGAATCCGCAATTCGAAGACGCCGACGCCAAAACCGACGCGCTGCCGACGAATTCCATGGATGAGAACGCGCCACTAGCGTGCACTTCATCGTTAGTTCGATTTTTAGGCGAAGATACAGCGCAGATGATTGATACTTCAAAGGTTCAAGAGGCGCTGGAACGTGGCGGGTATCGTCGGCGCTCGAAACCGACAAAGACGTCTGGCGGCGGATTTTTCAGCAGCCGGAAATCTAACGCAAAGGCGACTGCTACGTGTCTTCCCGAATCGCCAATCGTCCTCGAAGCCAAGGTGTACCCACCCGGGGCGACGGTGCTAGAACAAGGCGCGTCGGCTGCGGCGTTAATCATCGAATACGGCTCCGTCGAGGCATTTTTGGGCGCCGTACCGCACGGTGTAGAAAAGCCGCCACGGCCGACCGCTCCAGTGTCACCTACTGCGTTGGCACAGCGTAAAACGATGACTATTGACGCGCCGATTTTCACGGCCACAACTGGTGACATTGTCGGTGGCCATCTCATGCTCACCGGTCAAAGAAGCGGATTGACGATCCGCGCCGGCAGAAACGGCGCCGTCGTCGTGGCGTTGCCGCTCAGTGCGTATGCGCGTCTTGCACGCGCTCTTCCAGATATCCATCGAACGTCCGCTGCAGATTTAGCGCGACGTGTTCGCCGCGCTCCGAGCTCGCTCGTGTGGGACCGCTGCGGTGCAGAGATGGACATGCTCCAAGCGGGCGAGAGTTTGCGGCAACTCAATGGCGGCGTGCACATCGTTGTCACGGGGTGCCTTCGCGAACAACTGGAAGAATCCATCGCGCTCGCGCGTGCGGGTTCGTCGGGGAATTTACTAAAGCATCGAACGTCGTCGGGCGATGTAAAGATGAGCGCGGCAAATCCGTTGATGGCGGCCGGATACATTGTCGGCCCTGGGGAAGCCACGGGTGAAGATTCCGTGCTCACTGAGTCCTCGGCGATAGACTTTACGTCGCCTAAGCTTCGTCGCGCATCAAGCGGTACGCCATCGCGCATTGTCGCTCGCGCCGTGCGCGATTCTCAAGTGCTGTGGATTTCCAGCGCCGGTCTGGACACGCTCGCACTCGCTGCGCCGGCGGCGTTCGTCCGTCTCGCGCGCGGCTTGGGCTTGCGCGAAGCCAACCGAAGCGCAGCTCTTAGTTCCACGAATGCGCACGCGTCGCACAACATCCCAGGCATCAGTCAGCCGCAAACGACGTCGACGCGCTCGACGGCGCCAAAAACCGTATCCATCATTCCCGTCACGGAAGGCGCGGCGTTAAACTTGGATGAGTTCTGTCACTCGTTGACGTATGCGTTGCGTAAGATTTGCCGCGTTCGCGCGGTAGACTCTGCATCTCGACTCACCGAACTCGGTCAAGCCGCTATCGGTCCGCTCGCCGAAGAAGCCGCGGCGAATTGGCTATCACAGCTCGAATCAGCGTACGACGTCGTGGTCCTCAAAGGCGACCCATTCCCGTCACCTTGGTGCACGCAATGTGCGCGACATAGCGACCTCGTGCTCCTCGTTGCAAGCGCAGAAGACTTTGCACCGCTCCCGAGCGAAGGACGCGCGCTTCAAGAACGCCTCTTGCACGGTCAAGGCGCGACCAAGCTCCAACGTACGCTCCTCGCTCAGCGTGAGTTGGTCATTCTTCATCAAGACGCCGAGCACACGCCGACGAATACCAAGCTCTGGCTCGAAGCGTTCAGCGTGCGTCGACACCATCACGTGGCTATGCGAGCGCCAAGTGGTCTCGCGCCCGCGCACGCAGCGCGTCTGGCGCGTTCATTGCGGCAAATCTCCGTGGGCGTCGTGCTCGGCGGCGGCGGCGCGCGCGGTCTCGCCCACGTCGGCGTGCTCGCAGCTTTGGAAGAAGAAGGCGTACCAATCGATGCCATCGGTGGAACGTCTATCGGTGCCATGGTTGGCGGCGCATACGCGCGCGACCCGAGCGCATTGCTCGTGCGAGCGACCACGGGCAGGTTTGCAAAGGACATGTCCAGCCTATGGCGTCGGTTGATGGATATTACGATTCCAATCGTGAGTTACTTCACCGGCACCGCCATGAATATCGGCTTACGCTCGACGTTCGGCGCGACAAAGATTGAAGACTGTTGGTTGCCGTTCTTTTGCTGCACCATGGATTTAATCTCGTGCGTACCCATGGTGCATCGGAACGGTACGCTGTGGCGATACGTGCGAGCGAGCATGGCGTTGGTTGGCTTTCTCCCACCCGTGTGCGACACCGAACCAGGAGACGATTCGAAACTTCACGTTTTAGTCGATGGTGGGTACGTAAATAATTTACCCACGGATGTCATGCGCGCACTCGGCGCGCGGTACGTCATCGCCGTCGACGTTGCGGGCGAAGGATTACCAGGACGAGCGTTCAAGCCGTGGGGCGACGGCATCAGTGGCACGATGTTGTTATTGAGATCGTTATTACCGCGGTGGCTCGGCGGTGGGCACTCGATTCCGACCATGGCAGATATGCAAGGGCAATTACCATTCGTGACGGATACGGTTAAGAGTCAAACACGGCTGCGAGACGTCGACGTGTACGTTCGGCCGGATGTCGCGACGTACGGGATTTTAGAGTTTAACAAGTACTCGCACATCGTCGCCGCCGGGTATACGGCTGGGATAAAACTCGCGCGAGAGTGGAAGTCGCAAAATCCTGACGTAGCATTGTTGCTCGAGCAAGGTTCGCAGATTCGTAAAGGGTTACTCGGAGCGAGCGCGCACCGGGCGCGAAAAGCAAATATACCGAGCGCGACGCATTCGCGCGAATCCGATTTGGATGACTTGGCAAACGTCGTCGACGACGACGACGACCATACCGTGGGTATCGGTCGCGGAGACCCATTGATGGCGTTGTCAGAAAATGCATTATTGAGTGACTTTGAAGACGACGAGGCAGTGCGTCCAAAACGCGTTGGAGGCTTCGCGTTGCATCGTACGCACTCTGACTGCGCGAACGGCGCGGCGACGTCGATGTGGACTCCCGAGCCCGCAACCCGAAGACGATCGCGCACCATGCACGCGAGTGATGAGGATTGACTCACGTTTGATGAATGAACAGTACTATAGTAGCTAGCTAAAATGTTTGTAGTTTGATATACACTTTATGCGCGATTCGCGAGTTTCACGCGTACGGTTTGTTGGACGGAGGCAACGTTCCCGCGACGCGTTGTCGATGCCATTTCCCACCTTCATGCTCAACTCGTTGCGCATCGCTGGTAAATATCTTTCGACACAGCGCGCAGTGCGGGCCAGGAGGGGGTTTCACAGCCCGCGGCGCGCGCGGTGCCGCATCCACCGGTCCTCGAATGGCTTTCGCGTGCTTTTTGCCTCGACAGTGTTCGACATACTGCGCGTCGCTCGTAAAATCCATATCACACGCATCGCACCTCGGTCGCGCCGCGCGCGCCGCCAGACGACGAGCTAATTCTGTCTCTGGAAGTGTAGGCGGTGGATTGGATCCTGGCGCGGGTGCGGAAGACGTCGCGTTCGCTTTCGCGCTCGCGCTCGCGCCCGCGCCCGTCCCGCGCTTGCCCAAGAAACTCGCACCTTTCCCACGATAATCGTTCCCTTCCGGAAGTAAACTCTTCGGCAGAGGCGCTATGCGTTCTAAATCTTCCCCACCGACGATAATCATCGGCTCGTCGTCGCCTTCGGCGTCCCGCGTGGACTTTTTATGCTTTTTCTTTGCGCGCTTCTTGTCCTTTTTTGCACTTTTCGCCTCCTTCTTTGCACGTTTACGCGCGCGCGAGTCATCGGACGCGCTCGAACTCGCCTCTGACGCATCGCTATAGCTATCCTCGTCCTCCTCGAGCGCACGAAGCTTCGCTTCGAGCGCGGCGAGGTCGGCGTCGATCGCATTCAACGCCGGCGGGGCCATCGGCGTCGCATTCTGACGGGCTCGCTACATATTCTATACAATGTCATGGTATCAAATCCCAAACGCGTCGCACCACGGTACATTTTATAAATGTAATAGCAATAAAATCTACACAATACGTAATCTCGCCCACGCGCGTGTGTGGCCCCGCCGCCGGCGGCGCCTGTCGGCACACCACACCGCGCCGCCGCCGGCATGTCGCACGACTTCACGTCCGCCCACGCCCAGGGCGGCGCTCAACCGCAAGTCGCGAGCGTATTATGCTGCCTGTGCGCGGTCCCGATGTGCCCCAACCCGGCTGGGATGTGCGTGGAGTGCATTCGAACCCAGATCGACATCACCGAAGGCATCTCGAAAGAAGCGACGGTGCAGTACTGCTCGACGTGCGAACGGTATTTGCAACCGCCGAAACATTGGATACGAGCGGATTTAGAGTCCAAGGAGTTGCTGACGTTTTGCATTAAGCGTATTAAGGGATTGCAAAAGGTCAAGTTGGTGGACGCGGGGTTCATTTGGACGGAGCCGCACTCCAAGCGGTTAAAGACAAAGTTGACGATTCAAAAGGAGGTGTTGAATGGGGCGATTTTACAGCAAACGTTTGTGACGGAGTTTGTTGTTGCGTGGCAAATGTGCGATGCGTGTGCGCGTACGGCGGCGAATAGTGATCAATGGAACGCGTGCGTGCAGGTGCGACAAAAGGTGGAGCACAAGCGTACGTTCTTATTCTTGGAGCAGTTAATCTTGAAACATGGGATGGAACAGAACACGATTGGGATAAAGAGTCAACCGGATGGGTTGGACTTTTATTACGGACATCGATCGCATGGGTTGAGGTTTGTGGATTTTTTGAATAACGTCGTGGCTATTCGAGCGAGAAACGACAAGCAATTAGTGTCGCACGACGCGAATAGCAACACATACAATTATCGGTTTACGTTCATGGTGGATATCGTGCCAGTGTGTAAAGATGACGTGGCAGTGATTCCGTTCAAGTTATCCAAAGAGTTTGGATTAGTAGGTCCGGTGATGCTGTGTACGCGAGTATCAAATTCGTTGCAATTTACCGACCCGGTGACGATGCGACAAATTTGGATTGATGCGGAAAAATATTGGCGCCAACCGTTCCGCGCGATCATGTCATCCAAGGGTATGATTGAATACACCGTGCTTGACGTCGATGTCGATCACAGCACGCGACAAGGGAAGTTGTGTATGGCTGAAGTAGAAGTCGCCCGTACGAGTGATTTCGGTGCCAACGACACGACGTTTTTTGCAAAGACACACTTGGGTTTTATTCTTCAACCCGGCGATACGGTTTTAGGGTACGATATGACAAACATTCAAATCGTCGACCCTGAACTTGAAAAGTACTCGGGTAAACACCAAGGTACAGTGCCTGATGTCATTCTCGTCAAGAAGTCATACGCCGAAAAGCGTCGCCGGCGACGCGAAAAGGGTGTCGAAAGAAATTGGAAGCTTCAACGCATGCAAATCGAGGAAGCTGAAGAAAGCGCTAGAAATAGATCCGCCGGCGATCGCATGGCACAAGATGAAGAATTGTTCTATCAAGAATTGGAGGAAGATGAGGATGTACGCGCGCAAATACAAATTTTTAGAGACGACGCCGCGGCGGCTCGAGCGGCGCAAGCCACTCACGGCGACGACGATGACGATGACGACGTTCCGGAAGTTCCTATTGAAGAACTGCTCGACGAACTATCGCTTATGAATAGAACGTCCAATGACGCAGAAGAAGAGTATGAAGACGATGACGATGGCGATGAAATGATGGAGTAGTCTAGCGCGAGAGATTTTGTTTGATTATTGATTATTATTGTACCGGTAGGAAAAGAAATAGACGAACGCGAACACCGCCGCGTTTTTAATAAAAGTACTCATTCGTGCAGTGCTTTACAAGTTTTTAATTTTGTTTCGCGTACTCATCAATCCTCGTCAACCTCGTCGTCGAAATCCTCGTCAACCTCGTCGTCAAAATCCTCATCAACCTCGTCTTCATAATCGGAGTTAAAATCGTCTGCATCAAGGTCTGAGTCGTATGGAATATCATCGTCGTCATCAACGTCGTCAAAGTCGTCAATTTCATCATCGCTATCGTGATGTTCTCTGTTCATCAGAAAAAAGCGACGAAGCGATGGGATGGCTACGGAGTTCAAAAAGTTAGTCACCGCCTTTTTGTGCTCCTCGTCTAAAAGCCGTCGTGCAGCCTCCGTCTCGGCGTCGTCGGCGCCATCTTCTGGTTCTTCCAAGCTTTGCCAATTTTGACGATGGGCGATCAGCGCACACACCCGATCGGTGATGCTTTGCACTGTCGGTGTGTCGCGCGCAAACTTCAACGCGTTGACATTCTCCTTGCGGCAGTGTTCGTAAATGTTCTTTGTAATGTGTAAAAGCGCTTGCATGCGAATCGGCGGCGTCGCGTGATCGAGACGGCCACGTAAATCCACGCTCTGGCTAATTAATGTTGCCGTAACGTTTGTGACTATTTCGATTTGCTCCATGTACGTGTCCTTTACCGCATCGCCCTTGGATCCGGAGGCGTGATGTTCGGTCAACGCGCGCAACGCCGCGTCCACCACCGCGCTTCCGCTCGACGTCTCCAATGGCGGCAACGCCGGTGGGTCCACTTGATTCCCAAACCAATCCCATCCGATGTGCTTGTTGAATATGTACATGACCACATCGTAATCAAGCGCACTGAGCAAGCAATTCCTATCCTTCATACCGAGTAAAATCGTTTGCACGACTTCTCGATAGCGCACCGGAAACGACGCGTGCGTCTCCTTCATGGGCTCCCACAACTTCCATCGCACGCCATACTGCACTTTACCCACAAACCTTCGATCACGACGCAAACTGGTAATCGAATACGAGTTCTCCTCGTACCAGGGCGCGCTCGTACCGAACGGCACCGAACTTAAATGCGCGTACCCCGGCCAAATTTGCAAAATACCGTCATCCTTTGGTCGCCCACACAAATCCGGCGCGTCATCGTACACCAACCCCTGATCAGACTCCTCCGCACTGTGCACGTATAACTCAAGTTTCTCCCCTGGCGAGAATTCAATCGGTTTCGCGAAATCCAGGCGCACTAACGTCTTAAAATCGCTCGCGCCCACGTCGGCGTCGTACGCCAGGGTCCAGCTCGACGCATCCAACAATCGCCGAATCCGCCCATCATCCGCGCGGTAACTCCCATACCGCTCCGTCGTATCCGCCGCACACACCTCGTTCTCACGCGTCACATCGCACACGCGATAATACACCTTCATCGCGCCTAACCCACCGCGAACACTCAGCGCATTGACTTCACACGCCGCGACTGGGGCCACGTGTGCGTCGCACGTGAGGGCAAAAAACACCCCCGAAAACGAGTGATCGCCGCGATCCTCGGTGGTGGTTTCGAAGGATGCGTAGTGGATGTCCTCGCTGGCGCGTTCGAGGGCGAGAAGAGCCATGACGACGGGCGGTGCGGGCGTGGAAGTGTGAGGGAGGGTGTTCCGCCGCGCGAGGGTGGTGTAACTGTATTTTCGCGGGGTTTATTTGGGCGAATGAAGCCGCGAACCGCGCGCGATCGAGCGGTGCGCGCGCGCGATGGACGCATTGATGGCAGGTGTTTGGTTCTGGCGCGGCGTCGCGCGGGGGCGTAATGATTACAAGGGATGTTTTTTGCGAAATGTTTATAACGCGCGCGGATATTTTTGTGGGCGGCTAGTCGCGCTCGCTCGCGGTGTGGTTTTCGGATGCAGAGTACTCGCCATCGGCATCGGTGGCGGGGTCAATCGCGCGCATAAATGCGGGTTTCTCTTTTTTGGGCGAATCCGTGAGTGATGCAAGCGCGGATGCGGATCCACGCGTGGATCCGCGGCGCCTGAGCGTCGCGTTTTTCGCCGTAGTACGCTTCTCCTCGACGCGTTTTGCCAACACGGCTTCGACGCGAGGAATGTCCTCGGGCACGCAAATTTTCGGCGCGACATAATCCACGGTGACGACTTTAATCTTGTATCCATTCTCCAACGTGTTCAACATTTCCAAATTTTCCTGTTTTTGCAGCGGCGTCGGATCTGACGCTTGCAACATGCGTAAATAATCCGCGTCGTACACCGTCACCCCGAGCTGATGCCAATAATTCCCCACGCTCTCGCGGATCAACAATCCATTTGCATCTAAAATCTGTTTACGCTCATCCATACGCGCTGGGATCAAGCTTCCGCTAAAGTACAACGCGAACCCGTTGACGTCGAAGACGCACTTTGGCCTCGAGTCCCGCGCAATTTCCTCTTCATCCATCGCCGCCAGCGCCGTGCTCATCACGCACCACTCATCGCCGTTATTCTCAAGTTCCATTATGCACGCATCGATGACCTCGGTCTCGATCATGGGCTCATCCGCACCCACGGCGCACACCGCGTCCCAACCGCCTCCAGTCGCCCGAGCCGCGCACGCCGACGCCCGCGACGCGCTTCCTCGCCCTTCCCCGCTCATCTCCTCCGTAATCATCACCACCTCAGCATTAAACTGCCGGGCAACTTCAGAAATCCTGTAATCATCCGTGGCGACGACCACGCGATCGAGCGCGGTGGATTTCTTCGCCGCTTCGTACGCGCGCGCGAACGCCGGTTTCCCGTGCACAATCGCCAACGGTTTCCCCGCAAACACCCCGTCGTCGTACACGGCCACGATCACGCCCAAGGCGTACGACTTGGACTTCTTCGTCCCTCGCGCGCCCTTGGATCCGGCGTTGAGCGCGCGCGCGCGGCGTTTAAGCCGTCGAGCGCGCCTTCGTTGGGCCACCACCGGCGAGCGTGAATCGCGCTCCGTGCTCGACAGCTTATCCGTCACCGTAAACGCGAGCGCGCCGGCGGCGAGACTCAACACGGGGCGCCATTTCGTCACCAGCGCGGCGAGGAGCGCGCGCACGGGCGGCGGAAGCATCGCGTTGTGACGTTCACAGCCATGGTGACTTCACTCCATGGCGAACGCGCGGTTCCGCCCGCGGATTCGCGCGCGCCGCGCCGCGATGCGCGCCGCGCTCGCGCTCCTCGCGTGCGCGGTGATCGCCAGCGCATTCGAGCGCACCCGCGGGCGCGTCCGCGGCGACCGCGGCGCGTTCGCGGGCGCTGATGATCGTGGAGTCAGATTAAATCCAGTCACAAACGCATCAGTTGGCGCACCAAAGATGCGTCGCCGGTCGTCGTATTGGGCGCCCGGGATCACCACGGACGACGTCAAAAGAAACGACATCAAGTCTGCCGCGCGCGAGGCGTTCGCGGCGTACGAGGCGGTGGCTATGGGACACGACGAGCTGGCGCCAGTGTCCAACCGAGGCGTCGACGACTTTGGCGGTTTCGGCGCGACGCTCGTCGATAGTTTGGATACGTTGTACGTGATGGGGTTACGCGAGGAGTTTACTCGCGCGTTGATGTATTTAAAAAGGCGAGATTCTGCGTTGAGTGCGCTCGCGCGCGGCGAGGTGAATCGGGATGTGTCGGTGTTTGAGACGAATATTCGGATATTGGGCGGGTTGTTGTCGACGTACGATTTGACGGGCGACGCGGACGTGTTGGAGCTATCGGAGACGTTGGCGTCGAGGTTATCGGCGGCGTTTCAAACGCCGAGTGGTGTGCCTCGTTCGTTTGTGAATGTGAAGACTGGGCATTCGTTTGGGTTGCCGTGGGTGGGAAAGGCGTCGATTTTGGCGGATTTTGGGTCGATGCATCTGGAATGGGCGACGCTGAGCGCTCGCGCGCGCAATCCAATTTACGAAGCACACACGGCGGCGGTTTTTGATAAAATTATGGCGACACCCGTGGCGTCGTCGACGCCGACAGGATTGTTTCCGGTGCTTTTTAATCCCGAAACAGGCGCGTGGGTTGGGCAAAAGGTGTCGTTTGGATCTCTCGGCGACTCTTTTTACGAGTATTTAATAAAATGCTGGCGGTCGTTGGACGCGCTGCACGAGGCGGATGCATGGCGGAGGGCATTTGACGCCGCGATGGCGGCGATGAAAACATCGCTCCTTCATACGTGGAAAACGTCAGAAAACGGTGAGCGGTTTGCATATGTCGCGCCGCTGGGTGGCGACGCGACGTCTATGGAGCACTTGACGTGCTTTATGCCCGGGATGTTAGTCCTCGGCGGCGCGGAGGCGCCCACGCAAGCGCTCGCCGCCGACTACGTGCAAATGGCCAAAGATATTGCGCGCACGTGTGTAGCCATGTACACTTCCACCCCGACTGGTTTATCGGCTGACACCGTGCAATTCGTCGCGAACGCGACGTCGCCGACATTCACAGTGCGTAAGAGCATTCAACGTCCTGAAACAGTCGAGTCTTTGTTTTATCTCTATCGCAAGACGGGCGACGACACCTACCGCCAGCAAGCGTGGACGATATTTGAAGCCATGAAGCGAAACTACCGAACATCGAATGGTGGGTGGCAAGGCATCAAAGACGTGAGCGTAGAGCACGCGCAAGGGGATGATAAACAGCAATCGTTTTTCCTCGCCGAGACGCTGAAATATTTATACCTGACGTTTAGCGACGGTGAGACGATGCACCTGGATGAATGGGTATTTAACACTGAGGCGCATCCGTTCAAGATTACCAAGAATGTAACAACAGTAGAAGCCGCAGTAGCCATGTAAAAGTTGAGGAATTAGTTTTGCGTGAATATTAATATAAATTGAATGCGACGTTGTCCTGAAACGCGCGCTTCATGCACTAGTATACGCGAGCCGCACAAGTACAACAGTAGCATAATGGAATAACATGTCAATCGTGATAGTTTTAGCGTCGCAACGGCGCGCGCCGTGTGATCAAATGAATACAAACAATCAACTCAAAGCAGTAGTGACAGAATGAAACAATAGTGATACCCGTCGTCGTCGACTTTAGAAGATGTCGTTGTCGACGACGACGTCGGTGTCGTCGGATGCATTCGAATCTGAATGCACCGAACCTGGTGTTGGTGAACGTGGTCGACAATGACCAAGGCAATGAGTCGCCCCTTTCGCGTTCGAAGAATCCAAAGAAGTGTGAATGAATGTGCGGACATCCGCGTAAGAATAAGAAGACAGATTTAACTCGCTGTCGAATACGAGCTCGCGCGCTGTCGCACGAAGGCCGGGTTTCTTTTCCAAGCATCGCTTGAGAGTAGCGCGAAGGGCGATAGATGCGTCATCGTCGCCTGAAACTGCACCGTCGATGTCGATGTCCTCTTCGCAAATTTGTACGACGAGTCCGAGCGGACCGCCGTCTTCAATGTCAAAGACGCCGCGACCGAGAATGGATTCGAGAATGGTGATGCCCATGCCCCAGACATCGGCAACGTCACTGCATAGACCGCGACTGACGCGTTCCGGAGACATGTACGCGATGGTACCCACCATGGTGTCGTCTTCTACTCGTCGAATAACCGCGTCGGGGTCGGCGCCGCCGACGACGCTGACTTTCGACGGTTGACCATTCGCGCCGCCGACGACGTACGTTAACGGAGAACACAAACCGAAATCGCTCAACTTGCACGCGCCATCCTCGTCAACCAATATATTCGATGGTTTCACATCGCGATGGGCGACACCAACCTTGTCGTGCAAGTACGCCAAACCATTCGTCACGCACCGCGCGACAGCCATCGCGGCGCGCGGCGCTCGAGCCATCGACCCGTGCGTGCGCCAAATACGCTCCAGCGACCCTAACGCCATGATTTCCAAGCCAAGTGTCATAGAATTAGCCCGAGCATCAAAACCAGCGCCAACGCACCGCACGATCCCCGCGTGTGGATCCTCAGACATCATCGAAGCCTCGCGCTTTGACCGCTTTGACCGCCGACGCGCTCGCCCAGTGAACGTCCCAAACGACCCACACGACGACACAGACGACGACGACACAGACGATGACGACGACACAGACATACCAACATTGAGTTTACGCAATATCCTAATCTCATTCAACGCCTGCGCCGCGTTCTCGCGATCGTAGCACTTCATCGTCTTCAACGCCACGACTTCACCCGTGCGCTCGCGCGTCCCCGCGCGCACCGTTCCGCACGCCCCAAACCCCAAATACGCCCCGCTCGACACCGGCGCGGGCATGAACGCATCCACCAGATCAACGAGCGATTGCGACGACCCGAACGCGTCGTCATCCATCGCCTCATCGTCGCATGCCTCGCGCGTTTGACACGTCATCCGACGTTTCGCACCCCCGACGCGAAGCCGCGTCAACGCCATCGCATGCACCGCGCGCTCGTCGTCGTCGTCGTCGTCGATATCCACCACCGGCGAACTCGGCGCGTGCATGGCGCGTGCGCACGCGTCGTCAGCGTCGGCGCTCGCGCGCGCGGAGCTGTGCCGCGACGCGACGCTTCGAGGAGGATATCCGCGCGATCGCCCGTTCGTTTTTTGGCGCGCCGCCTTAACTGCCTTTTCGTTCGCGCGAACGAATCGACAATTAAGGATGGGGGCGATCGCGACTCGTCGCGCGGGGGGGACTATATTCGGACACGCGGCGTCCGAACGCGCCCGCCGGAGACCCCGCGACGCCGCCGCGAGCGGAAAAGCGCGCGCGCGCGGCTTAACTGCCTTTTCGTCCTCGCGAACGAAAAGGCAATTAAGCGCACGAGTGGTGATGCGAATCGTCACATGTGTACCTTCGTACTGCATGACGTACCATGACGATCATGCATACACCATAAATACCATGTATTTATTTTGATCCATATATAGATATTATATAGCATATAGTACAGTCCAAGTGAACACGCTGTGGGTGGAGATGATGTTTATGATATATCGAGGCGTACGTCGGTCGGTCGGTCAATGTGTGTTTTGATTGGTGCATACATATTTTTGTGCGTTTTGATTGGCTCGTACAGTGTCCAGCATGGAGTGTATTTTGTGCCTGGGGTCATGACTCGTCGCGCGCGTTCCGAGCTCCACATCCCCAAGATGCCGACCGCGCGCCATCGCGACGTCACTATTCAACGCAGAATACCCCACACGTAACAATGTCTGGACGAGGTAAAGGAAAGACCGGTAAGAAGGCCACGAGCCGCTCCGCCAAGGCTGGGCTCCAATTCCCGGTGGGCCGTGTCGCGCGCTACTTGAAGGCTGGCAAGTACGCCACCCGCGTCGGTGCGGGTGCCCCGGTGTACTTGGCCGCCGTGCTCGAATACTTGTGCGCGGAAGTGCTCGAATTGGCGGGTAACGCGAGCCGTGACAACAAGAAGTCGCGCATCGTGCCGCGCCACATTCAGTTGGCGATCCGCAACGACGAGGAATTGTCCAAGTTGTTGGGTACAGTGACCATCGCCGCCGGCGGCGTTCTCCCGAACATCCACTCGGTGTTGTTGCCGAAGAAGTCCAAGGGCAAGAGCGGCTCTGCGAGCCAAGAATATTAAATCCTCAATTCGATCGTTTTGTATTGATGGGTGATTTGATGTCTTGCAGCGCGCGCGTTCGTCGGTTGAAAGTAACTTAAAAATTTTCAAACCAGACCAGAAATGGCGACGCGTCGACGACTATAAAAAAAAATTCTCTGGTGTTCATTTAACACCACCACCGTGCTTGAGATTGTTTCATGCATTCGTATTCGTACCAATCATTATATTATAAAGAATTCTACTACTCTAGTACATGCGCTTCGAGCTCTGCCGCGAAGAGAAGGTGCTGAAATATTAATCGTCGTTGGATGGTAACGCCAAGCGCGACACGACTTTCGTGGCGTCGCGTTGCAATTTGTCGAGCGGAAACGCCGTGCGCACCATAAATTCGACACCCTTGCGCCCCTTTTGATGCGGACGCGCGATGCCGAGAAATTCGAGCTCGGCAACGGCGCGCGTGAAGCGCGCTTGGAGCTCCCATAGCTTTTCACGCGTCAATCCAAACGTGCCTTTGCCCCGCGACGCCGCTTCGGTAGCCGCAGAGGGTTTCGCGGACGACGCAGATGATGGCGCATGTAGCGCGCAGAATCGCTGGAACCAATCGTGAATGTTTGCCTGTTCGCCGAAAATGGCGAGTAAACGGTACGCGGCGGCGGTGTCTGGGAGTGACTTTGGAATTTTGCGCGCCGCGTGTAAGTCGTACACATCGCGGCGGCAACACGAGCATCCCAACACTTCGCTCGGATCCACCAATGTGTTCTCCAGAGTCAAGCGCGGTGAGGCTTGGAGAGCGTAGCGCACGCAATCGACGTCGGTGATGACGAATAAACCGCTCGCCGCGAGAGATTCGGGCGGGCGACTGGCGTACTTGCGTGCGACGGCGCGCAAAACGCCGCAAAACGCCGTCGCCGCCGCCGAAGCGCTCGCGTCGAGTCGAGGATCCGCTTTGCTTTCATTGCGTTTTCGTTCTTCCTCCGCGGCGGCTGTCGCTGCGTTTCGTCGTCGTTCCTCCTCGTCGGCGACTCGGCGCGCGTCCAAAGCGTTGGCGCGCGCTCGAGGCGATGACCGTTCGCGCACCGGCGAAAGTGCGGGCAAAACCAATCCGCCATCACCCGTCGTCGTCATCGCGCCCGCACTGTGACGCATAGACGACCGCCCTGTCGCCGCGCCGCGCCCGCGTCGCGCGTTCATCATCGCCTCGAGCGCGGCGGCGTCTCCGTCGACGTCTTCGACGCGTTCACTCTTGCACGCCACATCATCGTCGCGGCGAAGTACGTTTTCATCGTTGCTCGTCGTCGGCGTGAGTGCATCATCCACAACCATCGCAGCGTCCTCGCGCGCGATGGAGCCGTCGTCAATACGCATCAATAAAAATTTCAATTCGCTCCCTTCGGCGCCGCGCATGACTTCGTCCTCCTCCAAATGCGTCAACATTTCCTTGGCCAACGTCGCGATTTCTTGCGTACTAAACCCATCGCATAATCGTGCGCAAGTGATTTTGATCAAATGTGCGCCTGGGGACTTGACGTCGTCGGCGAAATATTCAGTGCGAGAGGCGTCTAGGAGTAAATCTGCCATGGTTGTCGTCGCGCGCTTTTTAAATTTTTCCTCGGTTGCGACGCAGACGAGATGAATGCATCGCAGCGCGAGCTTCCATCGGCGACGCAAGCGATAGACATCGCGTAGGGCGACGATTAGGTCGCGCTTTGTGGCAAAATTGTACTTTTTATGCGCGTACTCGAGCGCTTGAGCGTCGAGCGCGTCGACAAAGCGTTCGACGGCGTCGGCATATTCTTCGTCGCTGTCTTCGCCATTCGCATAAGGCGCGCTCGCATCGCGCGTGAGCAGGGGACACACCGCACTCAGAGGCTCAGTCATGAAATGCGTCAACGTGAGCAAGTGAAGCGCGCGTCGGACAGCGGCAAGGGAAAAGTCGTGCTCTTTGAATCGCGTGTGCAACGCGTTCAATACCGCGCTTCCAAACGCCGGTACGCGTTCGGGACTCAACAATACTTGCTCCTGCACCGCCTCCATCATTTGCCCAGGCGCCCAAAGTTGAAACGCTTGCGCGTGAAGTAACGCCGCGGTGGCGGCGGGAAGCATGCCTTGAAGCGAGCTCACACTCGTGGCTAAGCCGAGCATGACGATGACGGGAACCGTCGACGCGTATTCGGCGACGCTCAAGAGGAACGAGTCCAAAACGCGCGCGTCAAATCCTTCCGTGTCTTCGACGACAATCACCACGGGGCGATCGCGACCGATGACGGTGGGAAAACACGATGCATCCTCATCCATGGCTTGTTCGTCGTTGACGTCGCGTTTATTTTTACGTCTCGTCTTGCGTGCGGCGGTGGAATTGGAATTTGATTTACCGCCGCCGCGCTTCTTTGATCCTGTATTCACGACGGCGCCATCGCCGTCGTCATCGAGAGCATCACCGCTTCCGATAGCTAACATGCTAGTGGCGTCATCGACGCCGCCGTGTCCGCCGAAATCGTCGTCATCGACGCCGGCGGGCGCGAGGCGCTCCACGCGTTCGGCGCTCGCTTCGTCGTGCCAACGCTTCACAGCCCGCATGCTCTTCCCACTCCAATGCGCACCCGTTCGATCGAGCTGACGCAAAACAACCCCAAACGCAACACCTATACCACCCGATCCAACCCCGGCGCGCGCTTTCAAATCCCTCGATCGCAATAAAGCGCAGTGCGCTTCGCCGCGTCGTCTCAAATACGTCACCAACGCCGCAAACGTTTCTTCATGATCATCGCTATTCACCCCTCCCGCGAGCACGACGCCCACGGGGACGCGGCATGACGTCGCCAAGCGCCCACTCGCGATGCGCGCCATGCGCTCGCCGTGCGTCGCTTCCACGAACGCGCTCACTTTGGTAAACGCATCGGCGTTGGCGCGCGACAGCACCTCTGAACAGTGCGCATCAATCGCCCGCCAGCACATCACATACGCCTCACCACGCGCCCGTCGCGCGGCTTCTGATTCATCGCGTAATATAGGTCCAAATCGCGGCGCCTCATTGCCCGCGCTCGACCTCCTCACGCCGTCACCGTCGTCATCGTCACGGTCATCGACACCTTCAGCACCTCGCTTGGCGATCGTCTTTGCGCGCTTCGTGATGAACACCGCGCTCTTAATCGAATCCGTCGCGTGCGTAAACGACGATATATTTTTTTCGCTCGTCAACGCGAGGGCGTGAGACGCCATCGCGCGTCGCACGCGCGCGGTGTTGTGACGACAGATTGATTAATTCATTTTAAATTTCGTGTTCAAAAAATCAAAGGTACACATAACGAGCGCGCGTCATATCCAGACGCACGTCGTCGCGCGCACACCGCGCCGTCGAGACGCACCGCATCGTAACGCACCGCGCGCGCGCACGCGATGCCGCCGAAAAAGCCCGCGAAGAAGAGCGCCAAGGCGATCGAGAAGGAACAGCGCGATGCAGTCAAAACCCAGTTGGCGACGATTGAATCAAACATGCGCGCTGCGGGGTGCCGCCACGTGCTCGATTCGCTGTTCGACGCGGCGATAGGGTTAGAATTATGGTTGAAGCGTAATTCTAAGGCGTTTCCGGCGGCGGCGGTGACGCAAAAGGTGGAGAGACTCGGGGAGATTGCCACGCTCGCGTGCGACGACAAGTTGGACGCGGAGCACGCGTATTGGGAGCTCGCGGGTTTGTATACAATTGTTCATCGCGAATCGAGTCGTAAAGAGTTGAATTTAGAAGCGCCGAGTTTTGTATTTCCACCGTTGCCGTTGCCGTCGATGCCGGCGGATGATGTGCTGACGGTGGAGGATATCGAGGCGGCGATCGGGTGCGCCATCGAGGACATTCCGGCCAAGCTCGCGGAGATTGCGCGCGAGGAAGCGGAAGCGGCGTAACGCTCAAGCACACGATGGATTGTTGATAGATTGACTTAGGTTTGTAAAACACACGCACAGATGCAGTAGTAAAAATGATTCCTTGATTTACACGTGAGACTACAGTGGGCGTTTAGGCGTGCGTTGTATCATCGTTGGCTCTTTCATCATGCGACGCCTTGAGTTCACTAAAGAGGTACTTGTTCTTGACTTGTGTGCTGGCGAATTCGCTCGCAGCGACGACGTCGGTCCACTCATCGCCGGCGACGCAAATGCAGAGCTTGATGTCGCCGACAGCCATGACGCCGACGCGCACGGCGAGCGCAATGCGGTGCACTGGCCACTTGGCGCGAATGACTTCTGCAATGTTTCGCAAGCCTTGTCCGATGACAGCGCGCGTCAGCGTGTGGTCGTTTTGAATGAATGACACGCCATCCTGAGTCGCGACGGAGGTGAGCGTGGAAACTTCAGAAGAACCCACCGAGCTGACGATGGAGACGCATCGTCCGACGTCGATGATTGAATTTTCACTTACTTGGATGAAATCCGTAACCTTTTCCTTCGCCGGTTTGGCCGTGTCGGATGCTTCCTTCCCCAACGCTGCCGTCACGCTGGGCGCACTCGCCGTGCTCGCCACCACGGAATGTCGCGGCGCCGTCGCGGGATGCTCCGCAGTCGCTTCCGACACCGCCGAAATGCGTTCTAATTCCTTGGCCATTTTCTCTCGTACAACTTCAACGTTTCCGTCGATTTGCAAGCGCTCAGTGTGCGTATAGCGCGTGTTTTGGTACGATGTCGTCATGCCGCTGATGGATGAATCCTCTACGTCGCCCTTGTCCTCCTTGTTGACGCCCGCCGTCTTCCCCTCTTCCCCGTCTGCGCACCTGTCGACGGCGGCGTCGTCTCCCATCGCGTCGCTCGTCGGCGCTGTCGTCGTCGTCTTCCCTGAATCCGTCGGTGTCCCAGATTTGACCCGCTTTATTGCCTCACTTTTATTCACCAGTGCTTCCATCGCACTGAAGATGGACCTCGAGACGTAAGGATCCTTCGGCGTCGTATCCTTGGCTTTGGCGGCGCTTCGCCGCGCCTTGGTATCCTTGCGACCGTTGAGATCCTCACTCGCCGCTGGCGTCACACGGGCCGCTGTGGGTGCAATAGCCTTCTGATTTGTCGACTTGAGCGACATTTGATACCTTTGAAGCTCCGTCAACGTGTTCTCATCCACCTCCCCACCCTTGTTCCATTTACAACGCATCGTCGCGTGCCAATGATTCTTAATCGCATTCTCCGGTCGTCCTACGAGAAGTTTCGCCAGCGCCGCCCACTTGGAGCCTAAAATTTTGTGTCCTTCGACGAGTACTTTTTCTTCCTCACGGGTCCACTCGCCGGTTTTGATTCCTGGACGGAGGTGATTCAAGTACCGGTCGCGGCATTGTTTACCTTTGCGACCGCGCAAGCAACCGGCGATGAAACTCCAGCGTTTGGCGCCGAATTTGTTAATGAGCGCGGTGAGCTGGGCGTCCTCGGTTTTGGTCCATTGTTGCGTGGACGTGCGTTCGATTTCCATTCTCGATAACAACGGCGCGTCGTCGTCTTCATCTCCTTTGGAATCGTTCTCGTCTTCCCCGGCAGAGCGCGCGCCGTGCGGAACATTGTTGTTCGCTGTGCCATCATCCATCATATTCTCAGTCGCCGCACCGGTGGCGGCAGCGGCGCGAGCATCCGCGCCATTGCCTTCGCCTTTGACCGAGGCTTTGGCGTCTGCGAACGCGGCGGCGACCGCCTCCTCCTCCTCCTTTGACTTTTCCTTTCTCGGTCGCCCACGCCCGCGTTTGACCGATTTCGACGGCGCGCGTTTGCGCTTCGTCGGTGCCGCCTTTTCAGCCGCCTACGTCGGTCATGAATACAAACACACGTCATAGCACATCGTCAGTCCTCGCGTCGAGAGCCAAAAAGTCAACGCTCGAGCGCGCCCAACCCGCGCCCTTCTCAACGCGTCACCGCACACACGCATCGCGCGCACACACACGCACGCACCTCAACGAGCCATAACAAAGAATTCGCCCCATCCAAAACCCCATCATCCGCCGCCGTCGCCTTGACGACCCGTTTCTGCGCCGTACTCGCGCGCGCGCCAGCCTCGCGTCCCGGCGCCTCGCCCGCCGCGCGATCCACCTCTCCCCCGCCCTGCTCGCGCGCCTTCCTCAACTCTTCGCCATCTCGCGCCGCCATCGCATCCGACATGGTTCACCACACCCCCCGCGCGCGCGATCTCGCGCACACACCCCCGACCGCGCGCGCGAACGACGCGCACAGCGCCAAGAAACGCCAAAAACTTGATGAAACGCCAAAAAAAACGTAATCGACGCCGACGAAAACCCCTTCTCACGCGACGACCACGCGATGCGTCGCGCCCGAACACCGCGCGCGCGCGCGCAAAGATTACCCCTCGATGCGTTTCGGTGCGTCTCGCGCCCCGTCGACCCTCGCGCGTCGCGTTCTGCGGTCTCCCAGCGGATCGCAACCACGGGCGTGTTTGTGTGCACACCGTGTGTACAAAGCACCGCGCCGTCGACGCGCGCGCGCGCGGCCATCGCGCGCGTATCGCGCGGCGCGCGCGCGGTAAAATTATCGCGCATCGCGTTCGTCGCTCGCGCGGCGCGGTCGTCGCGCGCGCGGGCGTCGACGGCGCGAGCGATCCGTCGACGGGCGCGGTCGAAAAAGTAAAATCCGTCACGGTGTCTGTTCTTGAACACCCTCGCGCGGATCTCGCGCCGACGCCCCACACCGCGCCGCGCGTCGCCCAGTGCCGACGCGATGGCCGCGAACGTCGCGCGAGATGATGAAGACGCGCCGCTGCTCGGCGACGCGCGCGCGCGCGCCGCACGCGTCGCACGCGCGTGGACACGCGGTGCTGCTGGTCTCGATCGCGGCGGTGGTTGGCGCCCTGGGCGCGGCGGTGACGCGCGAGTACGCCGGCGCGGGCGGCGCGACGGCGATGGGTGCGAGCGCGACGTCGTATGCGAAGGCTGAGAGCGCTCGACGCGCGCGGACGAGCGCGTTGGGGTACTGGAAGCGCACGAATGTGCTCCCGCAAGGGACGTCGCCGACGCTGACGTATACGCTGCACGTGGGGTGCGAAAACGCCGAGAGTGGGTTCTTTGACGACATCCAGGAGGCGAGAATCGTGAGGCATAATTTCGGCGATGACGAGCGCTTTTTTGAGTGGGAGCATGGGATTGAGATGCGACGCGAGAACTTGTTCCCGGGCGACACTGGGACGTATTCGGTGGACACGGCTGAGGTGGATTGGGAGTGGGGATTCGCGGTGAAGAACTCTGCGGGGGAAATCCGATATGAAGTCGGGAAAAAGGATGATGGCGCTCCGCTTGGTGGGAACGACGTGTGCGCGAACTCGTTTGGGGATTACACCAATCGTATCATCGGTTGGGACTCGCGCATGACGACGGAGCCGGGGTACATCGACTACGTCTTCGGTTCGTGCGCTCGCAACTGCATTCCAACGGGCGATCCCGCGTCTTGGTCGCCCGAGGAAAAAGCGAAGAACACCAAAAAGATGTTGGCCAATCCTCCAAAGGGTCTCGGTTCAGCCTTTAAGATGTACGGCGTCGCCGGTAACGCCTGGTGCACCATCAACATTCACACGCAGCGGGGCGCGAGCGACGACATCATGATGGTTTTCAACCCGCGCTCGAGGTCGGCTGAATGCATCATGGACGTTGCCACGAATTGTAAGCCCGCGATAACTGACCCGAACGGTGAGTGCAACTGGGCCGGCGCCCGAGAGTCAGCTCCGTGGAACAACGCCGAGATGGGCACCGTTCAAAGCACCGACATGAACCAGCACTGGGCGTTTGAATTCACATACCTGACCGACGGCGTGGGCATCACGCTCAACGGCAAATCGTACTACACGTACAAATGGCGATCGAGCGACGGCGGTTACGACTCCGTGTCCTACATCCAAATGAACGGTGGACAACCGGATCTCGTCTATAAAAAAATCGGGAACGTGCAACCTCGTCGCCTCGTCGCCTCCGCGCATCGCCAAGGCGAACCCCGAAAGTCTCGTCGGCGGCGACCTCTAAGCGCGACCATGACCTCGCCGAACGAGGCCAATGTTCTCTCCTCTCGGCCACGTTCACATCGCTCTCGTACGTCGTACCCGAGCGTCCTCCGACGTCGTCGCGCGTCGCGCCGGCCTCCACCCGCGCGCGATACGCTCACGCACTACTCGTACTCGTCGTGCAATAATAATAATAATCATAATGAGGTTTTGTCAGATGCTGTTCATCAGCGCGTGCGCGAGATCCACGCCTCGGTGTCCCGGACGTACGATCACAATCAGTCGTCGCGGACGCCGTCGGTATCCGCGCGCTGGTGCGCACACCAAAAGTTCCGCGGAACTGACCCTCGTCGAATGGATTTGACCAATCGTGATCAAGGGCGGAGTGGGTATTCCACCGGAGCGACACGTCGGATTGCATTCGGTCGGGCGTCGCGCGTCCGCACACCGCGACGACCGCCGCCGAGCGCTGGGAAGCCTTCCGTGAAAGTCACGCGATCGTGCCTGCAGAGTTCGATCCCGATCGGGCCAAACTTGTACATGGTGTATAAATGTAAATCTGCGCGCATTCGCATCGTCTCGAAATATTACGCGACGCCCGAACCGTGTTCGGCTTCAAACGCCGCGCACAACGCGTCTAAACGCTCCCACTCAGTCATGTATAATAGTGACTTTTGTTCCTTGGCATCCTTGAGTGCTTGCAATTCTGCGCATTTTGCGACGTCGGCGCCCGCGGCGAGAAGCTTTTCATCGAGTTGTGCAATTTCGGTTTCAATCACCGTCATCGCGCGCTCGATTTTATCAATCACCTTTGGCGCGTTACGAACTTCTTTGGCGATGGCTTCCTTTGCACGGCGCTCTTCCTCGGCTTCTTTCTTCACTTGCATCTCCATGGCGTCCACGCGCTCATTCGTAGAGACGCAAAAGTCGCCGACGACGAGTGGGACGCCTGGAATGTGCATGTGCGTGGAAAGCTCGCCGTTTTCTACTCGAGCGACGACGGTGGGATTCAATGCCGCCGCGAACGCGCTGTTGTGCGTGATGGCCACCACCGCGCCTTCCCATCCTCGTAATCCCGTGCACAGCGCTTCAATGGCGGTGCCATCTAAGTGATTGCTCGCCTCGTCGAGGAGCAATACGTTGACGGGACGCAGGACAAACGCCGCGAGCGCGACGCGCGCTTTTTCACCACCACTCAAGCTTCCAATCGTACGGTCCACCGCTGCGGGGCCCGTGATGCCGAGCGCGCCGAGCACGCCTCGCGCTGTCTCGTTCGTCACCGAACGGTCAATCTTTCGAGCGACATCTAAGACGTGCGTCAACGCCGTGACTTCGGTCGGCAGCTCTTGCGCTAGATCTTGCGAAAAGTACCCCACGACTGCGCCTTCGCCGCGAATCACGGCTCCGCCCATGGGTTCGAGTTCGCCGCCAATTGTTTTTAAAAACGTGCTCTTTCCGGCGCCGTTCGGCCCGAGCACGAGTAATCGGTCACCTTTGCGCACGGTGAGGTTGACGCCGGATACGAGCGTGGATTCAGTCGTCTTGTACCCGACATCTAAACCTTTCGCGATGAGAATCTCGCGCGCGCCCGCGGGCGGCGTTGGAAGCTTCAAAATCACCTTGCGCGCGTCCCCTGGGCCGTCGCCGAGCGGTCCATCGCCCGCGAGCTCGGCGAAGGTTTCCATTTTAGCGTTGACTTTATCGAGCGCCTTTTGCTTGGATTTCGCCGCGCTCGCCTTGGTCGCCTTGGCGCCAAATTTCGTGATGAAGTTGTCCAACTTCTCCGCCTTGACGTTTTCTCGTTCAAGCGTAGCCACGGCAACTTTCCGTCGAGCCTCGCGTTCGCGAAGAAACCGCTTGTAATCGCCTTTATAATTGTGTAATTTTCGGCCCCGCACTTCGACCACGCGATTGACGCAGTTCAATAATTCCTCATCGTGACTCACGAGCACCACCGTGCCTTGATACGACTTGATCCACGACACCAACCAATCGCGGGCTTTGGCATCCAAGTGATTACTCGGCTCATCGAGGAGCAACAAGCCGCCGTTGACGCCCTTTTCCGCGCAGTCGCCGGCGGGCGAGAGCAGCAGCCGAGCCAACGCCACGCGCATTTGCCATCCACCACTCAACGTATCGCACGGCGCTGAAAACATCGCCTCTGAGAATCCAAGCCCTTTTAATACGTTTGATACGCGTTTCTTTGCCGTGGCGCCTTCCACGGCGTCCCATTGTTCATTCGCGAGCGCGAGCGCCGCAGCGGCTCCGTCGACCCCAGCCTCGAGCGCGCGCGTTGCCTCATCTAGCGCCGCCTCCACCGCGCGCACGTGCGTCATGCGGCTCATGGCCTCTTCCTCAACCGTCGTCGTCACGCCGCTCACGGCGGTTTGTTCTAACACGCCCACGACGGCGCCGTACGCGACGCGAGCGTAGCCGTCGTCCACGCCTCGCGCGCCGCTCAGACACTTCACCAGAGTACTCTTGCCACACCCGTTCGCGCCAACCAATCCGCATATCTCATTCGGTTCAATGCGAATGTCTACGCTGTCTGTGGTGGCGGTGCCGACGATGAGATCGTTATCGCCCGTGGTGACGCGAAGGTTACTCGCGAGGGTGACGACGGCGCCGGCGGTGTCGCCTCGCGGGACGACTGACTCCGCGGTCGTCGCTCGCGTGACGACGACGGCGGGACGACGACGACGACGAGTGCGTTGTGCGTCATGCGCGCGAACGGTCGAGCGCGCGTGCGAATGCACGGCGCGCGCCGAAGACATGACGACGCGCGCGCTTCGAGCTCTGAGGTCGTACAGTGGATAAAGCGCGCGTTGACAACGACTAGAGCTACTTGATGGGGTTTCATCGACCATTCGCGCGCGCCGGGCGCGCCGAAAGGTACATTTCTGCGCGCAAATGCCTAGGGGCGCTCGCGCAACGCGCGCTGAGCGTCGCGCTCGCGAAGCTTTGTGCTCGAAAGCTTGTCTCGCGCGTCTCCATCCGGCGAAGCGCCGACTAAATCGACCACGATGAAACGCAGCGCATCGAATCCTGCGCTGGCGCGCATGTCATTCAGCGCCTCTGCACCGGCGATGGTTTCTTTTGAAATAACCAAACCGCGCATCTCGCGCACGGTGGCGGCTAATGGAGGATTTTTATCGAGCGGGCCGACGCGCACGTCCACCGTCTCGGATGGGTCGCACGCCGCGAGGAATGCCTTCGCCGACGCCGCGCGCATCTCGTACGACTCTACGTACTCCCCGAATGATTTATTGGCTAAAAGTTCTGATGACGTCACGCCCACGTAGAGCGTGCCACCGGGCGCGACGGCGCGCATCGCGACGGCGAGCAATAACCGGTGGCCGGCGTGCAGACGGTCAAACGTACCGCCGACGCTCACCGATTCCATCACGCCGTCGCGCTCGAAATCATACTCCATCGCATGATTCAACGACGACGACGACGATGACGACGATGACGACGACGACACTCTGTCTCCACCGCCGTGCGCGCGCACGCGCGCTAAAACATCGCGCTCGACGCCGCCGTCTAAAGCCTCGGCGTCTCGACGGCTCGACGGCTCCGCGTCCGCAACCAACGCACTCGTCGCCGCCGCCGCCGCCGCCGCCGCCGCGCGCGCGTCACCGCTGCTCGTAAACACCGGCACCACGTCGCATTGCGGCGCGACGACGCTGACGATGTCGTACGCGGCCCATAACTCGCGCGCCTTGACGAAACCGTCCCGCGAAGACACATCCACGCCACCTTCTGCGCTCGCGCACGCCCGCGCCAGCGCTAGCGCGCTCGCAGCATCGTCCAGCGTGAACTCCACGCACACTCGCGCCTCGCACGCGCGCGTTCGCGCGGACATGACGACAGTACGGGCGCGCGCGCGACGCAGATGCCGTTGCGAAATGCACCTCAATGACGTCCGCGCCGCGCCGTGCGCGCGCGTGCGACGCGTCGCGCGCGCGTCGGACGCGACGAGTCGCGACGTGATGCGTGCGCGCGCGCGCGATGCGTGCGCGCGCGCGCGACGCGTGCGCGCGACGTTCGAGTCCGCGGTCGGCGCGCTGCGGCGTGCGAGCGAGTGACGACGGTGCGCCACCGCATCCGCACATCTCGACGCCATGCCGTCGCACGCGCGCGTTGCCGCCGCGCCACGCGTCGCGGTGCGTCGTTCGCATCGCCACGCATGCGCGCCGCGCTCAAGGCGCGCGAAAGAGGCGCGCGTCGTCGCGTGCGACGCCGCATCGTCGTGGTTCGCGTTGGACCCAGTGCTCAGCGCGCGAGACGATGCCACCGCGATGGCGTCCATGCGCAGCGATGTCGCGCTCAGCGCGCTGTCACCGACGTGGCGCATGTTGCTCTTGTCGGATGGTTCGGTGACGCGGCATCTCGCGGTGTTGTACGGCGCGAGGAAGACGGAGGTTGAGGTGCGGTGGCAGGGCGAGGCTGACGGCGTCGGACGCGCGGCTCCGAACGACGTAAAGATGATTAAAGGCGATAGAATCATCCGGCGCGAGGTGTTTTTGCGTCCGAGTGCGTTGGATGGGGATGGGCGCGGGGTGGATGGGGATGGTGCGGGTGCGACGCCGCCGGCGGTGTACGCGTCTTCGTGGTGGAGCGAGTCGGAGATGAAAAAGTTTATGCCCGAGCGCGAGAGTTCGATGTGGGCCAATTTACGCACGCAGCACGTGGAGTTGTACAGAGAGATACGTACGGTGTATTGTGGGCACAGTGCGGAGCTCGAGGAGGTGTTTCAGGCCAAGGGGCCGTTCTGGGGACGTCATTATATCTTTTGGAACGGCGGCGAGCCGATTACGATTGTGTACGAAGTGTTTAATCCTTCGTTAGTGGATGTTTTAGGGCCGTTAGAGGCGTAGGAACGCGCGTTGTAGTGCTAGTACGCGCGTTGTAGTGCTAGTCGTAGGGAAATCATCACAGCTGTTGTGCGTAGGTACTGCACCAGTATCCGTACGGCGTGCGAAACATACATCATTCGTTTGGATTCTAAAAAGTTCTAAATCTACGCGGTGGTCACAAACGCGTCAAAGCACCGCTTCATATCAGGCGTCGCGAATAACGACGTGAAAGGCTCGACGTGCGTGGCGAGTGGGACTTTTTTCATTCGTACATCGAGTTCTTCGCGCATGAGCGTACCGTACGCGGCAGCGACTAAATCACCCATTTCCAACTCCTTTGTCTTGACGCGGTCGGTCAAATCGCGTTCGAGAAGAACAACCATCTTGGGAATTTGCGGAAAATAGTGCGCCCGCATGGTTTCCATTTCCCATAACGAGCTCTTCAGCGCGTTTGTTTTCGATGGATCGTTTTCATCTGCATCGAACGGGTCAGATTTGACGAGCTTGAGCGGTTCACCGTCTCGCGACTCTCTGTGCACGAGCACGGCGCACGATTTGTGCCGACGCAACAAGTTGTGAATGAAGCCTATGCACACCATGACTCCAGCGGGCGGCGCTTTCAGCGCAAGTCTAGAAAAGCGTTTGATGAAGCTTGCCACTAAATACGCCGGCAACGCTGGAGACTTGAGGAAGACATCCATGAGCTGGAAGAATCCGCGACGATGATTGGCGTGGAAACACGACGCGTCCAAGAGCTCGTACAAGCGGTTGTAAAACGCCGTGTACTCCAATCCGTGCTGTGTCATCAATATAAACAATCCATTCAACGCAAGCATACCCGTTAAACCACCAATGTCGATGGAATTGATGCAAAAATCGCTCAAAAGCTGCGCGTTCACCATGTGTGGCATCACATCCACGTGTAAACGCATTAAAATTTTACGATAGATATCCTCTGGGAAGTCTGCGCGAAGGAGTGCGACCCATGTCTCGGAAAACAATTTTCGGTGACGCTTACCATCCATCCACTTTGATTTCCCCGCCGTTGAAGATGCTGTTTTACGCTTCTTCTTTGGCGTCTCCACGTCGTCCGCCGCCGTCGATTCCTCTTTACACCACGGCGCCGTCGTCGCCGGCTCATCGTCATCACCACCACCCATGCCGCCCGCACCCGTCGCCCCGCGAATTTTCGCCAACATGGCTGCAAAATCATCATTCTGCGCGCCACCGCCGTCACCATCGGCGCGGTAATCCTCGAAATCCCTCGGCGTCGCGTTGAGCACGTCGTACACGTTTCTCGCCACATCAAGCGCTGAAGCCTCATCATCCGTCAATCCCTTACCCTCACGCAAATCCTCAATAATCTTCCTCAACGACGCATACGTGTAATACCTCACATCAATTCTCGTCAAATACCGCGCTTTTAACGCCCCTAATAACTCTTCGCTCAACGTCGAAGACGTCACGCAGCGCTTCACCGTCTCGTCGTACAACTCATTTGCAAACGCTCCAGGCGTCTCACACCTCACGCATTCCATAATCACCGCCAACGCCAACACCCGTACGCGCGCTGTGCGCGTACCATCCACCATAACATCCATCGCGCGCTCGATAAACGCCTTGTAATGTTTCACGAACCACGCCGCGTACGTCGCCTCGGCGTCGGCGCCGATGGCGCCATCTTCTTTCGCCTGTGCCGCGCGCACCCGCGACTTGGCGAGCTCGCCCGCGCGCAGACGCGTGGCAAAGAACCGCTCGAGCCCGCACAGGGCGTCGAATGCCTCGTCATCCGCGTCGGTGTCGTCTGCGGCGGTGCGGCGCAGCGCGCGAAGGAGCGCAACAATGTCGTTAATGTTCTTGTCATCGGCGTTCACGCGCACGGCGCGCTCGCGGCTGCGCATGCTCGGGCGTCCGTGACGAAGAAACGTCGATGCTGCGCGCGTGCGCGAGGCGTCGGGACGCGTTCGGGCGACGGCGCGCGAGAGACTGCGGCGCGAACGCGCGCGCGCGTCGCCGCCGCCACGACGCCAAAACCCTCAGACGTCATACTGTGGAGGTTGTAAGCCTATGAGCTGTTTTCATGGTGCTAGAGGCGCCATCATCGACCGGCGATCGCCACACGCTCGCGCGCGCACCGCGTCCGCGCATCGCATCGCCCGCGAACGCGAGCGCGCCTAGAACGCGCACACACTCGCGCGTCGCGTCGCTCGCGCGTGTTTCATCGTCTCTGGCGTCATGGCGGAGCATTTAGCGTCGATTTTCGGCACGGAGAAGGACCGGGTGAATTGCCCATTCTACTTTAAGATCGGCGCGTGTCGCCACGGCGATCGATGCTCGCGTTTGCATAACAAGCCCCAGGCATCGCAAACGATTCTTCTGACGAACATGTATAAGCCGGCGGCGGAGGACGCCGGGGCGGGCGGGCGAGGTGGAGGGGCCACGTCTGGGAGCACGGTGCCGACGGGACGGGCGCAGGAGCACTACGAAGCCTTCGTGGAGGACGTATTCGAGGAGTTGGATGCGTGCGGGGAGATTGAAGGGGTGAATGTGTGCGATAATGTGACGGATCATATGATTGGGAATGTGTACGTGAAGTTTAAGGAGGAAGAGGCGGCGGCCAAAGCGGTGGAGTGTTTGCGAGGGCGGTATTACGACGGGAGACCGATTTTGGTCGAGTTTTCTCCAGTGACGGATTTTAGGGAAAGCACGTGCCGCCAGTACGAGGAAAATTCATGCACGCGAGGAGGGTATTGCAATTTCATGCATTTGAAGCCAATTGGTCGAGATATGCGTAAGCAATTGTATGGGCGATATAAGGCGCGACGCGAGCAGCGCGATAGAGGTCGAGACGACTCGCGAGACCGACGACGCAGTCGAAGCCCTTCTAGAGAGGGTCGTAAGCGTTCTCGTAGTGGCGAAGATGATGATAGAGTAAATGTCAAGGGTATGAGCGATGATGCGCGACGCGCAATGTTTGCCAAATGGAATGAAGGCGCGTGAGCGAGACGATACGAGTTGCATAATGAATAAACGACGGCTTTTAATGATGATACTCTTTTAGTTTGTTTATCGCTCACACTCCACACGACGAATGCGACACGATTTGAATTCTAAAAATGTTTCTGTGTTTTTTTTATTTCTATAAATCAACTATTTTTTTAATGGCTTGAGAGCGGGGCGAATCAACTGTTATTAATGGCTTGAGAGCGGGGCGAAAGAGGAACGAATCATGAACGGGTCTTCGCCATCTGAGTCGTCGCCCTCGCCGTCTACAGAGTACACTTCTCTCGTGATTGGATCCTTGCGGTCAAAAATAATGCGACCAGAGCGCCCGTATCTTGGGCGGCAATGTTTCAGGCTAATACCGAGCGGTAACGAAAATGGACGCACGGATGCCATAGATGGAGTCTTTGCAAACAACATTTCGATGTCTGGAATTTCTGGCGGCGGCTTGTAAGGCAAGATGGGAATGTGCACTCTCGGACGCGGCGCATGTCCACCAAGCGCGGCGAAACCCATGTCGCGGCGACGTTTCTTCCCAGCCAAATCGTTTTGCATTTCGTCGCCCATGACAACGTACACGCCATCTGGCTTTTTGACCAATTCCACGGCGCCGCCGGCGAGAATGATATTCTTGTTTGGCGGCGTCTCTGGAATTTCCAGTTTTGCGCGCTTCTTGTCCGCCTCCAACACCTTTTTCTCGATGTCCTCGATCGACGCCTTGGGTTCGTGTCGCAACTTGACTTGAAGCTTCTGCATTTCGTGCTCTACAGCGCCGAGTTCAGCTTTGCGCTTTTCGCGCTTGAGCATCAACTCGCAAATACCAATCGTAATATCAAACGACTTGCGCATCTGTCGAAGTTTATCGTAACTCGACACATCATTCTCACGTCGTCGACGCGTTTGTGGCCGAGTGAGTTTTTCACGCGGACGGAACACATTGAACGGATTGGTGTCGTTCGGCGCCGGCGGCGGTTGCAAACGACGCAAAATCGGCGACTTGGTCTTTTTCCGCTTCTCCACCCAGTACTCATACACCGCAGTTAAAATCGCTTGTTTCCCACTAATCTCTTGTAACAACTCCAACGCCTTATCTTTCGGCAAGTTTGTCACCACCCCTAAAGCGTCCACGCGCTCTTGATAACTCATCACCTGTCCGCGCGCCGCCGCGAGCGTCGTATTCGCCTTCATAATCTTCTCATTCGCCGCCGCGCACGCCAACTCCAACCTCCACAACATCTCCTCAAACTTCTCCGCACTCAACACATCCTGCCCATCGTTATAATTCTCCAACCAATCCTCATCATCGTTATCTAAATCATACTCGCAATACGTCGATGTCTCTGGTTCCGGCGGCAACCCGCACGTCAACTTGCTCCGCAAGTAATACTCGGGTTGCTTATAATTTGTCGGATAATCCGTCTCGTAGCTCGGGACGCTTAATATTTCAGGAATTGGAATTTCAACCACGCCTTCGGTGGTTTCTTTTGTCAGCACCTGCGAGCGAATGCGCCGATACGTACGCGCGTACGCCGTCAGTAACCGTCGAACGCGCGGTCGAGTCGAGTCCCTCCGTGTCGTGGAGTCATGATTGGTCAAAAATGCGTACCTCCTCATTCTCCTTGTCCAACGCCTTGTGCGCGTGCGTAACCTCGCGCTGCACCACTTGCTCATCCTTTATCGCATCAGGATCACGCATAATCGCCAACGCTACCGATATATCAATCGGTCGAGCGCGGAACGACGTCTGACGCGTCGCCATGGTGCGATCTCGACGAAATTGCGCAAATGAGTGATCACAATTCGCGCGCGATTCGCACGCAATGCTCGCGCGCGACGGACGACGACGGGGCGTGTGATGCGCGCAATCGGTCCAGACTAAGGTTTTGGTGTCTGTGACGTCGCGGCGCGCGGCGAGGCGGCCGCCCGGCGTCGTGCGCGCGTGCGATCTGGTGTGAAAACCTCATCATGAGTGCGCTTTCAAACCATGAGGGTACAGGCGCGTCATGGGACCGTTCGCGTTCCGCGCGCGACGACCATCAGTGAACGACAACTAGGACATCTACATGCATTACAACCGCCGACACACGACGCTAAAAGAATTTCTTGACGAGGTGGCGCTTGAGCACGTCGACACCGCACGAAGGACACGTGCCGGGACCTTTAGGTTTGACGCGCGCGAGCCAGCAGGCGTAGCACGCGACGTGCGCGCACGCGGAGGCTTGAAATGGTTTATCGCACGGTGCGCCGCACGCGACGCACGGTGACGGTGGATTCACCACTGGCAGGGTTTTGACTGGTGACCTGGCGGTGCCGTCAGGGCCGACGCCGGTGGATGGGCGCGACGCTTTGAGCTTGTTTTGGCGCTCGATGAGCGCGCGGCGATGCTCTTCGTACACGGGTTTGTGGTCGCGAGGTACGAATTCGCCAAAGAGGGCGTACAATCCTTTGGGGTTCTCTGGAGCTTTGAGCACGCGACTGGCGACGCGGAGGACGTTTCCAATGTCGAAATCTTCGTTTTTTACCTTTTCAATCTCGGCGGTGAGTTCGTCGTAGGCTTCTCGCGTGAGCTCGGCGCGCGCCCGGCGCATGAAGAGTTTCGTACGATGCACGCTCGGTGCGGCGTTTTGATCGGCGTCTGCCGAGTCCGCCGCAGTGGTGGCGGTCACAGTGCTCGTAGTCGTAACACTTGAGCGCGAGGTGGCGAGCTGTGATAATAGCGACGATTTCGCCGTCGCAGCTTTGTACTTGCTCCGGGCATCGCGCGCCGCAAAGGCGTCGACGCCTCTCGACGGTACGCTCTGCTTGGAGACGAGCATGAACTTCTGCGCAGCGTCGCCGTCGCTTGATGATGCTTTTGCACCTTCGCCGTCTTGTTGCGCCGAGAACTGGCGAATTAACGACGTGATGGACTTTTTGCGATCTTGCTTTTGCTTTTTCTCTCCCATCTGTTTGACTGGAACGACGTCAACCATCTTGGCGAGCACCGCGCCGCTTTCAAGTTTTCGCTTTGCCGCGACTTCATCGCTCCGTCCGGCGTGGAGATTGAAAAATTCACGCAATCCTTGAGCCACGGTTCGAAACGTAGAGTGTACTTGAATAGACGGTCGCAACCAAAGCGATATTTGATTGCGCGCGTTTTCATTCGCAAAGCGCTCGTCGGCGAGAACGACGGCGCCGAAATCGTAACGATTACGAATCACTCGACCGAGTGCTTGATTCACCGCTCGCATCGCAGTCTGCGAGTACCACTCATTGCCGGAATATCCGTCGCCGTTCTTTTGTTTGCGTTTGTCCAAATAGAGCCTCTTTTGGTGTACGAGTGGATCCTTTGATCCCGCGTACGGAATGCCCGTGAGAATGACACCGCGGCACGCCTTGTCGGCGAAATCGATACCTTCACTCACCTTGCCTCGACACACCGCGAAGAACGCTGCACCGCGTTTAGTACCCTGCTGCAATGCGACGTTATACTCTTTGTAGCACGCATGAAATTCCTCTGAATTCGACGGCTCCACGACGCACGTCTTCACGGCGTCCAAACCAGCCCAAATGCCCGTAGCCTTCCAGTGCTGTATGCACGAATTCATGACGCCATAGGATGGAAAGAACACGAGTAAACCATCAGGGATGATTTTCGCCGCGCTCAACACGACGTTTCCAATTTCGCTCTTGTATTCTGGGGTGTCTCGTAACCTAAATGAACTATTTAATTGCACGTTGCCATTCGGACCGCGCGTGACGACGCCGCCCCACACTTGGTTGCTCTGAATCACGTGCGGGTTCTCCAATCGAACGGGAAAATCCAACGCGAGCTCGTGCGCGAACGAGTCCATGGGTGACAGCGTGCCCGAGGCGAGGAGAAAACTCCCAACGCCTTTCTCGGTCAAACTCTGTAAGCACAAACCGGGAAAAAAGCACCAATACGACAGCGACGGCCCCGCCTTTTTACGACCACTTCTAAAGGTGTCTGTGTCGGGTCCGACTCGAGTGACGAAAAACTGCGGCTGCTTCTTTTTGAAAATACGCTCGACAAACTTGGCAATCTCCATCAGCGGCGTTTCGCGTTGTTTCGGCTGCGACATGATTTCGCTCCCGCGCACGACGGTTTTCGCCGCGCACTTCATCATCGTCACAAACGTCTGGTAGGTGTTTACATTGACGTTCAAGTCGTTGAAGATTTTATAGATGAACTGTCCATCCTCGACGCGTTCGCCGTGTTGTGACGAAGGATCGCCCCCACTAGGCTTTGGCGCCGCGCGACACTCCTCGTCGATGCGCGTCTCAAGCTGCACCAACACGCCGGCGAGCGTCTGGAAATCCGCCGCCTTCATCGCCATCTCTTCTGGATCAAACCCCAACATCATCGCTTTCTTCTCCTCTTCGCTAACTATACCATCCATACTAGTATCATCCATCGTAAGCTTTGTCTCGTACGCCCGTCTCGCCTCGTCAATCGCCTTGGCTAATTTCCCCGCCGTCAACGTGTAGCTCATACTATCCGCCGCCGACGATTCCAAGTTGTGCGCCTCATCCACCACAATCACCGCATCTTTCCACTTAATCTCCAATCCGAGCTGCACACTTTCATCCAACAAGTAATTATACGGCATAAATATAATCTCCGCCTCACCGCACTTGAACCGGCTCAAATAAAACGGACACGGACCGCGCGATTTGGACCCCGTAGCGACGCCCCTGCCGACTAAATCCTCGATATCCTGCACACCATCGCTCCAAAAACTCTTCGATGGATCCCGCCACAAGCGTTCTAGCTCTGTTCTATGTCCACATCCATGATTTCTCACTAAATTTGAGCACGCTTGGTTTTGTTCGGCACCCTTGAGCTCGCGAACGCTCTTGTGCGCGCACAAATGCTGCCGGGACGCGAGCACGGTTGATTTCGCGGCGCCGTCGAGGAGCTTCAATTCACGGATGACTTGGTCGACTTGCGAGTGCGTTCGCGTGGCATAGATGATCACAGGCGCCCGCGACACAGCAGCGGACGCCGCCTCCGCCATCGCCGCCGCTGTGGCGTCGAGCGCGTCCGCCACTTCCAACGCGCCATCCAGCCGCCCATCCACCTTTTGCCGACTCCCACGTCGCTTTTCCTCGCGCACGAACGCCAGCGTGGCGGCGAGGAGACACAACGTTTTCCCCGTACCCGTCGGCGATTCGAGCAGCGCGGATTGGCCGCGAACCATGGCGGCGAGCGCGCGTTCCATGAAGACCACTTGGCACTCGTAGGCGGTGAATGGAAAGGACACATCAAACGCGCGCGTCTGACCATCGGCGTCGGCGACGGAAATGGCATACGACGGCATGGTGTCAACGCATACACTGGTGCGGTGTCGTGTGCGACGACACGCGCCCGCGACCGCGCGAAGGTGTCGCGCGTGGGTGCGTGTGAGGACATCACGACAGCTGAGGCGCGCGTTTGAACGTCCCGGTATGATTGTATCATTGTATCATTGTATCATTGCATGTATCATGGCTGCGTCTAACTACGGCACCATGTCGCATGAATGCATGTGAAAAGTCAAGGTAAAAAGTCAGCGTATCGACTGACGAATTCGGATTTACTTCGCTGGCACCAGCCACTGGACGAATGGTCAGACGCGTTGTCGCCGATGCGGAAATCGAAATAAATCACCGCGCCGGTTTCAGAGTCTTCGGATCGGGATTTGGGTTCTTCAAGCCTGGCAAACCACGTGCCAAGCTTCATGTGAAAACGCCAATGCGATCGACGAAGTTCATTGGCGGCGAGTAATTGCCAACGCGTGTTTTGGCGATAGTAGAATGAAAAGAACAACGCGTCGATGTCGAGACGCTCGAAGAGTTTGGGATTTTCAAGCACAGCCAATGCGTGGCGCGGATAAGTGAGAGGAAACTTCGAAGCCGGCACTAAAGACATTGAAGACTTTTTCCGCTTCGAAGGACGTGAATCGCCGCTACCGCCGTCATTGTCGCGTTCGTCCTCCTCTTCGCCGTCGCCGTCGCCGTCGTTCCACAACTGCCATTCACGGTCGAGCGCGCCTTCTTCGCCAATTGGAAGTTTTAACAGCGTACATTCGAGTAAACGATGAGAAATGTTAATGTCACGCACGTATGTACCGCAAATACACACCCCCATCACGGGATCATCCACGCCTTCACTTCCGCGATAGCCTAAACTCTCGTGTCCGCCGGCGGATAATTCATCGAGAGTCAACGCGCCGTTCCCGGGTAGATCGAAAATGCACACTTCTGAATGCCCATCCGTTGACTTTAACGGCATGAATCCATGCTCGGTGTCATCCACCGCGGTATCGTCGCTTTTTTCATCCGAGAGCGTATCGGCGTCCATGTCGTAGGTACGCGCGTCGTCGCGGTCGACGTCCGATTCGTCGTCCGATTCAAATTGCACGCGTACGTCGTCGTACATGGCTTCTAAAGAATCAAAATAATCGTCATCATCATCATTATTGGCGTCATCGTCGGCGTTCTTCTCCTCATCATCGTCGTCATCAAATCGTAACGTCGAAGGTTGCATCCCAAATTCCCCGCCGACGCGCGACTTTTTCACGCGCGCCGGCGTCGCCGTCGTCGGCGGCGATTTCGTCGCCTTTACCAAGGCCACTGACGCATCCACCGCGCGCGGCGTCCGCGGTCGCTCGGCGAACTCCGCAAACCCAGGTAATGAATACATCTCAATCGACCGCGCCAAATCGACCGCCGAGCCGCTCTCGCACCGCTCGAGCATCTTATCCACCTTGAGCCGAGCGTCCGAACCAACGTCGCGCGCCATCACGGGCACCTCGCCCTCCAAATACTCAATCAACGTCATCAAACGTCGCCTCGACTCCGCCGCGCGCTCGCCACCACCGCCTTGACTCGACGGCGAAAACGCGCTCGCCTGGATGACGCGCTCGACGCGCTCTCGCGTGCGCGTCACCCACCAATCACGCGCTTCATCCGCCAATTTCAACGCAACATCCGCCGGCGTCCCGCGAGCCAACCCTTCCGCGCGACGACTCCTCTCGTCGCCGTCATGAATCCCTCGAAGAAACGCAACATCATCCTCAACGGAGCGCGTCGCGGCGTCCAATTCGCATCGCAACGCGCGCGAATCCGCGCGGTCCTTATAGCGATGCAGCGCCTCGGCGTGCGCGCGGAGTTTATGAATTTCTCGCGCGAGTTCAATCTAAAATGCGACGGATGCGCGCGTCAGTGCATTTCACCGCGAACGCAAATCAACGAACGCAATGTCAACGCGTCGCGACTGACGCGTTGACCTCTCCGACGCACCTTGCCGCGCTCGCGCCCGTCATCCTCCTCCGCCGCGCCCGCACCATCGCCCGCCCGCATCGTCGCGTGAGCGCACATCCGCTCGACGCACCGCGCCGCGCGCGCGCGAGTCGCATCGGCGCGTTTGACGCACGTCGCGATCTCCAATGCGATGCGTCGCGAAGACGACGTCGCGGACGAAGATTGCGGCGCGGATGTCGCCGCGGAGGACGACGGCGCGCGCATGGCGATGGCGCGGACGGGTGCGAGGTATTTTTATCCGTGCGTGGCGCGCGAGGGTGGGCGCGCGCGGGCGTCGCGTCGCGCGTCGGTGTGTGCGGTCAACGTCGCGCGTGCGCGTCGGATGACGTGAGAGATATGAAGAGACACATTGGAATTCCTACAAGACTACACAAAGGGGCGGCGATGCGCGAGAGATGCGCGAGATGGTGAGAGAGATATATACGATCGATGGTGGTGCGACGGTCATCAGCCTCGCGCGTGCGCGAACGACGACGGACGGACGCACTGATGGATGGATGGCGCGAACGAACACACGAAAGCGCCTCGCGCGAGAGGCGCGCGGGTTCGTTCGTTCACGTGTTCATGCGTTCGTCGCGGACTCAACCATCCATCTGTGCGTGCGCGTTCGTTCGCGTGCACCGCGACGCGTTTTGTAAAAAACGTTGAGTCGCGAAGGCGTCACGGGAATCGCACCACCATCTTTTTCGTCTTCTGTACATTTGGGAAACGCCGGGCCTATCCACACTTTGCACCACTGCCGCCGCCGCCATCCAACCCAAGCGTCGTCGCGTCCAACGCACGTTCGAGCGCATCAATCACCTCTAACGCCGTCGGCGCGCGACCGAGCGCCAACGCGCTCGCTAACGTTTTTCCTCGCGCGACGCTCGCGAAATCAACCCCCTCGCCATCCGCCCGCGGCGCGCACACCACAACCTCAAACGCCCCAGCCCTCGCGCGCGCCTCGCCGCCCGGAGAAATCGCCTCTAACGCCTCGGCGACGTTTCCATCGACCGCAATCGCCGGAAACGCCTCCTCGACGACGTCGGCGAGGTGAATGAATGCATCGGTGTGCGCAGCTTCATCGTACTCGACGTGCACCGTCGTCGGTGGCGCATCGGCGAGACTGTTGCGTCACGCGAACGCGCGCGTCAGGCGCGGCGCACACCACACCGGTCGCAGCGACGCGTGCGACGCCGCGCGACGGGCGAGCGTGCGAAGCATGACGACGGATAGAGCTGCGAATGCGTCGCGCAATGAGGCTCCCTCATTGCGACGCGCACGCGCCGCAACGCCCGCACATGGCGTCGCGACGGCTCGCCCGCGCGGCAGCGCGCGCGATGAGCACCGCTGCGACGCCCGGCGCGCACGGACGCGTGCCCGTGGTGCATCACGTGGCGTATAGCAAGCCGAAACTCCCGCCAAAGCATCGGTTTCCAATGCCAGTGTTTGATGCGATTCACAAGATGTGCATAAAAGAGGGCATAATCACGCCGACGAATTGTTTCACGCCGAGCCGGATGCCGACGATGGATGAGTTATGCGCCGCGCACGATGAGGCGTACGCTCGGGCGGTGTGCGCGTCGACGTTGAGCGCAAAACAGCTTAGGGAGATTGGTTTGCCGTGGAGCGACGACGTCGTGGAGCGGACGCTCGCCGAGGTAAGCGGGACCATGCTCACGGTGGAGCTCGCGTTGCGGTGCGGATTGGCGGTGAATACCGCTGGGGGAACGCATCATGCGAATTACGATCGCGGAGGGGGGTATTGCGTGCTTTCGGATTTGTGCGCGTCGGCGTTCGCGGCTATCGGGACGGGCGCGGTGGAGCGGGTGATGATTGTGGATTTAGACGTGCATCAGGGCGACGGGACGGCGGGTATCGTGAACGCCACGGGAAGGCGAGATGAAGTGTATACATTTTCGGCGCACTGTGCGTCGAATTTCCCCACGCGCAAGGAGACGAGCTCGCGAGACGTTGAATTGGCCAAGGGCGCCGGGGACGACGAGTACATGGCTGTCGTTTCGGCGGCGTTGCGCGAGTCGATGGAGGAGTTCAAGCCGCAATTGGTGATTTACGACGCCGGCGTGGATGTCACGGAGAATGATTCGCTCGGTCACTTGTGCATGACTGTGGAAGGATTGTACCGTCGCGAACGCATGGTTTTGGACACGGTTATCGGAGCGGGCGTGCCTCTCGCGGGCGTCGTCGGAGGCGGATATTCGCCCGACATCGAAGAGCTCGCGTCTCGGCATTGCGTGTTACATCGCGTGGCGCAGGAAATGTTCGTCGACCATGGGTTGTGATGGGTCGGAACTCGCGACGACTGCGCCGCGTCGCAGTCGTCGACTCACGCGTACGCCGCCGTATGTATGTATTGACGACGTCAAAGAATGACGACGAGCGAACGCAACAAACAAAAACAAACAAAAGTCTAGCTACGAATAGCTACGAATAGCGTGATAGTAAATATACATAGGACTAGTTCTAGCGATACCGCTCCGCGTGGATGCCACCAAAGTATATCCACATATGGGTAAACAGTATACATATCGTGCAACACGTCAACGAGCGTTCCACCCATTGAAAAACGTAACCACCAACGCACCCGACCGTCACTCGTCGGTCGCCCCGTCGCGCGCGATTCCGGGTTTCGACGACGATCGACGACGACGACACTGTCCATGTTCAACGCGCGACGCGCCTTCGCGACGCCGAGCGCGTCGTTCGCACGCGCGCCGAGTGAATCGGATGCGCTGCTCGATGACGCTGGCACGCAGGCGCGGAGGTGGTTGACACCTCGACGAGCCCTTGCGGTGGCGTGCGTCGCGCTGGTTGGGTGCGGATTCGTGATCGCGGGCGACGTGACGACGGGAAAAGACGCGATGCGCGCGATGGCGACGCCGCGGGCGGGTCTCGGGGCTGGCACGGCGCAGACGTTGACGCTGAACACCGCGTGCGCAGACGTGGGCGAATTGAACTTTGACCCAGGGGACTGGTCGAACGTCGGCGCGAAATTCGTCAGAAAGTCTATGAGTGGGGATTTACTTTTTGAAAGTGGAGTTGAGATGACAAAGACTGGATGCGGTCGCTACGAGGCGACGGTTGACATTGGTACCCGTGAAGAGTTTGGTTTTTTTCTGTACCGAGACGACGTTTTTTCGTCAGAGATTGGTTGTTCGGCGGCTGGTAGCGATAAGTGCCCTTCGTCGAGAACTCCGGCTCCATTGGCTGAGAAACCGTGCACTTTCAAAACGGAGATGGCGAATGGAGACATTTTCTGGAATCGTGTCTATAAGGATGCGACCAACTCGTTCACTTGGGGCAAGTGTCAAGACGAGTGCCCGCAAACCGAGCCCGCGGGCTGCTCAGCGACTGCAACTTCGCCAACCCCACCGCCGCAGACTCCACAAGAACAATGTGAAGCGGATGCCAATCGTTGGTGGCAGGCATCTTCGTCCACGTGCTACGAAACCTGTTTCAACTCGGCTTCGGCGTGCGGCAACCAGATCTCCCGCCAGCAAAACCATCCCACCGAGTGCGCCTACATGACCCCGGCGTGCGCGAGAACCGACTGCGTCGGAAACGGTCTGAACAAACCCGGTGTTCCAACGTGCCAGGATCCCCAAACTGCGTGCAACGCCACCCCAGATCGTTGGTGGGACACATCCTCGTCCAAGTGCTACGAATCCTGTTACAACACCGCGCAGCAATGCGGAAACCACGTCGGCCGCGACTGGGCCGGCATGTGCAGCTACAACGGTCCAGTGTGCGCTCGCAGCGACAACGCGTGCGATGGCCAAGGTGGTAATAAGCCCGGTGCGCCTCCGTGTTGATCGGCCGATATGAATGTCTCGATGTATATATATGGACGTTTATGAATGATTATCATATGTAATTTTGATGCACCGGGCATAAACGTAGTTGTTGATTCACTCGTACACCGCTGTATTTATGGACGAGCTACGAATAGCGTGATAGTAAATATACATAGGGCTAGTTCTAGTGATACCATAGGCGGTAATCTCTCTATTGTTACGCGCGTGCGCGCGTACCTACGCGCTGAGCGCGGCTAAATCCCCGAGCAAGTCGTCGATTCTCTTAATCGCCGTCGCTTGCGAAGGAGGACACAACGCTCGCGCGCGTAGAAGCAAATTTTCAATCTCTTCGTAATCAGGCGGCGCGCCATCGCTTGAGTTTGTCAAGAGCCATATCGCGGCGCGATAGGCATCGTCAGCGAGATTCGCATCCGCCTCGCTCGCGGTTTCAGAGCGTCCTTCGTCGTCTGTTTCGTCTTCGACGCTCGCAAACTCATCGGTATCGCCGTCGTCTTCAACATTGGCGACGTCGTTGATGCCACCATCAAAAGCACCACCACCACCATCATCATCACCACCATCACCATCATCACCATCATCACTATCTTGCGCCAATAACGCACGCGTTTGCGTAATCGTACGCAATAACTTTGTCCTCGCGTCTGTCATATCGAGCGGACACGA
>JACLAB010014964.1_pt1 | contig 43710 bp, 34 predicted proteins | sample 8027921 | NCBI WGS metagenome assembly JACLAB01 (sample SAMN15725117, study PRJNA655200) | protist metagenome | isolation source: fluorescence activated cell sorting (FACS) single amplified genomes of... | place: USA: West Boothbay Harbor, Gulf of Maine | collected 2000-07-19 | reverse complement strand
ATTGACGAGAACGTCGCCCTCGCTCGGAAATTATTTACATCATCGCGATAGTAATTGTGTATTGTATTGATACGATTAGTAGCCAAACGCAAACAAACGCAAAGAAACACAAACACAAACGCTCAAATCAGCGCTAGCGCTCTCTCATAGCCTCAGAGCGCGGCGTGCGTAGCCGGTCCGCATGGACCCTGGCGCACAACACTATAACATGTACGTCCCACACGGGGGCGTACCAGCGCCACAGACATCATCGCTGCTTCCCAGTTACCCTTTCGATGCGGCGACGACGTTGCAAGTCGAACTACTCGACGAAGGCCACTTACCGCCACCAATCACATCGATCGCCTTTGACACGGCCGAGGAGTTGCTCTGGTGCGGCACTGAAGATGGCTGGCTCACAGCGATGTATGCCCCGACACTAGCGCGGCACGTTAGTGTCGAAGCGCACGCACACGCTATACGACAGATCCTCCCCATCGGGTCGGGAGCGCTGAGCTTGTGTTCTTCGAGCGTCGCGTTTCACACGTCGTCTGGCGTGAGAACTCTGACGTGTGGTGAGAACGATGGTGAGCGCAGCGCTTTGAGGTGCATGGCGTATCAGCATCCGAGCGGTCGTATTGCAGGTAAGCTTTTCGTCGGGAGAACTACGGCTGTAGTGGAGCAATACGACATGACTCGAGGCGTGTTGGTGAAGAGCGCTGAAACAAACCAAGGGTGTGAGGTCATGGATTGGGGCACCGCCCGTTCATTATTAGCGATCGGAGGAGTCGAAGGAGAGCTAAGTTTTAGAGATGTTAGGAATGGGTTGCGACAGGAGCTCGTGACGAGCGCACATGGCTCAGGCGCAGTGACTGGCCTGACTTGCAAAGGCGATCTCGTGGTGACGTGTGGCTTGACAAAGCGTGCCGGGCAAGTCGTGATTGATCAGTTCATCAAGGTGTTTGATGTTCGTTATAACGCGCGGTTGCTTAACCAGCTACAATGTCCTGCTGGCCCGGTATCGGTTGCTTTCAATCACGGTTATGAATCGCCAACAGTTAGCATAGTCAGCGCTACGGGCTCAGTGCAAACGCTCGATTTGATGAACCCGGCGGTGGCGCCGTTCAACTATCAAATTGATACGCACGGTGCGACGATTTTGGGTCAAAGCGTTTCATCCACGGGTGAACTTGTTGCATTCAACGACGATTCGGGTTGGGTGCACATGTATTGCTCCAACGAAGATCCGTACGTAAACATTGAATCGTATTCGACGGCGCCAGTCGATGAGGGCGTCCTCGCGCAGCAAGCGCCCTTTGAGCTCCCAGAGGACTTGCTTGATTGTGGATTGACTGCGGAAGAAGTGAACCCTGCTAAAGTCATGTACAAATCAAACTCGTCGTTACATGGTGCCAAAGTTATTGAGACTAAAAAGAAGGGACTACCAGACATCTACTCTCGAGTGGAATGTAACCGCTCTGCAATGACCGCAGAGCGTCGATACGAAGAGTTTGACTTTTCGACGTATAACAAAACCAGACTTCCAGGATTAACGAATGACTTGGCGAATTGTTACGTGAATCCAGTTTTACAACTGTTGAATTTTGTTCCGGAATTACGATGCAAAATCGTCGGGCACACGTGTGAACGAGAGTTCTGCCTCACGTGCGAAACCTCCTTCTTATCACATATGCTCATGACTTGTCCTCCGGGATTGGCGACTCAACCATTGAACTTTCTACGCACGTTGCGCCAAGTCCGCGAGGCGGCGGCGCTTGGGCTCATTGAAGGAAAGGACGAGCTTGAGGCGCGCGCCGACCATTCGCCGATTCGCCGAATCCAAGCATTTTTGCGCTTCATCCTCGAGCAGCTGAACAAAGAAGAGCTGTCGCGGCGTCAAGCTGTAGGCGCGAACGACGAGTCGTCTGGTCCAACGGCATGTGAAGCTATTTTCGGAACGCGAATCAACGAAACACTCAAGTGCTCGCAGTGTTCGGTGACAACCACGAAGGAGATGCGAAGTTTTCAGGTAGATTTGCAGTATCCGTCAACGCGCGAAATAGGTCATAGACCAACATTTGTGGAGTTGCTCACAAAATCGCTTCATGTGTCGCAAGAAATGCGCGCGTGGTGTGAAGGCCACAAAGCGTACACGCGTATGAAACAAAATCGACTTCCGTTTTCTTTGCCAACAGTTCTTTCAGTAAACTTGGGAATGTCAGACTTTCTCAAGGATTTACATTGGTGGGGCATCGATACGTTGGCACACCCAACGAGTGATGCGTTCTCGGGCAAAGTCGCCGAGCGATGGTTGCCGCATTTTATTCAAGTCATTCTGAATCCAGAAGCCAAGACGCTCGAGGCTCGGCACGCGCTCGATGAATCGCAATTTCAACACGTTGCAAATTCAGAGATTTATGAGCTCACCGGCTTGGTTGTGTTCAGTAGAAATATTGAAGATGAAATCAAGAAGGGCTCGGACTTGCGAAACACAAAATCCTCGAATATTTCTGGTCATTTAGTGAGTTTCATCAAGGTTCGCCCGCCGTACGTGGACGTTGCGGGGGATTTCACCGCTACGCCGACAAAGCCGGGGAACACGCCTGGCGTCTCTCCGCTCGTGCGCAAGGCAACTGCATCACTCCCATCAAAGGTGGCGATACCGAAAAGTGTAGCGTCACCTGCGAGTCCTGGTACACCAACAACGGCTCGTACGGCTGCACCGGGCAATCCGAACGAGTGGCTGTTGTTCAATGATTTTGTAGTTAGCCAAGTGTCGAGCGACGAAGTCACGCAGTTGTACGGTCAGTTGAAGATTCCATGCTTGTGCATGTACACAAAAGTGAACAAGCCCGAACCGGCACCGCTCCCGCCATCACCGATTACGTTTGACCTTTACAAGAAAATCACAAACGAAATGCAGATTCCGCGAAATCTTCCGTTTGTGCCGTTCACTTGCGTCGGCGACGACACGCCCGGACCCGGCGTGTTATTGGGCATCGACGCCGAGTTCGTATCGTTGGCGCCGCCAATTATGGCCATGCGAGACGACGGAACAGAGTACGAATCGGTTCCCGCACGACTTGGCTTGGCCCGTGTATCCGTTGTCAGGGGACAGGGTGACAACAAGTTGACACCGATTATTGACGACTACATTCGCGCCGTCGAGCCAGTACACGACTACTTGACGAGATTCTCTGGACTGGTACCGGGAGACTTGGATCCTTCGATGAGCCCGCATTTTATCACACAACTTAAGCACGCATACTTGAAGTTGCGATATTTGATTGATGCCGGGTGTATATTCGTTGGTCATGGCCTCAAGCAAGACTTCAAAATGATCAACATCGTCGTTCCTCCCGAACAAGTCATCGATACGGTGGAGTTGTTTCACTTCAAGCGTCAACGCAAGCTGTCGTTGAAATTTTTGGCAACGTATTTACTCGGAGAAGACATCCAAGCCGAAACACACGACTCCATCGAAGATGCCCGAACAGCTGTAAAGTTGTACGAAAAGTATCTCGATTTACAAGCGCGGGGAGAATTTGAGGAGGAGCTTTTGGAAATTTATCGATTTGGAAAAATCCACGGATTCAAAACAGAAACGAAAGATGACGAAGTCAACGCACCGTCGCGCACGCAAACACCGTCGCACGTACAACAAACGGGCATTAATGAGGGTTTGATGAGCGCTGAATCTTGGAGCAATCTTCAATTGGATATGTCCGCGCTTGGGATGTCTGACGACGGAGGCGTTTCGCTCGAAGATTTCACGAGACCAACGCAGCAGCAGTTTCAGCTTCAGCCACTTCAACAGCTCCAGCAGCTTCAACAGCTTCAACAGCTTCAACAGCTTCAACAACAGCAGCAGCAACAACAACAACAACGCTCACGGTTTGCTGGCATGAGTATGAATGAACCCCAAATGGGGGGCATGCCATTCGTGCCACATAACGCGCCACCGCCGATGCTAGGAGGTATGCCGTTTCCTCCGATGATGCCACCGCCGCACATGGGCATGAACAACGCAAGACATGCACCCATGCCACCACCAGGTCAGCCCCACATGCCGATGCCCATGCAAGGCGCCGCACCACCACCACCAATGCCGAACACACAGCCACAACCTCCTTTGCCACCCATGCGGCCGCCGAACAACGCCCAACCACCTCTTCCGCCTGGGCCGCATCATCAAAATTGGTAAAAACATTCGCTCTTGTACACTAGTAATCTAGTTATCCTTACACGCTATGCTATCTTGTAGTACTAATCTTAACTACTGAACTACATGTCTTGCCTTCTTTTTCGCTCTAGCGATTTGAGTCTTTCGGCTTCGTGAAGCGCCGCAAATTTTTCTGCGAATCCAACTTTAGGCCGTGCAGTGCCACTCAACAGCGGCGATCTTGACCAAACTTTACGGTACTCTGCACCAAGTTTTACGACATCTACTTTACCAATCTCATCACCCTCGTGTGCTTTACGCCGCGGATATACACGCGATTGTTCCGTCGTCGCGCGAAGCGAAAGCACCTCAAACGCGTCGCCGTTCCATGGAGGCCGTCGTCGTGTCATTTTGTTTCGAGTACCGTCGTGGCGGTGACGACTATCATTCATGTGCACGTGTTCAATTTCATATTCTTCATCACTCGTCGTCGTCGTCGTCGCTGCCGTCGTCGCCACACTCTCGTCATCGTCGTCTTCACGAGCAGCTCTTCTCGTTGGCCGTTGTTGCAAAAACTCTTCGATTCTCGCGTCGGATACGTCGTGTCGACCGAGTTTGACGAGCTGCGCGCGCACCGCATCGACAGTGATTGTTCCACGACCCATCGCCGTGATTTGCCGTGTATTCACGAACACGCGCCGACGATGTTGGGCGTCGCGATATGAAGTTTCGCGCGTTCGCGTGGTTTGGGTCGCCACACGCTCACACGCGATGGGGGCGTCGGGGTCAACGATATCAGGGAAAGTGGTGACCGATGACGTCGAGCGTGGTAGCACGGGTTGCGTTGACTTTGAACAACCGGAAATTGTCTTTGATGCGCTCGGTGAAGACGACGAGGACCGCGTTCGTCGCTCATTTTTCACATCGTCAAGCAAGTCAACCGCGAGCTCACTTCTTCAACGCAAGGATTTCTTTCTCATGCGAAACGCGCTACGAACATTATGCGGGTCGAGTGCAGCACCCGATGCTTCCGACGTCTTCTGGTTTGAGTTAGGGAACGCGTTCGGCGAACCGCTGACGTCTGTTGATGAACGCGCCCTTGATGCGGCGTTGAGACCATTTAGCCAAGAATTGTATGCACACTATGCACATAGCGGAGGGTTGTACAAGTTGGCAAGGCACGCGTCTTTGCAGCTTGCGGTAGCGGGCTCGAATGCTCACACCGTACCTGTGGGTGCGATAAATGTCACTGTGCTCGTAAGCGTGTTCTTCAAGCACTTCATAGAGTTTGCTGCCTCGATGAAACATGGGAAAGATGCGCGTGCGGCGCGCGTCGACGAGTTTCGTGCGCTCTGTCGGTTCAACGCCGACTGGGAATCAGGTAGTATCCAAGCAAGCTCTTCGTTGTCGTCGTCTTCGTCTCCGTTTAGCGATATTTTGAAATCGTGCGTCGACGTTTTATCAAAGAGACGCGTGACGTCATCGACGATGGCCCTTCATGTGTCATGTGTCAGGCTACTACTCGTCGCTCTTTCGTCTCAACTAGTATACGATGTGAACGACGAAGACATGCGGCGCATGGGGCATCCTCTTGCGTCATTGCTACGGGTGTTGGGCGACGAGGACGACGTTGTTTCAGGGAGTTTAGTGTGCGCTCTGTTGAATCAAATCGCTGCGCGAGAAGTGAATAGTGGCGACATATACGATCGCAGCGTTCATGGGGCAAGCGGTGGCTCAAGAAATGGCGCGCGCGGTTTGATTTCGTCGCTGCTATCGTTCAACAAATCGTCGAGCAAGTCATCTTCCACGGCGCATAATGATTACAACGACGGCGCGACGCCCATCAAGACGACCCTACGCATCGAACCGTCTCCGCTGGCTGACGAGTGCGCAAATCTTCTATTGGCTTTATGTACGCATAGCGCTCTCGGTACGATTGAATCGAATCCATTTAGAAGTGCACTGGGTTATGTGAAAGACGTCTCAGCTCGCGCGTCTGTGGTGTCTTCCCGACGCGAGGCGACGCTCGTCGATTTTGAACAGCTCACAAAAACGTTGTGTAGCTTGGTGTCAACTGACAAAGGATTGTTAGTGCTGTACACCGTTCTGGTGTCGACTCCGAGATTTACTGCGCACTTGGCAAGTACCATGGAGTATGCAGCTGATTTACTTTTGCAAAACGTCTTGCGAGAGTTATATGACGCGACGACGGCGTCGCACGAAGACGTCGAGCAAAAGCTTCAAATTACAACTGCGATAGTCTTGATGTTGACATCAGATGTCGCCTTTATGCGTCGCGTTCAGTCGATGTACAACTCGAACGCTGGTTCGGTTGAGTATTACAAGGATCGAATCCTTCGTCAAACGTCTCTTGCGAGTTTACTCATCATCGTGTGTTCGCGCGCGATTGATTATCGCGTGAGTTCGCGGCAGAGTTCTGCGGCGACATCGTTAAATGCTCTGGGTGCTATGGCGAATGTGTCGCGCGTCGTACAAGGAATTTCAAACTATGCCGCTCAACGGCTTGTGAATGTGTTAGCCATGTTTACGCGACGTTATTCAAGGCTCTTGTTGAAATTGCGCGACGATGGTGATTCGAGTGCTTTAAAGAAAGAGGCAAATGTTTTCGAGGACTTTATTCGCATCGTTTTTGAAACGCTAAATGGACTCGTGGTCGACGCTGAATCATTGCGATTGAATCCTGAAATCGTGTACGCGTTGATGCATCGAGAGGACTTGTTTTCGGCGTATAGAACACATGAAACGTTTGCGGAATACGTTCAGAACATCGAGGGCGTTTTACGCACATATCACGAAGCAATCGACGACGCTCAGGAGAATGACTGTTCAAGCCCAATATCCGTCGGATCGCTCAAACGTATCATCGCGGACATCGATCGGTCAGCCGGTGAAGTGGTAGTGAAGCACGAGTTTCATCCAATGCGACTTGCCTACGCCGAAGACGACGAGCACACGCTTATCTTTCTGGCGGTTTATTCTTGGTGCTGTATATCAATCACTAGTGGCGTGCTCTGGCATCCGCGCGTGCTCGCGCTGTTTCACTTTGCGTCGTGAATCATTGTAATTCGGATGTTATAGATATACATATTGCACAAGTGCTACATTTACATACTTTTACAAATCGCATGTTCGGCATCGTTGTCGCCGTCGTTCCTAAAACTACGCACGCGGCCATGCACCCTCAACTGTCAACGCCCAGCTCCCTTGTCTCCTCCCCCTTTGTCGTCTGTATCGCGTGCACGTGGGCCAATGGCTAACGACGCCCCATACGCTACGGCACATGCCACCGCTCCCGCGCCGTATACGTATCCGCTCCACTTGGAAGTCAACGTCATCGCGTGTTTCCACAGCACAGCGAGTGACGGTTGTGGTGGCGCAGGATTGGCGCCGACGCGCGACGCCCCACCGACGCCGCCAGGCGACGACCCAACGCGATATGCGTGATCTTTCACCTTCGAGGACACTGGATGTTCGTCTCCCATGAGAGCATCGTCCGCAGACTCTGACGTCGTTCACCTTTGCACAGCTCTTTAAGTGGTTGGTGGCCACAAACGCGCACGCGACGTGCGATGTGTTTGTCAAATTACATTAGGTACCATTACATGCCGTTACCGGTAGAACGTGCGATTAATAACTTGGTGGATCGAGCGCTGCATTTTCTTCAGCTGGGTCATACAACACGACCCGTTCTTCGATGCAATCGTGCGTGCGCGGCGTCAATTTGATGACTGTGTTGAGCGGAATCGACAACGTCGCCGCCTCCTGGCGATCCAAGCCGGCAAAATAGGCATAAATCAGGCGCAACACTCCTTGGTGACCGACAATAAGAACGTCCTCTCTATAACTTTCAAGCTCTTGTACGAGCGGATCGAGTCGAGCAATCACATCCAAGTACGATTCTCCGCGAGGATAGCGATAACCGAGCTTGTTCTGACGACGAAGCTCGTATTCAACTGGATAAGCCCCACGTATTTCTTCGTAAGTCATCCCATCGCACACACCGGCGTATATCTCGTCCAAGTTTCTTAACACGCGCGGTGCCATTTGAATCCAATCGTTGCCGTTGACTGTAATTTTGTCGTGCTTGATGTGCCGCGCGGTTTGCTTGGTTCGCTGCAACGAGCTCGTCCAGAGTCGAACTGGTCGTGGTTCTCCAGTCGCTGGATCGCACGTGATCACGTTGTCGGCGTACTCCGCTAACTTACTAGCATACGCTTCGCCCATTGGGCTAAGTCCACTGTCACCACCAATTTTCCCGATGGCGTTGTATTCGCTCTGACCGTGTCTAGACAAATAGATGGAGCACGTGGTTGCATGCATGTTTGCCAAAAACTGCGTCACTCGTCCGAGAAGAAATCCGTGCACACGATTGATTTCGACGCGGCGACCGCAATCGATTAGTTTGATGAAGCTCAGCTCTTCCTCGTCCATAGGTTGATATTCCTTCTCGTAATATTTGATGCGCTGCATAAAATCTTCAAACGCCATTTCGGGCGTCATATTTCCGCTGTAGTCGCAGTTGCTCACCTTGGCGAGTCGAACATTCTTCTCAACCACAGCCTGATCGGTGCAGATGGACTCGATGAACAGTAACTTCAACGGTAAAGATCCGATTTGCTCAACCAACCACCGTCTGCGCTCGCGTGTAGAGTTTGTCGCGTCAAAAATCGCCACTCGACCAGAGTCAACCACGCGCTGTTCAAGAAAGCTCGTCGCGTCCTCCTGGAAAAGGAAATCTACCATGTCCTTTAAAGCGGCTGAAGCAAATTTAAGGCGCGTCTCTTTATTTTCAGAACAAAAGAAATCAGCCTTTTGTCCTGCACCCGCGAATTTCCGGCGATAATCTCCGACGTTGAACACTCGCGTGTTCGCGCCGTGGAAAAACCTCAAATATTGACATAACCGCTTCGCCATATGCGTCTTGCCGCGCGCGGGCAAGCCAACCATGACTAAGACGTGTTTTTCACCAATAATCCCTTGTTCTCCGTACTTTGGCGGCGGAAAACTTTGCGGCATTGGATTTTGCACGAACTTTTCCGCGAAACCGGCGAGGGAGTCTGGAAAGCTCGAACTCGCAATCTTCATCGCCGCGCTTCGTTCATCAGGTGCGCTCGTACTCAACAACTCCGCCGGAGCCGCGCGATGCGAAACGCGCGTTGGGCTCGATCCAGGCTCCACCGCGGGCGCAACGTCGCCAAATCTGTGTACTTTCGGTGGCGACACCGAACTGGGAGAAAACGACGCCAGCGACACCGCTTTCCGCCCCATCTTCCCCAGGCCCTTTGCGAGCGCGCCAACAGCGGCGCTATCGATCGCACCACTCGTTGAGCTAAGTTCACCGTGAGCGCGGGCGCTGTGGGTGTCGTCGCCACCAAACATGGTGGGAGTTTCTGGTTCCTCCCCGCTTCGCGGAGACACCGCCTCGAGCATCGTCGAGAGCACTGAATTGCGCCTTAACGGCGGCGTTGGCGGTCGTCCCGCGTGATCCGCGATTGCTCCTACTGCACGCGCATCCATGATCGCCTCGGATGTTTCTACGGACGTACGAACCGGGCGTAACCCGGCGGGAGTTAGACGCGCAGCGCCCGCGCCCCCGTCGGCGTCGTCAAACGACATGCGCCGCACGGCGTCTTCGACGACGGTTGGCGACGGATCGGGATTATCCGTCATGACGATATGCGGTGCGATATTATGCGCGTACCAAACACGGCCGCACGATATGTAATGCGTGGCGCGCGCGCGATTGTGACGTTGTCTAACTTCTACTCAAAATATATTGACACAAGCTGCGCGCTACGAAACTGGTTACCCACCGTCGTCGAGCGCGGTTCCATCGCTCCGCAACCCCAACTCATCGCAAGCCACCATGGCATCGCGCATCCAATCGTGTTTACATCGCCGCCACGCCTCGCTCGGGGACAACCAATACCTCACGCGTTCGCCCTCCTCTGGCCAGTGGTCGAGTACCTCGGTAACGTGCATGGTGAATACGTGCGCGACGCACGTCGCTTCTATTGGATCACACCCCGCTTTAAGCTTTGAACGAGACGTAAATTCATACGCAGGCATGGGTGCCGTCGTCGACGCAATCGTTCCTCGCACGCCTCCCTCTTCCAAGCACTCTCTCGCCGCCGCCTCCGCCGCGCTCTCATCCGTCTCCCATCCACCTTTTGGGAAAATCAAATCCCGCCCATCGCCGTTCCCTCTCGGTCCTTTCTTTGAGTTTATCATCAACACCTTGGTTGACGACGACGACGACGACGACGACGACGTGGACGTCCCCGACGTCGTACCACGTTCGTCCTCCTCCTCCTCCTCCTCACACCGTCGTCGTCGCCGTCGCACGCAGATGCACCCCGCCACCAGTCGCTGTCGCGCGTCATTGTATCGCTGCTTGTGCCGCCCCGTGCGCGCGGTGATGGCGCCGCCGTCGTCCACGTCGTCCACGTCATCGCCCTCATCCGCCATCGTCAGTCCTCAGTCCTCGTCCTCGTCCTCGTCGTCAGTCGTCAGTCTGCGTCCTCTGCGTGTGAAGCGACGCCGTCGATCCCATGCGCGCGTCAACGCCCCCCATGGGCTCGGGGAGAAACAATCGCCCTGGCTCGCTGGCGCAGTGCACTGGCGCGAACACCCAACGCACGCGACAGCGCGACGGCGCGCGACGCGACGCGTGAGTGACGCAGCACGCGATGGAGGTGCGACGCACGCGACGACGAGAGACGCACACGAGGGCGTCGTCGACGCACGCGTCGTCGTCGTCGTCGTCGACGCACGCGTCGTCGTCGCCTCGCGAACCCGAGCTCGGCGCGGTCGAAGACGATGGTGTTGACGATGGTGACAACGACGATGGGGTGTTGTCCGTGGCGGATGACGACGGTGAGCAGGGTGAGGGTGAGGATGTAGATGGTACGAGTAGTGAACGACGCGATGGGGTCGATGCGGTGCACGATGACGAGGGCGACGAGGGCGTGGGTTCGATCATCGCCGACGCCGACGAATCGTCGTACGAGGATACCGACGAGCGCGGCGCCGGCGGAGAAGAAAGTGCGAGCGCCATTGAAGCAGATGTTGACTCTGAGGAAAGCAATGACGACGATCTTGCCGTGGCCGATGAAGAAACTGTCAATGAAGTCGCGAAGGTTGACGACTCTGTGACCGTTTCGGAGGAAGAGGCGTACAGCATCGTTGAGGACGTGGCGGCGAAAGTTTCAACGCAGCTCGCGGATACGACGGCGGAGGCGACTAGTATAGACTTTTTGGCGCTATCACAAGCCACAGATAGTACTGATACCGCGCAAACCGTGCGTGAAGAGGCGGTGAACGAGCAAGTGGCGGCGTTTAGCATGGTGGTGATGATTTCCATTTTACTGCTTACGATTATTCTCAGCGTTGCGCTGAAGCATTACAAGAGCCGCTGGGTTCATCAAAGCGGTGCTGCGTTGGCGCTGGGCTTGGCGCTCGGATGTTTTGTATTTTTCGCGCTCGAGTCTTCGTACGCGACAATGTCGGAAGACATGCGGTACACCGTGAAGGCTTTCGCCAAGTGCATGCAGTTTGATACGCAGTTTTTCTTCCTCGTGCTGTTGCCTCCGGTGATTTTTGAAGCAGGGTACACATTGCACCCGACGACGTTTTTTCAAAACGCTGATGCAATCTCCGTGTTTGCTTTTCTGGGTTCGTTTACGAGCTCAATCACCACTGGTGTTTTGATGTACGCCGCGGGAGTCTTTGGTCTGGGTTACGAATTTTCTCTCAAAAGCTCGTTACTTTTCGGGGCGCTGATTAGTTCGACCGATCCAGTAACGACGCTCAGCGTATTCAACGACTCGCCCATTAACCCGGACGTACACGCCATTATATTAGGAGAAAGTGTGTTGAATGATGCCGTCAGTATTGTGTACTTTGAGTCGTTACTGAGTGGGTTTGGAAAGTACGTCGCGAATTCCACCGCGACGTCGACGGCGCAATCGGCACTCGATTCCGACGAGGCATTCATGCCTCTTCTCGTCCAGGCGGCGGGTATGTTTATGTTAGCCTTCGGTCAAGCGACTTTAGTCGGTGTCGGTATTGGTTTCATTTCCACTCTGTTACACAAATACGTGAATACGACAAACGACTGGGAAGAGGGGTGGGTGGTCGATTCAACGATTGTTTTATTGTTCCCGTACATGTCTTACGCGACTGCGGAATCGCTCAATCTTAGCGGGATCGTAGCTGTCATGTTTACCGGCATCGTCATGGGGAGGTTCACTCGTCCCAACCTATCTCGCGCGCCGAGAATGGTCACCATGTGTCTGTTTAAAACGTTTTCATTCTTGTCTGAAACGTTTGTGTTCATTTACATGGGAAGTGCCATGTACCAGTTTCGATTTTCATCCATCGCCACCGCGTGCGTGGGTTTGCTCGCTACGTACATTGGACGTGCGGTGAACGTGTTCCCGGGCGCAGCCCTGGTCAATATGCTCCCTGGCCGTCGTTCAAAAGAACACCACATCAGTTCGCGATTGCAGTACACGATGTGGTTTTGTGGCATGCGCGGCGCGGTTGCATTCGCGCTCGCCGTCAAAGCATCGCGTGATATCGGTGAACAAGGAAGAATGATGTTAGATGTCACCATGTTCATCGTCCTCATCACGGTTGTCGTTCAAGGAGGAATGACGAACTGGGTGTTGGACGCTCTCGGCACGTCGACTGACTCGTTTTCAACGCACGTCGATGCGGACGGTCCTTCGACGCCGCGGCGCACTTCGAGCTTGGGAGAATTATTTTCATCCATGGGCAATGATAACGGCCACGAAACTGCGACTGGTGCACCGAGTGAATCCACTTCATTGCTGGGCGCATCCAACGTAGAGAAAGGTAAGTCCACGAACGCTTCGGCGTTTCACGCTGGCGCACTCGCGAGCGACGCCGTCGAAACCGCCGTGAGCAACACTTTCGGAGGTGGCACTTAGGTTATAGAATAGTTACTAGTAATAGTTGATGGCAATGCTTTTGTCACGTTTGAACCCTTTCGTTCGCGCTCGATCTCGTCCGCGTGCTCGCGTACGAAATCAACCCGCCAGGTAACTAGCCAGTTGGCTGAGTCGAACGCGGCACGCGGTCGGCACTACTCGGCACGCGGAGGTTGAACGCGCGTACTGCCGCCAACGACGACGACGACGACGCGACAAAGACGTGTAGTGCAGCGAATATTTCATTGACACGCGCTGCTCGGGCGCCGCGAACGCCGACGCCACCGACGCCGACACCGACTTCGGCTCGTTAATCGCCCGTTCAAGCGGCGCAACCGACGGCGCGTACGAGAGTAATCATGGACAACAGTCGCGATGCGCGCGGTGTGAGTGTGTTGAACTCGGCTACGTTGAACAAAGGCACTACGTTTACGTTCACGCAGCGCGAACGACTGGGTCTTCGTGGACTTCTTCCCCCCAAACTCGAAAAAGTCGAGACGCAGGTGAAGCGCGCGTGGGAGCAGTTGAAAACTTTCGACGAAGACTTGAACAAATATATATTTCTTGAGAATTTGCACATGCAAAATGAGCGATTGTTCTACCGAGTGCTTTGCGAACACTTAGAAGCACTGATGCCAATTGTGTACACCCCAACCGTTGGCGAGGCGTGCATTAAGTTTGATCGAATCTACCGTAACCGCTGCGGAATGTACTTTGGTCGCGTCGACTCGGGCGTGATGCGACGCATGCTCGACAACTGGCCCGAGGAAGACGTCGAAATCATCGTCGTCACCGATGGCGGTCGTGTGCTCGGACTGGGTGACCTCGGCACGAATGGCATGGCTATCTCAGTGGGAAAGGTCTCCCTGTACGTCGCAGGCGCGGGATTCGACCCCATGCGCACGATGAGCGTATGCTTGGATTTGGGCACAAACAACGCCGCGCTTCGAGAGAATGAGTTTTATTTGGTACGTTTGCTGATTTGACGACACGCGACATATTCCTAACCTTTGCTTTTGTCAATCACGCAGGGCTCGGCCGAACCGCGACTCGAGGATGAGGAGCACTTTGCGGTTGTTGAAGAATTTTGTTTGGCGGTTGCGGACAAGTGGCCGAATTGTCTCATACAGTTTGAAGACTTCAAAACGGAAGACGCTTTTAGAGTGTTAGAAAGGATGCAGGAGCGCGTGCTGTGCTTTAATGATGATATTCAAGGTACGGGGGCGACTGTTCTTGCGGGCCTTATCAACGCTTTGCGAGCGCAAGGAACAGCGGTGCGAGACGTACGTATAATCTTTTTTGGCGCGGGATCGTCGGCCATCGGCGTCGCAACGCAAATCGTCCAACTGTTAATGAGTGAAGGCTTGGAGGAAGACGAAGCGACTGCGCGGGTGTACATGCTTGATTCAAAAGGTCTGGTCACCGACCAACGTTTTGATTGGGAGAAGGTACAAACGACGCACAAAGTAAGGTTTGCACAACGCGGCGTCGAGACGTGCGACGACTTGTTGACGCTCATCCAACGCGTACATCCACACGCTTTGTTTGGTCTATCCGGATTCGGCCCCGTGTTCACAAAAGAGCATATTGATGAACTGTGTCGTCATGTTGGCCGTCCGATTGTGTTCCCTTTGAGTAACCCGACGACGAAGGCTGAAATTACCGCCGTCGACGCGTACACGTGGTCGAATGGAAAATGCTTATTCGCCGCTGGCTCACCCTTTGAGCCTGTGACGTTGAATGGTGTCACCCACGTCCCTGGGCAAGGGAACAACATGTTTATATTCCCTGGTGTTGGTTTCGCTGCGGTCTCTGTCAAGGCAAAACACGTGCCGGACTCTTTTTTTGTCGTCGCCGCAAAGGCGCTCGCCGACGTCGTTCCGGATGACGAAGTTCAAAACGGGACAATCTATCCAAACGTCTCCGACATTCGAGAAATCTCCACGCGTATCGCGGTCGCGGTCGCGCAACATGCGTATGACATTGGCATCGCACAGCTTTATCCGAAACCTGGAGATCTCCTCGCATTTATTCAAGGTCGAATGTATTATCCGATGAAATACGACAGGTAACGCGTCTATTTCGGCTCTCGCGAGTATGTAAGAACCATCACTCATCACACCGCAACACACGCCGTGACGTGACGAGCATAGACGCACGCGAACGCATCGCACCGCCTATATGTACGTCTTCTCATCGTCGTTCGCTCGCCGCCTCCGCAGTTTCTCTCTGTCTTTCTCCCGTTGTCGCTCGCCTCGCGCGTTCAAAAAATCGGACATGCGATGACCGAAGAGTTCAAACCGCGAGGACGATGCGCCGTTCAAACGTCGCCATTCTTGTTCGCGCGGCGTCGGACTCGATACTCGTACACCCGCGCACGATGTACGTCATTAAAAGAGATGGCAGAGAAGAGCCCGTGGCGTTTGATAAAATCACCGCGCGCATCAAGAAGCTCTCCTATGGGCTCTCCGCCGAGTTTTGCGACCCGGTACGTGCGCGACTGTGCGATGCGATGCGATGCGATGCGATCGATGAGTTCCGAAACGACGCGCGTGCGACGACGGCGAACGGGATGCGAGACGCGGATGCACGGAATACTTTCCATGACATTCATTCCTTCGACGTTGCGATCGAACGCGAGTCGCATCGCGCGCGCGTGAACGCGCGATCTTTCAAAGACAGCTCGAGTTTTTGAATTTTTTGCGCAACTGGGCAACGGGAGACGGGAGATGAGGATTACCGCCCCCATGCACGCGTCGGCGCGGCCGAGAATGAGGGTTTGATGCATGAATTGTATCAAACATAAAGTGTACGCGCATCGACTGACGTCTGATCGGGTTTTCTTTCCGCGCGCGCAGACGATGATTGCGCAAAAGGTGTGCATGGGCGTCTTCAAAGGCGTCACCACCAAGGAGCTCGACGAACTCGCGGCGGAAACCGCGGCGTCTATGACGTCCAAGCACCCGGATTACTCGCAGGTTCGTGACTATGCCTTTTCGCCCCACTTCGATCGCCCGTCGATGCGACAAACCCGACGTCGCCCGTCATCGTGCGTCGACGCGTGCTCGTGGAACGACCCAGACGCTCGAGTTCAAAGCGACTGACGTGTTTGAAATTTCTTCCCCACCGCGCAGCTCGCGGCGCGCATTGCTGTGTCCAACTTGCACAAGACTACGCTCAAGTCGTTCTCTGAAACCATGAAGGTGATGTACGAGCACGTGAACGAGCGTAACGGCAAGTGGTCTCCGTTGCTTGCGGATGATGTGTACGAAATCATCAAGGCGAACGCCGAGCGCTTTGACTCTGAAATCGTCTACGACCGCGATTTCGACTACGACTACTTTGGTTTCAAGACCTTGGAACGTTCGTACTTGCTCCGCATCAACGGCAAGGTTGTCGAACGCCCGCAACACTTGCTCATGCGGGTGTCCATCGGTATTCACAAGGAGGACATCGAGAAGGCTGTCGACACGTACCACATGTTGAGCGAACGCTGGATGACTCACGCTTCGCCGACGTTGTTCAACGCTGGTACCCCGCGCCCGCAACTTTCTTCGTGCTTCTTGATTTGCATGAAGGAAGACTCTATCGAGGGCATCTACGATACGTTGAAGGAGTGCGCGTGCATTTCCAAGTCTGCTGGTGGTATTGGTTTGTCCATTCACGACATTCGCGCGACGTCTTCGTACATTCGCGGCACCAACGGCACATCCAACGGTATCATTCCGATGTTGCGCGTCTTTAACGACACTGCTCGCTACGTCGACCAAGGTGGCGGTAAGCGCAAGGGTGCGTTTGCCATCTACATCGAACCGTGGCACGCGGACATCTTCGACTGGCTTGACTTGCGTAAGAACCACGGTAAGGAAGAGGCGCGCGCACGCGATTTGTTCTACGGCTTGTGGACGAATGACTTGTTCATGAAGCGCGTCGAGGCCAACGGTGAGTGGACTTTGATGTGCCCGAACGAGTGCCCTGGTTTATCCGAATGCTGGGGTGAAGAGTTTGAGACTTTGTACGAAAAGTACGAAGCCGACGGCAAGGGCAAGAAGACCATCAAGGCGCAACAATTGTGGTTTGCCATTCTTGAAGCGCAAGTTGAAACGGGTAACCCGTACATGTTGTTCAAGGATGCTTGCAACCGCAAGTCGAACCAGCAAAACCTCGGTACGATCAAGTCTTCCAACTTGTGCACGGAAATTGTCGAATTCACCAGCCCGGAAGAGACCGCCGTCTGCAACTTGGCGTCCATCGCGCTCCCGCGCTTCGTTATTGAGAACAACCCGGCGTCGCCGACGGGCCGCACTGAGGTCAAGAAGCTCGTTGGTTCTTTGAACTCCAAGGCGCGCTATTTCGACCATTCGAAGCTCTTTGAGATTACTCGTAAGGTCACCCGCAACTTGAACCGTATCATCGATGTCAACTACTATCCGGTTGAAACGGCGAAGAACTCCAACATGCGTCACCGCCCGATTGGCCTCGGCGTTCAAGGTTTGGCTGACGTCTTCATTCTCCTTGGCTTGGCTTTCGACTCTCCGGAAGCGCAAAAGCTCAACGCTGAAATCTTCGAGACTATCTATTTCGCCGCTCTCACCGAGTCCAATGCCCTCGCGGTTGTTGAAGGCACCTACAGCTCTTACGAAGGTTCTCCGGTGTCCAAGGGCATCTTGCAACCGGACATGTGGGGCGTGACGCAAATGCCGGGTGGCGACCGCCACGACTGGGCTGGTCTTCGCGCCGCGATCGCCCAACACGGTGTGCGTAACTCTTTGCTCGTGGCTCCGATGCCGACGGCGTCCACGTCCCAGATTCTCGGGAACAACGAGTGCTTTGAGCCGTACACGTCGAACATCTACGCGCGTCGCGTGCTCTCTGGTGAGTTCACCGTGGTGAACCAACACTTGTTGTCCGATCTTACTGAACTTGGTTTGTGGGATCCGGAGCTTAAGAACTCTCTCATCGGTAACAACGGCTCTGTGGCCGATCTCGACATCCCGGAGAACCTCAAGGAGATCTACAAGACTGTTTGGGAAATCAAGCAACGCGTGCTCGTCGACATGGCGGCTGACAGAGGCGCTTTCATCGACCAGTCTCAATCTTTCAACGTGCACATGAGCAACGCCAACAGCGGTAAGCTCACGTCTTTGCACTTCTATGCTTGGAAGAAGGGTCTCAAGACCGGTATGTACTACCTCCGCTCCCGCGCTGCTGCCGATGCGATCAAGTTCACCGTCGACGTCAAGCAAACGCAAAAGACGGAGAAGGAAAACGAGGCTCCGGCGAGCCCGATCAAGCCGACCAAGGCTGACCTCGACAAAATGACTGATGAAGAGAAGGAAGCATACTTAGCTGCGAAACTCCAATGTTCTTTGACGAACAAGGATGACTGCGTTATGTGCGGTGCATAGAGCGCATGAGAGCGTACGCGGCGCGTCGGTCGCTTTATGACGGCGCCAGCGGGGCGAGAGACCTCAACGCGATGCGCGTTGAGCTGTATTGATTCCAACGTTTAGCGGATAGTTACGAGTTACGCGTGCCGTGATAACCACGCGCCATGTGCTCAACTATTCGGTGTAATGCCCACATTACAAATTCACTTACCACCCGCGTCGCTTCCGCGCGCGCGTTTCGACACCAACCACCACACACCGCGATGCGCGCCGCGACGGCATCGGTCGTCGTCGCCCGCCAAGGCGGCACCCCGTCGTCATCAGGACGAGGGCGTAAAACAAATCAACGCACGGGACGCGCGCGCCAACCCGCACCGGATTGGGCCAAACCACCGTCGCGCGAACGCACTTCTGGCGGCTCGTCCACCGCGTCGGGGTCGCCGCGCGCCGCGCAAAAGCCACCGCGCGCGAGAGACGACGCCGAGGTGAACGTCCCGAGTGCGTTTAAAACCGTCGACGCGGTGCGCGAACGCGAGCTCTCGCGCTCGTTTAACGACGCGTCAGTCGGTACCGATGTGTTTGCGGGCGAGCGCCGAGTCACCCTGGAAGAACGCTTGCACTATGAACGCAACGGGCACGTCTGTATACGCAAAGCCATCGACGATGCGTTCGCGTGTAACCCAATGGTGCGCGCGTTGACGACGGAAATTATGTCGAGAAGATTAGAGGCGTATAAACACCGGGTCGCGGTGTTGTGCCCGGGCGTGAACGCGCGCGACGTACAGAGCGTGGACGACGCGAAGAGCGTGCTGAAAAAGCACTCACAGGAAGACGTCGGATTCTTACAAACATTCAATCTGCATCGAGATGTAAAGAGTGATGCGAGAGAATACATTCTAAGCAAGCGTTTCGCCAAGATTGCCGCTGATTTGCTCGGGTGTGAAAAAGTGAGATTATACCAGTCGTGCGTATTCGTCAAGGAGCCGGGAATGGCGGAGACAAATTGGCACTCCGACTTGAACATGGTGCCATTAGACACGAATGAGTTCATCACGCTCTGGATTCCGTTACGGTCTCTAGACGAAGACGATGCTGCGCTACATTTTGCATCCAAGTCGCACCGCGACTTTGCTTTGCCGTACTGGAGAACGTTGGCTGGAATGGAGGACGATTTGGAGTCACGTTACGAGATCGACACGTACGACGAGCTTGATTTGGGAGACTTGACCGCACACCATGGCTTCACTTTGCATTGGAGTCCTCCACAGCCTGAAGACTCGGTACCGCGTTTCGCGCTCAGTATCTGTTATTTCGCCGACGGCGCAAAGCGCATGGACGCCAAGCATCTTCGCAGATCGCCACACGAGGAAGACCTGTGGTCGTACGAGAGTTGGCTCAAGGATGTCAAGCCCGGAGCACGAGCTCGGCATCCAGAATTGCCCGTGGTGTGGCCGTAGAGAGTTAGACAGACTGTGTACAATTTGTAACTGGTGTTATTATTAAGGGTGACTAACAGGAAGACATTAGAATAGTGAAATGCCCAAAGTTATTCCTATTCCCGAAAAATCGTGACTACAATTTTTTCAATTCAAGTCGGCGAGAATTTGCCTCTCTTCATCCGTCAACCCATCATCCGCCGCGTCATCCGACGCGTCGGATTCACCTCTGTACCAATTTCCATCCTTGTCGACTGGCAAAGGCGGATTTGGCCTAGAATGCGTCAGCAGTGAGTTGGTACAAAAAAGCGAGACACTCACCAAAACGCTCCAGGCGTGGTCAACTCGTTGAATTTGACGCGCTCGTCACCCTCGTTGCCCAAGCAATCAACCACGTGGTCGGCTTGAGAAAAGTCTTCACCTTCGCTGTAAATACTCTTGGTGACGACGCATCGCATGCCCGCCGCTTTCGCAGCCGTGCATCCGATGTGCGTATCCTCGACGACGACGCAACGCGCGGGATTGACGTTGAGCGTCTTCGCCGCGAGTTGGTAAATATCCGGGCTCGGCTTCTTCTTCGGCACGACATCGCCCGCAAACACAGGCATGCGATCGGCATATTCCGGGAGCATCGTATTCACGATCCCTTGCACAGCCTTTTCGTTGGACGTCGAGCACACGGCAACCTTGGCGCCGTGTTCCAACGCCTCGCCCACCATGCGCTTCACGCCCTCGCGTAAAGGCAAAGCTCCAGCTTCGACGAGTTCTAAGAACATTTCCGTCTTGCGAAGGTGCAGTTTTTTCACCAGCTCCTTCCTCGCCGCCGGATCGGTCGTGCTCTTCCACGGCTCGGTGTCCGGAACGCCGTCAAAGTAGTGCGTCATGCGTTCCTTACCGCCTCCAATCTTCAACAGCTCGCCGTAGAGCTCGACATCCCACTCGTGTGGAATCCCAAACTCCTTAAACGTGGCGTTAAACGTCACCCGATGTCCATCGCGTTCGGTTTCGCACAACACCCCATCGCAGTCGAACAACACCGCCTCGGGGTAATCAAAGTTGCGCAGCGCCCGCACGGCGACGCCGCCCGCGCGGCGTCCACGCGACGACGACGCGAACGACGACGGCGGTGTCGTGCGTCGCGCGTCTCGTACGCGTGCGTTGGCGCGTACTCCAGCCCGTGTGCTCGTCAACATCGACGCCCGCATATCGTCGTCGTCACCTAGTGTCGGGTCGTTATCCACCTCGTCGTCGTCGCCCCGTCCAAGCGTCAATCAAGGGGGGGCTGGTGTACGTGGTTAAACCCTACTTAGGCCTCGCTCGATTTTCGTTTTTAATCTGACTTGACTTATTCGCTCTTTATATACATTACAAACCTTCTAACGTTCCTTCGAACGTATTTTCTGCTGGTGGGCTACTACCAGGGTCCGACGCCCAAGTACACGTGCTCGCGTGACTGATGCATCAGTGATCGATGGGGACGACGTACCCATCGATCACGAGCACGATCACGAGCACGATCGACATCGATCACTGATGCATCAGTCAGGCGCTGCGGCGTGGGGCGTCGATGTGCGTGACGTCACACGACGGCGTTTCGGCGTTGGGGCGTCGGTGGTGCGACGACGACGTGGGAGGACGACGTGGGAGGATGACGACGACGGTGTGCGCGACGACGGTGTCGACGACGACGCGATGTGCGCGCGGGCATGGACGACGACCGACGCGATGCGGCGCGACGACGAGGACGAGGACGAGGATGACGACGCGCAGCCTCGGTGGATGGACACGGGGCGACGACGACGCGCGGGGGTGCGTGGGGGGTGTGGACGACCGCGCGCGCGTGTATGCGTCGAGGATGATGGTGCGAACGCGAGCGGTGAATGAGGACGGACCCGCGTCGTCGTCGTCGTCGTCGTCGTCGTCGTTCGATGGGTTCGCGACGAGGGATAGCGGGGATGAACCGCGAAGCGGAGCGTCGTCGGCGTCGCAATCCGCGGCGTCGCTCGCGCGCGTGAGACTCGGGACGAAGAAGAAGCTGACGGTGAAGGAGGCTATTCAGCTCGCGCTGGATGATTTAGATTCTAATGGGTTGTGGGCGGTGATTTCGAGTGGCATTGTGTTTGGGACGTTTTTGTTGGAGACGTACAACGTGAGCAGCTTGGGCGGGTGGGATATTCTGTATCGGGAAGACATTCCGTGGTATACGGGGATTATTTCCATGGAGTCGCTCATAGATATCGAAGACGCGTATAACTTGTTGTTCTTGTTCGAGCTCGGGTTGCGCGCGTACGCGGCGGATTTTAGTTTAAAGTTTTGGACCAAGCCGGTCACCATCGTGGACGTGGCGAGCACGGTGCCGCCGCTGTTGGCTATTTTTGAGGTTCTCGATCGGTCGGCACCGTTCTATAGATTCTTGCGTTTGCTCCGAGTGTTGCGCTTGTTGCGCTTACTCGATCGTTCGCCCGATTCCGTGTTGTTTGGATTGGTGAAGAGTGACAGTATGGGGGTGCAGCTCGTCGGCATTGGCGCCGAATTCATATGCATCTTTGTCATCGCGGCTGGAGTAATTTATGACTTGGAGTTTGGCGTCAACCCCGCGGTGCACAACTTGAACGATACGTTGTACTGGGCAATCTTAACTCTCACTGGTATCGGTCAACCTTTTGAAGTCGTCACCGCTGGCGGACGCATCGCGACGGTGATTTCAATCGTCGTCGCGCTCATCGTCGTGCCGGGTCAACTCGCCAAGTTGGCGACGATTTCAGGCGCGCAAAACCTGATGAACATGATGGCGGATGACGAAGACGAAGACGATGAAGAAAATGACGAGTATGTCATCGTCGCTTCCACTAATGGCTCCACCGATGTCGAACCCGATAGCGCCAAAGCAGCCAAGGTGTTCAACGACAGACAATGCGAGCAGTGCGGCTTGGAGATGCACCAAATAGATGCTCGTTTCTGTCGCCGTTGTGCGGCGCGATTACCTGAAGTAGCCGACACCGAAAACGTCTACAAAAAGCGCGCAAAGCGTCGCAAGGCGCAGCAGCCTCCGATGGTCGAAGCGGCGTTGCCGGGAATGCGCTTGGGCATCGACACTACGAGCACCATTGGGTCGGCGACGCGCTCGCTACAAAAATCGCGAAATCGACGCGGTCGTTCGTGAGCGCGCTCGCGGACACACACGCGGACACTAGTCATTCATTCTTTTCATATTGTTGTTGTTGCTTTGTACAGTATAATTATACAGCCACATTTTTTATTCATTCTTTAACACGAGCATCGGCGCGTGATGTCTTACGTACAGGCCCGCTTTAGAAAGCGCACGCGTCAGCGCCGGTTTCGCCTCGACCCTTTCTTTGAAAAACTTTTCAAACTCGACGGTTCCAGCGTCAGCGTGCTGTCGGAGTTCAATATCAAAGCCTAGCATGGAACAGTTTGCGACGGCATCCAGCGGGCAATCGCATCTTCGGACGCGGCGTAACGCGCGCGCGGCGTCTACGAATGGAAAATGTAAAATCGCCGCTTCGTCGTGCGTAATTTCTCTTCCGAAAGCAGTCTTGAAACGATGTGCGCCGTGCGGCCGAACGTCACTCACGTTGACACGCACTGCCGACTTTCCATTGGCGTACGCTAAAAAGTAATTTGAGTGCCCGTTGGACGCGAGCTTGCTAAACTTTCTATACGCTCCAGCGTCTACGTGAGCGGGATTGCGTTTGAAGAGCGTCGTCGACGTAAACACACAACCACGTGCGACGTCGTCACTCGCGCGTTCAGGCACGGCTTCGTGATTGGGAAAGATGACTCGCGTGACATCGCGCGGGACGTCTGCGAGCGTCGCGCGCACGTCAAACGCGCGTCGAGCGCTCGGATACATGAGCTCATCGACATCGACGTGCGCGAGCCAATGCACACCGTCCGCACGAGCCTCAATCAACGCTCGCTCGAGAAACAGCGTTTGTCGAACAAATAACGCGCGCGCCCCGCACGTCGATGTCGTATACGGCGTCAACGACGGATGCCGCTCGAGCTTTGACGCCTCCGCGCGCGCGCGCCTCCCGTCAAACGCCCTCACATCCCTCCCACGCACCACGCGCAGCATCGCTCGCGGCAACGCGCCGTCGACGTGTATATAAAACCGCCCCACGCCCACGCGTCGATGATACGCCAACCACGCCGTGACGTCCTCGCGCGACGCGCTCGAGGCTACCGTGCTCGCGATGGCCACCACGACGTCATCACCCCCTCTCGTCGCGCGTCGGCGCCACCACGCGGCGACGGCGACCACGACGACCACCGCGGCGAGCACGCCGAGCGCGAAGACGCACTGTCGCGCACCGCACCCTCGTCCTCGGCCTCGTCGTCGTCGTCGTCGTCCATCCATTTACCGCGTATGGTGCGGAATGAGGACACGAATGGTCACATGACAAGTGTCCAACCGACCAATCGTTCCAAAACACAAAAAAAAAACACCGACACCACCCGACCCGCCGCCACAGTCGACGACGCGGTCGACGACGACGGACGCAGTCGACGACGACGGACGAGCATGACGGCACCGGGATGGCAAAATAAAAAGAAAAAGACCCTGAAAGCTCGCGATAGCGCCAACGGCAAGGCGTTGAAAGCCAAGCGAGGGGCAAAGATGAAGCACGATGCGGCGCGCGCGCGCGTGAGCGGCAAGGCGCGCACGGGGAAACAGCGACGAAAGGCGGTGAGGAATGAGCGACGGGCGGCGAGGAATAAGATTGATGACGAGGCGAAAGCGGCGGTGGAGGCGGCGGCGGCGACGGGTGGTGGAGACGTGGTCATGGCGACGGCGTGAGCGCGTGGGGGGTAGCGCGTCGACGCGCGCGAGGTTGCGCTTGTGAATAAAAAACTTGTCCTTGTATTATTAATAATGCGTGAGCTACGTACGCGACGGTGATGACGACGGGACCGACGTCATCATCTGTTTTTCTTTGTGTTTCTTTGTTCGCGTGCTACATTGTCGAAAGCCTGATATTAAACGATTTCAGGTTCAATGGCGCCGCCCGGCGGCGCTTTGCCTTCGGTAATCGCTTGCGCCGTCATCAGTTTGAAGACGCGAGCGGCAAATTCAGCGGGAGAATCGACGGTGAAACCAGATGTCAACAGCGCAGTGTCGAACAAAAGTTGGCAGTTGTCTTTGGCCAACGACTCGTCGGCATCTTTTTGCTTTCTGAGTTGAGCGATGACTGGACTCGACGGGTTGATTTCCATCGTCTTCTTGCCCTTCATGTAGTCTTGCGCGCGGTTATCTCCCATGGCTTGCGCCTTCATGATGCGCTCCATGTTCGCCGACCATCCAAACTTGGACGTCACCAACACGCACGGGGTATCGGTGAGGCGGTTAGACACTTCAACCTTTTCAACTTGGTCGCCGAGGCATTCCTTCATCCACGTCGTGAGCGTCTTGAACTCTTCAGCTAATTCCGCGCGCTTGGCTTTTTCAGCCTCATCCTCATCACCAAGATCGAGCGCTTCCTTGGACGCGTCGACAATGGGCGTATCCTTGTAAGTGGCCAAGTTAGCCATGGCGACTTCATCGATGGGATCGATCAAGTACAACACTTCAAAGCCCTTTTGCTTGAGCTTTTCGAGGAACGGCGACGCTTCGGCGGCGGCTCTGTTATCCGCGGCGACAAAGTAAATGCTCTTTTGTGCCTCGGGCATGTCAGAGACGTACTGTTCCAAGCTTCGAAGTTTACCTTCGTTGCCACTCTTGGACGTGGTAAATCGCAAAAGATCAGCCAAATCCTTGCGGTTGTCGCTGTCCTCGATGACGCCAAGCTTCAAGTTGCGGCCAAAGTTGTCCCAAAACGTGTCGTAATCATCGTTATCGCGCGCGGCGATGTCTTTTAACATATCGAACGTCTTGCGGACCAATCGCTTACGAATGACACGCACGATACGAGACTCTTGGAGGATCTCGCGAGAGACGTTGAGGGGCAAGTCGGAAGAATCGACAACCCCGCGAATGAATGTCAAGTAGCGAGGCAAGAGCGATTCGTCAAATTCATCAGAGATGAATACGCGACGAACAAAGAGCTTGATTGCGCGAGACTTTTGCATCATGTCTTGCTGTTCGAAAGGCGCCATGCCCGGAACGAACAAGATCGATCGGAACTCAATGTCACCCTCAACGGCAAAGTGCGTATTCGCGAGCGGGTCGAGGAATTCCTTAAATGTCGACTTGAAGAATTCGTTGTATGACTCTTGCTCGACATCCTTGGGCGAGCGCACCCAGATTGGCTTGTCATTATTCGCCGTGGACCAGTTTTCGACTTGCTCGTACTCTTTCTTCATCACTGGCTTGGGTTCAGGTTCGGTGAACTCCTCACCCTTGGCTTCGGCTTCAATCTTCTTCTTCGTCCACGCCTCCTTCAACGCTTGCGTCGACGCGGTGTCTTCGACTTCCTTCTCCTTGTTTTGCTTGGCCCACACATCGATGGGAAACGAAATAAACTCAGAGTACGTCTTGACGAGCGAAGAAAGCTTCTCGCCTGTGGCGTACTCTTCGCATCCTTCCTTCAAGTGCAGGACGATTTTCGTCCCGCGCGTCAACGCCTCTTCGCTCTCCTTGACTGTGTACGAGCTCGAGTTGATTTCGGATTCCCAAACCCACGTCGCGGTATCGCTCGGGTTCTTGGACGTCACCGTGATTTTATCCGCCACTAAAAATGCCGAATAGAATCCAACACCAAACTTACCAATCAAGTTTTCCCCGTCGCTCTGAGACTTGAGCATCTCCATGAATTTCGCCGTCCCCGAACGCGCAATCGTCCCGAGCGACGACACCAAGTCCTCCTTGGACATGCCAATCCCGGTATCTTCAATCGTAAGCGTTTTGCTTTCCGGATCACCACGAATCTTAATGCGCATTTCCTCGTTCCCAGCCATGACGCTCGAATCCGAAAGCGACGTGAAACGAAGCTTATCGCACGCGTCGCTCGCGTTGGACACCAACTCGCGTAAAAACACATCCTTGTTGCTGTACAACGAGTTAACAATCAGATCCATCAATCGATGCACCTAGGTTTACGAACGCGACAGCGCAGAAACGCCAACGTCAGTCGCGTACTCATCGTCATCATCATCATCGTCGTCGTCGTCACGCATCAATACCGCACACGCCTCCAGTCAGCCGTCGACGGAAAAGCGCAGAAACTACTTTCCACGCGTCTGCCCCGTCGACGACGACGTCGCTCGCGTCATCGCCTGCGCATCCCGCTCGTCGCCTTCGCGCATCGCATCGCATCACGCAGTCCCACCTCGGCTTGGTATTCAAACGTCTCCTCCGTCGCGGTCGCGCGCGCGACGACGCCCGCGCACCGACGTCGTCGTCCGCCGACCGCCGCCGGCACCACTCGCGTCGCCGCTTTCGTCGTCGCTTTCGTCGTCGTCGTCGTCGCTTTCGTCGCGCGCGATGGCGCGTGGCATCGAACCGCGGTCATGGGTTTCATCGTCGTCGTCGTCGTCGAAGTCGTCGTCGTCGTCGTCGTCGTCGAAGTCGTTCGCGTCGAGGCGTGCGCTAATGTGACGTCAACCAATCCAATCCAATCCAGTGCGCGCCATGCGTGCACTCACGCGTCACATCCCGCCCGTCGTCGCCGTACGCGGTGATGTCGGCGCAGTCCACGCCGGGGTTTACGCGCGCGCTGTGCGCGATGGTGACCGCGACGTCGCTCGTCGTGAGGCACGCGCACGGCGAACACGCCAAGGCGTGGGTGCGCGAATCGCTCGCGCAATGGCCCACGCGCGCGCTCGTGGCGTCTCTCGCGCGCGTCGCGGTGGAGTTTGGGTTTTGTCAATCCGCGATGGAGGTCGTGATGGGCACGTACGCGCTGTATGGCTTGAGTTCGAGGTTTGAGCGGTTGTACGGGGCGCGGAAGATGATTGGGTGCGCGTGCGCGTCGCGCGCGTTGTCGGCGATGTTTCGAGCGGGTGTCGCGCTGGCGATGCGTTGGTGGTCAAGGGGAGGTAGTCATGAGATGGTAGAACGCGCGTGCGGGCCGTATGGGTTGACGTTTGCGCTGTTGGCGATGTATGCGGTGGAGATTCCGGCGTTGGCGCGCTTTAACGTCTTTGGCGCGACGGTGAGCGAAAAGGCGTTCGCGTACGCCTCGGGGGCGATGCTAGCCGTGAGCGATGGTCGAGCGTCTGTAATAGCGGCTGTGTGTGGTTTATTCGCTGGGTACGTCATATCGTGCGGCGTCGGGAGCGAGAGCGATATTTTCGTCGCCCCAGAGTGGGTCGCGAGGCTCGTCGGCGGCGGAGCCGGGACGACGGTTCGCGTGCGCGCGGCGACGAGGTCGTCGACACCACGAGGGCAGGCGCCCGTTCGTCGCGACGTTGAACCGAGCGAGGCGAACGTGCAGATGTTAACGAGCATGGGGTTCGACGAACACGCCTCGAGACGCGCGCTGCGACAGAGCGGAGACGACGTGCAGCGCGCGACGACTGTCCTGCTCAACTAGCTAGCTCTCCATTTAGATTGTTCTCATACGTAGTATCGTTGCTATTCTCATCAATCTATACTGTACACATCGCGTTGTTTCGACCGATTGTCGAGCTAAAAGAATCGCGCCGCGAATGGACGCAAGGATGACGCGCCGCGCGCCGAGCGATAGTTGCCAGTCAACGTCAACCCCGGCGCCGTCGACGCGGCGTCCAACGCCCCACCTATCCCACGCGTAATTTCGCAGCACGTCGTCGTCGTCGTCGCCGCCGATGATTCCATCATCACCGCGCTCGCCGCAAACCCGCCTTCGTGCGAACACGACGTCGAACACGACGTCGAAGACGAAGACGACGTCGTGTGCACGCCCTGTCGCTGCTTGTGTTTCGGCGTCTTCGTGCACACCACGAATAACCGACCTCGCCGACGCACGATCCTACACGCCTCGCATAACTTCTTTATCGCCGTTCTCACCTGCGTGCGCGCGGCGCGTCGCCTCCGTCAGTCGTCGTCTACGCGTGTGGTGACGCGTCGTCGTAGGTCACGTCGTGTGCGCATCTGCGTCATGAACTCGCCGCGCACGCCGCGCATCGCCGTCGGCACCGCCACCACAGGCGCGCGCGCGGCTGACGACAGTCATCGCGTCGACGCCGGCGCGCGCGCGCGCGTTCGAGCCCATCGATGTCGTCGTCGTCGTCGTCGCACGCACCTTCATGGGTGATTGCGTCGCGTCCAGGAATGGCGCACCGCAGTGCGACGCTCGCCAATGTCGCGCGCGCCGCCGCGACGATCGCCATGCCGTCGCGCGAGAACATGTTTCACGTGGAGAAGCACGCCAACGACGTGCTGCACAACGCGCCGCGACGACGCGGGCGGACGCACACGGATGTTGAAATAGCTGCCGCGTCCATGGTGCTCGGACGGTCTGCGCCTGCGCCGGCGCCGGCGTGTGCGCGTGCGCCGACGTCGACGCGAGTGATGGATGGCGCAGTCGTGCGCATCGATGCCGAGTCGTTGGCGACGGGCGCGGGGCGGTGTTCGACGTCGGAGGCGTTGCGCGCGAGCGGCGCGTTGGGCGCGCGCGGGTTGTTGAAGAACGCGTCGTTGACGGAAGACACGCGTTGGAAGACGAAAGATAGGATATTAGCTGGAGGCACGGGCGGTGCGGCGCAGTTGCGCGAGGCGCGGCGCGCGGCGCTCGGGCTTTGTGGTGGGAAACGCGACGCGGACGAGGACGCGCCCGTAGTCGTGCCGGTTGAGGATTTGACATTCGTCGACGGTTGGGCTGGCTGCGATAGCGCGCGCCGCGCGCCGTCGCCTGTGCCGGCGATAGTAGAGAAAATCACAGAACGAGCGCGTAGTTCGGCCGTAGAAGTGGCTACGATTGGTCGTAAGCGTAAGAAGGCGCATCGATCGACGTCGCGCGTCACCTCAAATGCGGGATGTTTGTCGTTTGACGTCGACGAGGAATAGTTCGTGCGCGTTAGGCGCATATTCATTAGCTCACAAGTACAAGAATCAAGTAGAAGAACACGTCGGTGTATCGGCTAGATGTATATATATATGATTACATGACGACGCATTCGCCGCTTTCGCTCGCAATTTGCTCACCGCCGACGCCCGCTAGCGAATTCGTCTGCGCCACGCTCGCAGCTATCGAGCTCGGCGCCCGAAGAGGCGCGGTGGAGTTGTCGGACACTTTATTGCCAACAATCTTGAAATTTGATCCGTCGTTATCGTCCGCGATTGTCACACCGACATCGTTTTCAAACACTTTATTATCCGTAAAATTGCCGCCGGCGCCTGTGGCGAGCACGATGCCGCCTACACTTTGCGAAATCTTGTTCGCGTGCACCATGGCGCGCGATTGATCCGTACACATAATTCCACTCTGTGCGTTTGCCCTGATTCTATTAGCGATCAGCGTAGGGCGCGATTTACCGCAAATCACCGCGCCATCCAGCTTGTTGTTTTCAATTTCATTTTTGTGCGCTTGCGTCGAACACGAATCGTCGAACATAATCCCTGAACCGCCGTTTTGCTTTATGGCGTTCAAATTCAGCATACCCGATGATCTTGCCACGCACTGTGCACCATCACTTCGGTTTTCCTCAACCTTATTTCTGGTGAACGACGGCGTAGCGTTCCCTTCGATTCGCACACCAATTTCATTTGCGCACACGACGTTGTCCGTATACGTCCCGCTCGCGTCGGCGCCGATGATCAGCCCATAAGTGACGTTGTCACTAATACGACACTTCGACACTTTGACCGCCGATGTGCCGCTGACACTCACGCCAACGGTGTTACGGAAAATCTTGCACGAGTCAAACGTGGCGTGCTTGGCTGAAACTACGGCACCCTCGCCAGCGTTGTCATAAATTTCAGTATTGCTCACGCAGCAGCTTGCAGAAGGACCGATAATGAGCGCTCCACTGTCGACGGTTTTGCACCCGTGGATTCTGCAGTGATCGATTGTCGCGTCACCGCGTGAAATATACAATTTGAAAAAGTGCGCGCGCTTTACGGCGAATCGCGTCGCGAGCACGATTACGTCGCAGTCAAATACGGTGCCTCCTTCGGCGTCATCGCCGATGAAAGTCACGTTTTTCGTCACTTCGATAGGGCTGTCATCATTTGAATACACACCTGGTGTAAACACGACGCGCTGTCCGTGTTCAAGTGCGTTTATAAACTGCTTGAATGAACAAGTTGCCGGTTTCGATGTTCCGCTCGGCCAGCGAACGTGACACTCTCCGTTTTGAACGCGCACGTGGACTTCGGGATCCACCTCAGAAATCGCTCCACTTGAAGTATCGTCTATGTTGCATTGATCACCAGCAGCATCAATACCGCTATCATCATCCGTCGATCCATCTTCTTCGACAACGTGCAGCGTCCGAACGCGTTCGACAACCACCTCGCTTGTGACAGCAGTTCGTTCTTGCGTCCCTGCTTCTTCATCTTCTTTGTTAAGCGATTGACGCACGTCGCCGTATTCTACCGCAATCGTATTCTGCGCCAATTCCACACTCTTTTCATTGTCGTCCTCTTGAATAATTTTTAAAAAATCCAAGCGCGTCGCCGCGGCTTCCAACTGCTCAAACCTCCCTTGGCGTTCAAGCACAAAATCATCAACAACATCTCCGCTTGCGCGAGTCATCGGCGTATTTGGCATCGATTTCGCCTTACGTTGGGCGTTCAGTCGATCACGTGCGGAGCTGACTTTGGTAAACGCTCGCTCGACGGCGTCCCCGAGCGCTCTGAGCTTCTCGGCGTCGTCGTCATCCAACTGACGTTGACTCGTCTTCGTACGCACGAGCGGCGACGTGCGCGTGGATTGCGACATGCTATACGGATGATGTTCTACTCGCGTTTCTTCGCGTCGAGCGTACGTTGTGCGTCGTCAACCGCGCGCTCGGTGTCGTGTAACAAGATGATTAATCCGAGCGGAACAACGCACAGTACGACGAGCGCGAGGATGGAGTTATCCAACACGAAACGTTCGACGACGTCTCGAAGGGGTTTAAGCGCTGTACCGAATGCGTCGTGGATGAATTCGAATTCCATGAACGTCGCACGCGACGCGCGAGGCTCGGTGTGAGGTGCACGACTTGCGTTGAGTTTTCTTCGTGCGGCGCGAGAAGAATTTCTTCGGAAGAATTTCTTCGCAAGAAACATTGACTATGAGGGATAAAATACTCTGTTGAAAACTACAACTTGCTCATCGGGACCAACGCAGCGGCGCGCGTTGCTGCGGGGAGTACCTTGTATGGATTTAATATTCCGCGCGGGTCGAGCGCGCGTTTCATCGCGCCCATGAGCTCCACAGCTTTGGCGTCTTTGCTGTAAATAATCTCTTCGGCTTTCATGATCCCTAAACCATGTTCAGCGCTCACGCTTCCTCGTTCGTCTCGCGTGTACTCGTATACGAATGGTTCAATGGCACGTTCGAGCGCGTCGGTGTATTCCGCACACGAAATGTTCAAGTGCAAATTACCGTCACCCAAATGTCCATATCCCAAAACCTTGACGCCGCTACCGAACTGCGGCGCCAAACGGGCGCGCAAAGTTGTAACTAAATTGTACATGCGTGCCGTGGGAAGGGAAATATCGTACTTGTATACCGCGCCAGCGTACTTGAGCGCGACAGAGATGCGCTCGCGAAGCGTCCACAGCGCAAACGCGTGCTTTTCATCCTTTCCAACGACGCCATCAACGATAACGCGCTTATTTTTGACAATTTTCAAGAACGCTTGCAATTTCGCATTATCATGCGACTTGACACTGCCACTAGTTTCCACCACGACGTAAAACGGACATGGTTTTGCGAGCGGATCCCGCGTTCCCTTCAGTTGCTCCAAAACCAAATCCAAGCTCTCGCGGTCAAAAAACTCAAACGCGCTTAAAATCTCCCCTAGTCTTCCTCGAGCGAGCTTCAACAGTTCCACACAAGACGCAAATGAGTCCAACCCAAAGAGCGCAACGTTTACATTTGTCGGAGCGCGAGGCGTCAAAATCGCGATTTTCGTTACGATGCCGAGCGTTCCTTCGGCGCCGATGAACAATTGCTTTAAATCATACCCAGTGTTATCCTTGCGCAACGTTCGCAACAAATCAAGCACCTCGCCGTTCGCTAGGACGACTTCCAACCCGAGTACGCTACCACGTAACGAACCGTATCGCAACAACCGCAAGCCGCCGGCGTTTGTCGACACGCACCCACCCATTTGACATTTCCCTTTCGCCCCCAAATCCAGCGGCACCGTCATCCCTCGCGCGCGCACCGCGCTTTCTAACTCTTCTAAAACCACACCAGCCTCAACCACGCTCACACCGGCGTCTTCATCGATGCTCACAATCGCATTCATCCGCCCGAGGTTCACCACGACTTCGTCGTGCGCCGGCACGCCTCCGCCCACGAGCCCCGTGTTACCTCCTTGCGGCACCACCGCGAGATTTCGCGCGTGACACCTCGCCATGATCGCACTCAACTCCTCCGTCGTCTTCGGAAGCACCGCCACGCGCGATCGTCCGTGATATTTACCCATCCAATCCACGTTGTACTTGTCGAGCGCATCGCCACCACCATCCTGCAAGTTAGTTGCCGTCGCCGACGTCGACACCACCACGCCCGCGGCGTCACCCCCGACGCCGCGCACGAAATGTTTTACGTCGTCTTCAGTCACCTCGCCGTAGCGCCCATCGCGCGCGATGACGTGCGATGCGCCGCCCATGGATTGGTGCGACGCGCACGTGTGGCGCCAATCGCATCCGCACTCTTCGTCGTCATGGGTGGCGTCGAGCTCGTCGACGCGTCGACGCAAGTCGCGGGGAACCACGCGCACGGTCGCCTGGCCAAGGTCTCCGCCGACGACGCGTGGTTTTACAAGCCACAAGAGCGCGGCGATGCGCGCGCGCGCGTCGAAGAGGACTTTTACGCGCACCACGCGCGTTGGCATCTCAGCGCGCGACAACCGCGGACGTGCGCGGACGCGGACGCGGAGCGCGGGACGAGCCCGTCGTCGTCATCATCATCGTCGACGTATGATGAGTATTGCGACGGCGGCGGTGGCGCGAGCGAGGCGTTCGGGGCATTCGTACGCGCGAGGTTACCTTTTTGTCCTCCTCGGGGCGATCCGACGTTGGACGCGAGCGGGTATCTACGGCTCGGAAACATCGCTTGCGGGTACGACAAACCGTGCGTGATTGATGTAAAGATTGGCATGCGTACGTGGGATGCGGCGCACGCCGCGGCGTATGCGGAGAAGAGGGCGAGATCGGAGGCGGGGACGACGCACGAGACGCTGGGGTTCAAAATTTGCGGCGCGCAGACGTACGACGCGAACGGCGAGGTGAGAAAGTTAAGTCGAGATGAGTGTAAGGCGATTAGAATGAGTGAAAGCATGACTCGACAGGCGTTGGACGATTTCGTGCGGGATCCAATCACGGGTGAGGCGAACGCATGGTTTTGGCCGGCGTTGTTGAAAAAGTTGCGGAGCGAACCGTTGAGGGAGTTGGCGTATCGCTTGGTGGGAACATCACTTTTGGTGGTGTATGAAAGCGGCAAACTCGCGCCGAGTGCGATTGACGGTGACGTGTGTGCGAGCGAGGCTAAGCTTGAGGCGAGGTATATTGACTTTTGCCACGCCGTGCGCAAACGCGACGACTTTAGCGTGGATGAAAATTTTGAGGAAGGTTTGGAGAGGTTTGACAATTTTGTGTGCAATCAACCACGCGTGGCGCCACAACTGGGTAAACACGAGCATGATGAATTGGTTCACGAATCATCACAAACAACCGTGTTTGCGACTTCGACATTGGTTCAATAGATATGTAAAAATACAATCACGGCGGTTACGTCAACGCTTTGAACGCTTCGGTGACACGGATGAAATTTAATGCGGCGCGTTTGCGCTCACTTTCACTCTCGTTCGCGTGCTTATCGGGATGAAACTTTAGCGCCAGCACCTTATACGCCTTTGCAATGTCCCGTTTCGATGCGCCAGGCGCTACTCTTAACGTCGCAAAGTGCTTTGATTCGGCACCGCCTCGCGATTGCGCTTCACGCGCCGCTTGTCGCGCTTTCGTTTCTCGTTCGAACTGCATTTTTTTAAAATCCTGCTCTCGTTGCCACGTCCTGCATATCGCGTGCTTATCGTACGAGCATCCACACATGCTACAGTAAAACATAACTTCGGGGTTCATGGCGTCGCTCTCGCGAAATATCACTCGAAATCCGCTGCACTCGGCGCAGGATTGACATCCTCGCCGTTCGCTGCCAGTTAACATGTCGCTTGTGGTTTCGCATACACACTCGCCGTTCGCTTCGGCGTCTGCAACGCGTTCAGCCGACAATCGCACGCGTTCGAGGCGAGTTTGTTTCGCGCTTGCACGCGCCTCAGCGTCTATGCGTTGTTTGCGCTGAATTTTGTCAAATTCCTCACGAGAACAATGCGTGCTTGCGTCGCATCCACAACGGGCACAAAACGCACCATCTGCGCCGAGTGTTAATTGCGTCAACCGCGGCTCGAACTCTTTCGATGTGGGTGATATCGCCGGTAACACGGGTTTGTTCCAAAGCGAACGTCTCGCAAAAGACGGACAAGAATTCCAGTCGCACGACTTGCATGGTCCTCGTTCATCGTCGCCCACGCGTGCGGTATCAACCTGCGTTGTTTCAAAGAGCGACGACAGAGATTCTAATCGTAATCCTGGCGGACGATTCATTTTTGATTCTTTCGGTGGCCGTTTGTATGCGTTCACGGGCGCCGTTGATGTTGCAAGTTGACGTCTTGAAAATTGTTCTTCTTCCCAACGCTCCGCCCAGGCGTCGGCGTCGGCGGAATCATCATCTGAAGACGTTTCTTCTTCGGCAAAGGCTTGAAAGAACTGCAACGTTTCTGCAGCACGAGCATCGACATCAAGATCATTATCGATAGCACTCGCATCGTCTTCAGTGTCGCATTCGCTTTCGACGCCTTCGGCAACGCGCAACAATCGAGTCATGTGCGCCGAATCGTCCTCCGTCGATGTCTCTTCGTCGTCATCGTTATTCCAATCATCACCAAACGTCGTGCTACCCGTCGCGCATTTTGCGTTTAAATCTTCTACGCGTAGCTGTCGAGGTTGAGTCGCCTCTGGAGCATTCGCAGCCAATGGTGGTGATGGCGGCGTCGGCGGAGCTTCAGCTTCAAGGCGAGCGACGTCTTCGCGAAACATCGCCAACACGCGCTCAAGGTTGTCAATGAGACCTTTCGCCTCGCGAATTAGGTCATTCGCACGTGTACACGCGCGTGCATCGCTACACGCATTGTTAACATCACCAGCAAAAGCTTTCGCCGACGGCGAAGCTGGCGCGGCAGACGCAGTCGGCGCCAAAGAGCCGCTCGCTCGGGAACTTTTGGGCTCGTCCACGTTGGAGCGTTTCGCGCCGTCGCTCATCTTTCTCACGCGAGCGCTTCGAACTTCCGCTAACCCTAATTGCGCCGCTTTCGACGTAGAATCGAGCTTCAACGCCATCTCAAACGCCTTTTGCGCGTCATCGTACCGCCCCAACGCGAGCGCCGCGCTCCCCAACCGCGTCCTCGCCTTGGCGTAGTCGCAATCCAGCCTCACCGCGTGTTGCGCATCATGCAACGCCTGCTGAGGCATCGCCGGCACGCGCTTTAAATAACACGCCGCGCGATTGCTATACGACTTGGCGTCACCCGCGTACGCACTTATAGCGCGAGTATACGCCATGATGGCTTCGTCAAACCGCGCCGCTTCAAAGAAGTCATTACCCCGCGCGCGCGCGTCCGCGTTGATATCCACCTCATGCTCCGCCGCCGCGCACCCACATCGCGAGCAATTCTGTAAAGACGCATCGTTATGCGCGTGCGTCGCCACGCGCCCATCCCCCGCGCTTAGCGCCGCCTTCACGTGATATTCATTCGTGCGCTTGACGTACTTGACGCACCGCTGGGCCGAACACCTCGAGCACGCCCCGCGCACGACCCCAAACAAATCCCGGCTCGTTTCGATCCCGGGCATCAAGTGCGCCTCGGCGTGCGATGACGATGCGCTCGGCATCGCCCTTCGTCGTCGTCGATACGTCGTCGATACGTCGTCGATACGTCGTCGATACCGCGCGCGCGAATGCTGCGTCCAACACCTGCGACAAAAAACGCCAAAAAAAACGCTAAAAAAACATACTGTGGGCCGTTTTGACGTATCACACGCGTGCGTGCACCCGCGCGCGCGAACGTCGATCGCAACGCATCGATGACGTCGTTCCGTCGCTATACCGACGACACTCGCGCGCGCGTCGACGACGACGGTAACGACGACGGTAACGATGCAGAGCGCGTGTATGATGGTGGCATCCACCGCGTCGTCCGCGTCGACGACGACGTCCGCGACGACGACGGTGCGCGCGCCGCGCGCCGTGGCGTCATCGGTGACGCGGATGCCGATGCGACGCGGGACTGCGGCGTGCGTTCGCGCGACGGCGCGCGATGACGACGAGGACGCGCGCGAGTCGAGGTCGAGCGCGGTGATGAAGATTGGTGCGGCGTTGTCGGCGACGGCGATGGCGATGACGATGTGCGCGTCGATGGCGCGCGCGGATTCGTTACCCGAGGAGCAGGTGACCAAGCTGTTGTGCGACGACGCGTGCGTGAAGGCGTTGGAGAGCGTTGAGGCGGTGACCGCGCCGAGTGGGTTGGTGTACAAGGATATTAAGGTTGGTGATGGCGAAATGCCGCCGGTTGGGTACCAGGTTGTCGTGGATTACATCGCCATGGATTCCAAGGGGCGCGTCTTTGATAACTCGTTGGAAAAGGGCAAGCCAAACGATATCCGCGTGTTGGATTGCGTGCAATTTCCGGAAGAGACGTGCCCGGTGATTCCTGGACTCGCCGATGGACTTCTTACCATGCGTAGCGGCGGTATTAGAAGAATGTACATTCCTGGGGAGTTGTCTTTTCCGAAAGGTTTGGCATCCGCGCCGGGACGTCCCGCCATTTTACCCTTTACGCCGGTGACGTTTGACGTCGCGCTTCGATACATTCCGGGCTTTGACTAAGAAATATGCGCGAGCAAAGGCAATGAAATAAATAAAACGAAATCAAATATCATCAATCACAACTCGCGTCATTCGTAACAATCGTGCTAGTAGTCATCACCTCGAGTGAGCACTTCGACTCCAGAGGATGGTTTCAACAAAATTGTATGTTCGTACTGCGCGACGTACGATCCCTTGATGTCGCATAACGGCGGGTATGGTTGCACGATACCATTATCGCACAAGTTTTTGAGTGCCATACCATATCGCGTTTCTCCGATTCTATCCAAGTAACGCTTACAGAACGCCAATGTGCCAAAGTTTCGATCGATAGTACCGAGGAGTTGCTTGGAGCGCGGCAAGCGAAGCGGGACGTGACCGACGTCGTAATTCTTCATGTAGTGACTACACTCGCCATCTTCGATGACATACCTGTTTGGGTTGATGATTAAGAACAGTTCGGAGAGTCAGTGTACACCCAAGTTTGAAAGGAAAACAAATCGAACGAAAATGAGGAAAACACAAAGGAATGTCGAGACCAATGGAGGCTGCGGAAACATTGGGAGGTCTCGCGAGGAGGTCAGCCGCAGTACTATGATATCTCTTTCATGTACGATTTTGGTGACGAGCTGGATCGGAAAAACTCCAATCGCTAAAAAGACCACGAAAATTGCCACGAATGGCGGTCTTCGCTACGTTGAATTCACCAAAATCAAAATCAAGTGTAGAAAAAGTTGCGTCGCGTAGAAGAACGAGGAAAAAAACGTACCCTCTCCCAGTCGTCCCAAATGTTTCAATGGCGTAATATTCACCCTCTTCCATCTTCGTCTCAACGCCGCCCTTAACTATTGGCACGCTCTTACCGGCATGGATTCGGTACGGATCTATGGAGTGTCCGTTCAAGTTGCGGCAACACTTAACCGGATATTCCTTGCCGTTTATCTCCACCGTGTGCGACTCCATGACTTCTTCAATCTGAGCACCAATGTCACACAATCGCACGTCAATACCCGCCGCTCTAATTCCACACTCCGTGGCTTCGTTCACGGCTTTCAACAACGGATCATACATGTCATTAAACGTCTTCGTGAACGCGCAGTCGATGATGCGGCCCTTCACTTGAACCCCAAAGTCAAACTTTATCACATCATCCTTATCAATCACGCTCTCGTCCCCGCCGTTTGGCGTCCAGTGCGCGGCCACGTGATTTTTCGAACACCCTGTTGGAAACGCCACGCCCGCCTCGAGTCCGCGCTCTTCAATCAATTTCCTTACGCTATTCTCCAACGTCTCGCACACGTCGATGTACTTCATCCCCGGTTTCACCCACTCTTGTATGTACGCCCGAACCTCGCGATGCACCTCGGCGCACTGTCGAGCCTCGTTATAATTACCATACTCAATGCGTTCCAACTCGCGCTTCTCTTCGTCACCTTCGCGCCAAAGGTTATGCGCGTGGTGTTCGAGTATCTGCCCGACTGGGTACTCGCCGCTCGGGAACAACGTCGACACCGGTATCGTCGGCGGTTTCGTTTGCTTCCCACCCGGACCAATCTTCACCGCACCACCAGCCTTTTTCTTCTTTTTCTTTTTCTTCTTCTTCTTTTTCTCCCCATCGGTGGTGTCGTCCGTCGTTCCAGGCGCGTCATCGTCGCCGTCCTCATCGCTGTCAGCACCCACGCCCTTCGCGTTCGTCGCGTCCCCGGCGCCACCCTCGGCCGTTGCGTCGCCTTCGCCCGCGGCGGTGGCGATCGTCATCTTCTCCATGTCATCCGCGACGTCGCGCGCGACGTCGACGTCGTCGTCGTCGGGCGCCATGGGCAAAGTGACGACTGGAACCCTCCAGGCGCCGGTGCTCCACTGCTCGACGCGACCGATGGTTGAAATCGCCAATCTCGACGGCGATGACGACGACGACGACGGGGTCATCGTGCAAGACGTCTCCGCGTCCAAGCCTCGGCGGCGTCGACCGGCGGTGCCACCGTCGGTGAAGAAACCGAAGAAGCCGAGTCGAGGCGCGGGCGATGAGGAGGGAGGAAAGTTTAAGATTTCGTGGTTACACGTGGCGTTTTTGTTGTTATTCGTCGCCCCGACGTTATTCGCGGTGGCGGATTACTTCTTTGGACTCACGCCACCGCCTGGGCAGGATTTCACGCACGTCAGCGATGAGGCGCGGATGTATAAGATGAAGATTAAGGCGCTGTACGAGGATTACAATCCGGAAAAGTTGAAGGAGATTCCGCGGTTGATGCAAAAGTATCGCGGCCGTGAGCGGGCTTTATATAGGGCAATCCAAAAGAAATGTACGTTACGTGTGTGTGTTTCGTTCGCGTGTTCTGTGCGTCAATTCGTGTTACAAGTTGTACTCGCGCGTTATTAACCGTAAAAACGTTTCGCTCGCACCAGACAAAAACGCCAAGACGCACCTCGAGCGATTCGATGAGGACTAGCGAGTTTCTTTAGGGGAGTGTAGCAGCTTAGAGTACACGCGCAAATGGCGAATGTAGAGTGTTGGTATGTGTAATAAATCGGATACTAAACGGACCGGACTAAGTACGCGCGCGTCTTTGCTGAACCAACTATGAGAGATAGAATTTAGTGTTTGCAAAGTCTTGCAACAAAGGATTGTAGCCAGACTTTGTGCGTGTCATATCGCAGTTGGCGTATTCACTCATAAACTCTTTTGTGGTGAGTATTTTGCCTATGCGTGCGTGCTCGTGATGACCAGCGGAGCCGGAGGTGGCGAAATCAACACCGCGGACGGTGTCAAAACACGTCGGGAAGAAGACATCCGCGGAGCCCGCGACGCGTTCGGATAAAATGTACGAATCATGATCGTCAGTTTGACCTCCTTTACGCTGGCTCGCCACAAGCGGTGCGTTGATGCCCTCGATGCGAACGTTAGGCAAGGTATCGAAATCAGCCGCGACGAGGCGATGATTCGGCCGCCTGGCGTGCAGCGTTTCCATGAGCGCCGTCAGTCCTGTAGGTACGAACCACGCCTCATCACCTGAAGACGCCATGTTCGTCAGCGCGGCAAAGAATGATTTAAATAACCCACGTGGTGGTGCATAGGCACCCGCGCCGCCTTTAACGGCTAAATCCGAAGTTAACTGAATCGCTTGCAACGTTCTTTTGATCAACGCATCTGTGAGCGCCGTTTCGCGTTGCACCAACGCGCCGCTATCATCTTTCACTATTTCCGTCTGCATCCAATCACCATCGCCGCGTCTCGGGCGCCACACGCGATCATGTGGTAAATTGTCTAAAACCTCGAGTGCAATCACAAAACATGCCTCGTCACTTTGTGAGCCCCATGATTTGACATTTGCGGCGTCGCCGACCACCGTCTTGTGTACCTCAGGTCCATGTCCAGCGTCTCTTACGTTCGCGCGCTGAGCATCGCTTAATGTCGAACTGATATCAATCGATGTATATACCATCGTTTTATACACCTCGGGTGCGTGTTGCTTGCAGTAATCTAAAAATCCATTGGCAAATGTTCCCGTTCCGCCACCAATTTCGTACACGCGCAACGCTTGTTCTTCGCGCTGTATTTCACCATCGCCTTCACCGTGCGCGTGATGCCCATCGCCCGCAGCGTGCGTATCTAATACATACCTCGCTACCGCATGGGCGTAGTGCGGGGCGAATATCTCTCCCGGCGTCAGCCACTGCGCGCCAAGCGAAGCGTAACGTCGGTTGAGCTCTTCAAAGTAGTCATCCATCCCCGTCAACGCTGTGAACGTAATCGCTCCGCGCTTCATCGTGCCCACGGGCACGGTGGTGTCTTTTGTGAAATACCCTGTGCGCGGGGCGTAGAGCATGTCGTGCAAATGATGGCGCAAAAGCCGAGGCGAAACTTCGCGTTCTACATTACTTCTGGACGACGACCCGGCGAGTGCGTTCGACGCTCGACGGAGTGCTTGTCGACTCGCGCGCATGACGCGTGATACTCGATGCGTCTTTGCCGAGGTTTTTAAGGAAGTTCTCTCCGGGAATGAATTGTGAATTCGTGGCGAAGCGCCGCGAACTGAGGCGTGACGTACACGACGTAGGCCCCATGGGTGCGTCTAAATAATTTCAATTTGCAAGAGTAACTAAAGCTTCGATCTACGAACTTCCATTTTCGCGATCGTTTCTAAATGAACTTCATCTGGTCCATCTGCCAACCGTAACGTACGTGCGCCGGCGTAGAGACGGGCGAGCGGCGTGTCCTGACTTACACCCATGCCGCCGTGAATTTGGATAGCGGCATCGATAACGGAAAGCGCCGCTGCTGGCGCTGCAACCTTGCACGCTGCGACAGCACCTCGCGCAACTTTTATTCCCTGTTTATCAAGCATGTGTGCTGCCTGAAGCGTAAGGAGGCGAGCGCCATCGAGCGTGACTCGGCATTGACCGAGGCGCTGCAACACGTTGCCGTTGCTCACTAGCGGCTTGCCAAACGCAACGCGCGACGTCGCGCGGCTCGCTGCAAGTTCGAGCGATCTTTCTCCCATACCAATAAGACGCATGCAGTGATGCAGGCGCCCGGGACCGAGACGACCTTGTGCAATCTCAAATCCTCTGCCCTCGCCTAGTAAAATACTCTCGTCCGCTCCGACGCGCACATTTGTAAATGTCACTTCGGCGTGGCCGTGAGGGGCGTCGTCGTAGCCGAAAACTGTAAGTGGACGCACAACACGCACACCTGGAGCATCCATGGAGCACAAAACCATACTTTGCTGCTTGTGAATGGGTACTCCCGAATCATCACGAGCAGTTTTACCCATGAAGATGACAAGCTTACATCGCGGGTCGCAAGCGCCAGACGTCCACCATTTGCGACCATTCAACACGTACTCGCTTCCTTCACGCACGATTGCGCTTTCGATGTTGGTCGCATCCGAACTCGCCACCGCGGGTTCAGTCATGGCGAAGCATGAACGAATCTCTCCTAAAAGTAAAGGACGAAGCCATTTGTCCTGTTGCGCAGCTGAACCGTAACGAAGCAACACTTCCATGTTTCCTGTGTCCGGCGCCGAGCAGTTGAACGCTTCGGATGCCCACACGCTTCGACCCATTTCTTGCGCGAGATGAGCGTATTCTAGGTTTGTTAATCCCGGGCCAGCGAAGAGCGAAGACCCGCTCGTGTCTTGAATTTTCAACAACGCTGCGCTATCCATCGGAAGCCACAAGTTCCACAACCCAGCGAGCTTGGCTTTGGCTTTCAGCTCTTCAACCGTAGAGTGCACGCTCCATCGCTCGCTTGTTTCGGCATGAGCCTCCAAAGCCTCCTCAGCCTTGTATACGTGCGCACGCATAAAATGTTTGAGCTTGAGCAACATCGCCGCCGCCTTTGGGCTCGGCTCAAATCCAGTTGCGGTGTTCCCGATGAGGTCTTCTCCACGCGTCTCAGACAGTTCTTGAACACCACGCGGAACATCAACGCCTCTAATAACCACGAGCGCACGCTTGGCGAAGACGTCTACGAGTTTACCCATGGCGTGCGCGTTCGCGCTCGACGCGTTGCCCTGCACCGCTCTCGCGCGAACGCCAGCCAAAATGGATGCACCGCGAAATAACGAGAACGCCACGTAGAATGGCCACGTCGCCGCACGCATGCTTGTCATCGGATTCGCGATACGACTCGCGTCTGACCACCATTGCACATATTCGCGCTCATTCGGTATACCGTCTGGTAATGCGCTCGGATTCAACGTCGGATACAAGTCATCGTCTACGGCGGCCGAGGGCAAGTAA
>JACLAB010001087.1_pt1 | contig 43770 bp, 37 predicted proteins | sample 8027921 | NCBI WGS metagenome assembly JACLAB01 (sample SAMN15725117, study PRJNA655200) | protist metagenome | isolation source: fluorescence activated cell sorting (FACS) single amplified genomes of... | place: USA: West Boothbay Harbor, Gulf of Maine | collected 2000-07-19 | reverse complement strand
CGTAGAAACATTTACAACTGGCACTGGAAAAGGATGGATGAAAAGTGGTGATAAGATAAATCCTAAAGTAAGTGAAAGAAAATCATCTAGAAATGAAATAATGAAAAACGTTTCTATTAAAGGTTCTGAAGTTAAAACTAACTTAAAAGAATCTGCTGGTAAAGTAGGTAAAGGATTGAAGTTTGGGGTGGAAGAACTAGGCTACAAGGCTTTAGATATAATACCTGGAACTGGTAAAAGAAGAGTATTTGTTGGAGCAAATTTAGAATCTGGAGGGCAAGATAGAGTCTTTGAAAGCGATGAACCTGGACACCATAAAAGATTTAGATTTGGTGGAGTTAAATCAGATCATTATGAAAGAGTACGTGGTGGAGAGAAAATGACTAATAAAAAATGGAGACAAACTAAAAAAGCTAATTATACTTTTGGTCAAAGAGTAGGTAATATTGCAAATAAAATAGCCTATCGTGCCACAACAGCCACAGTACTCGGTGGAATGGCAATAGCAGCAGATGAAGCTAGAAATCAAGGTAGAGGATTTGAAAATTTAAAGAAAGGTGTAAAACAAGGTGTTAAAAACCTTAAGAAGTTTATATAATGCCATATTTATCGCCACAAGCTAAAAGAGATAAAGCTAAAAGAGATTTAAAAGCTGCTAAAACTCCAGCTAGAAGAGCTAAAAAAGCAGAGAATCAGCGCAAAAGAAGAGCTGCAGCAAAAAAACATGGTAAATCTTGGTTAAAAGGCAAAGACTATGACCATGATGATAAAAGATTTGAGTCCATTAAAGCAAATAGAGGCAATGATGGCAATGGAACTAAAAAAGAAGGTAAAAAAACTAAACGTAAAAAGAAATAATGGCTATAATATATACATACCCAGTAAAGACAAGCCCAGCAAATGATGATTTAATACTTATATCAGATTCTGCAGATAGTAAAAAGACTAAACAAATTAAAGTCTCTAGTTTACCAGGTGGTTCTTCTTCTGGAGTATCTGCTTTTAATACACTTACAGGAGCTGTTACTATAACTGGCGGTACAAATGTCACGTTGAACACAGTCGGTAATAACATAGAAATTAACGCTGCTGGTGGTTCTTCTGGAATATCAGTTCAAGGCGCTGGCGGAACTCCAATAACTGGTATTACTACATTAAACTTTAGACACAACTTTACTGTAGGTGCAGTAGGTACAACAGCTACTATGGATGTTCTTCCATATGGCAATGATACTGAAATACAATTTAAAAATGGAACTGCTTTCGGAGCTTCTCCTAACTTAACTTTTGCTACTGATACTCTAACTGTAGAGCATACTGCAGTGATAAAAGGACAAGGAACTGGAAATCCTGCCGGTAAATTAAAATTAAACTGTGAAGAAAACTCTCATGCGCTTACTTTAGAAGGCCCTGCTCATTCAGGTGGCGCTGATTATACTTTAAAATTTCCTAGCTCTGCGCCTGATAATACTCAAATATTACAATCAAACAATTCTGGACAATTATCTTGGATAACTACTCCTTCAGGAGGAGGTGGTGGCGTTAGCCAAGTAACAACAGGTGGAGTATTAGGAACTTCTAGCGGAGCGCCTATATCAATAAACCCATCAACAGGCAATGTAGTAGTTACTTCACAGGCTTATGATGGTGGAAGCAATGTTGGCCATGTACCTTCAGGAGGTGATGCTACTAAGTTTTTACGAGGCGATGCAACTTGGGTTATTCCTACCAATACTACTTATAGTGTCATGGGTAGTGGAAATAGTTATGCCGCTGGTTTGGTTTTAGCAGGTAATGTAACTCATAGTGATCAATATTTAAGAAAAGATGGAACTTGGGGTACTCCGTTAAACACTAGTGCAGTAGATACTGTTTCAGCTGGTACGTCAGGTGCATCAAGTGGAAGCGCTTTAACAGTGTCACCAACAACTGGTGCTGTGAAAGTAACTAGCAATAGCTATGCAGGAACAAGCAATGTAGGTCATGTTCCCGCCGGTGGATCTAATACAACATTTTTAAGAGGTGATGGAACTTGGGTTGTACCTACAGATACAACAAGTATAGCTCTTACAACAACAGGTACTTCAGGAGCTTCAACATGGAATGGAACTACATTAAATATACCTCAATATTCTGGCGGCGGCAGCTCAGCTAATTTAGGTTTTACACCATTAAGCACATACGAAGCAGATGATCTAACTGTTGCTAGTTACACTTATTATGCATTGTTAGTGTGCGATGTAGATGTTACTTTATCAAACGCTAAAGTTTTTGTAAGATCCGGAACAAGTGCAATATACGCAGCTTTGTATTCTACAACATCTGGCAATATGCAAACATCTTCTTTTACTAGGCTAGGTACTTTTTCTAAAACAACTGGTGTAGCTACTGGAATAAATATACTTCCAATAGACGGAACAGTTACTTTAACTGCAGGCCAAACAATTATGTTAGGTTTTAGTTCTGCTAACCAAATGGCAGGCGGAGCAGCTATAAACAGTAATGCAATGGGTGTAGAAACCACATCTCTTACTACGAGTTTCCCTGCTAGTATTGCTGATATTGAAAATACAACTAGCGCTTCTAAAAGAGTAGCAATACACTTCTACGCAGGATAAAACATTAAATAACCGAACTATCAAGTGATAGTATATAATAACCAACGTTTAACTAAAACCAAATATAATGACGTTTTTATATACCCGCACTAATACGTGGAATAGTGCACCACAACCAACAGAAGAAACCATTAATTATTGGAAACATATTTCACAGAAGAAAAACTGGAGAATAGTTCAATTACCAAATGGGTTTTTACAAACCGAATATAAATCTATCGACTCAGATGATTGGATCGATGTTACCAGAAGAGAAACAGTAGCTGGAGCAGAACAAGCAATAGATGCTTCTATTGAACATTATGCTAAAAAGCTAGAGTTTACCAAAGGACCGAAAGTAATTAAAACCTTCGAGTAAATATTCAAAATCAATTATATCAAATTAAATTAAATGCAAGAATTAAAGTTAGTTAAAAATCTGGCTTTTGGCGATACAGCTAGAAGTCAGATATTAACTGGGGTTGAAAAACTTACTAATGCAGTAGGATCAACCTTAGGAGCAAGTGGAAAATGTGTTATACTAGAAGATAGTAATGGTGCACCACAAATAACAAAAGATGGAGTAACAGTTGCTAATAGCATAACGTTACAAGATCCACTAGAAAACATCGGAGCTACGCTAATCAAACAAGCAGCTCAAAGAACAGTATCAGATGCAGGTGATGGCACAACCACAGCTACAGTATTAGCTAAAGCCATATTAGATCAAGCTACAGAACATTCTCTTTTAGATGATCCAAGAGCTATGAAACAAGGTATTGAATCAGGTGTTGATAAAGTTATAAAGTATTTAAATAAAAAATCTAAAAAGGTTACTGGTAAAAAGATTGATCAAGTAGCTACTATATCTGCTAACAATGATAAAGAGTTAGGTAAAGTTATAGGTGAAGCATTTAGATTAGTAGATGAGACAGGTGTTGTTATGATGGAAACAAATGAACAACCTGAAACTGTAGTAGAATTAATAGAGGGTGTTCAATATGACCAAGCGTTAAAGAACAATCATTTTATTACTAATAAAGAAAAAGGTACGGCTGAGCTTGAAAACCCGCTAGTGTTGATAGTCGAATCACAAATACCTAATGTTAGAAAGATACAGTCTGTTTTAGAATATGTTATTAAAAATGGTAAGAGTTTACTTATCATTGCAGATGTTGACCAACAAGTAGTTTCTGCGCTGGCCATGAATAAAACGAAGGGTAATATAAAGGTCAATATCATAGATGCACCAGTATACGGAATCAGTAAGAAAGACGTGTTAAGCGATCTATGTGCTGTGACTGGTGCTACACTTATTAACGAAGACCTAGGAGATGATATGGATATTATACAGCCTGAACATTTAGGAACATGTATTAAATCTGTAACTAATCATGAAGAAACAATACTTCAGGTTGATTTAACTGAGAACACAGAGGTTAAAGAAACTATTGCTTTGTTAGAAAAGAATATAAAAGAAACTAAAAACCCTAATATTATTATTAGACTAGAGAAACGATTAGCTAAATTAAAAGCTAAGGTTGCTACAGTTAAAGTTGGGGCTAACTCTGAGATAGAGTTAAAAGAGAAAAGAGATAGAGTTGAAGATGCTATTTGTGCTACAAAAGCCGCGATTAAAGAAGGTATAGTACCAGGTGGTGGTATAGCTCTTTTAAATGCTAGCTTTAATTTGAAACCAACCTGTATAGGTGAGGAAGTATTATACCAAGCTATAAGAAGACCTTATGAATTGATATTAAAAAATGCAGGGGTTGAAGAATTAAAAAAGCTTGAAGAAGGCATGGGATTAGACGTGGTTACAGGAAATACGGTGGATATGGTAAAAGCCGGAATTATAGATCCTTTGTTAGTTACTAAGAGTGCATTAGCTAACGCGGCTTCAGTAGCTACAACTATATTATCAACTGATTGTGTAATTAACAACGTAAGAGCATGAAAGCAGTAGGTAAATATATAGTTATAGATCCTATCAAAGAAGTTGATACGACTACAAAAGGAGGTTTAATTCTAGCTGAAAAGCAAAGAGAAGATATAAGATACAGAAGAGCTAAGGTTATAGAACCTGGCTCTGATGTTTCGGTATTAAAAAAAGGTGATGAAGTTTATTATGATAAAGCAGCTGGATTTAATATAGAAATAAAAAAAGAAAACTACAAAGTTATTAAAGAACACGACGTAGTTATTGTTTTATGAGAAGGTTAACATCTGGTGATTTAAAAGATCTAGGTTTACTTAAACATTATAGAATAATAAGGAAGTGGGCTTGTAAAACTAATGAATTAACAGATGCAGATCTAGAGCTACTAATTTATTTAGATGCTATAGATATGTTTACTAAAGATGATTTTAAAAAAGGTACGTACTCATTCAGCTGGGATAACAGGCGCTGGAACAGATTATTGAAACAAGGGTGGATTACAGTGTGGCGGAAAAGAAACCACACCACTCAAAAATATCACATATATAAAGTTTCCTATAAGTGCAAACAGCTGATAAGTCGCATGTACCGTATTATGCTAGGTGAAGAAAATATGCCTACAACAAAATTAGAAAAAAGTAATAGATATAGTTACAAAGTAATAACAAAAGCAATAGATTATGCCAACAAAGACAAATAAATCACCATTAACATTAGATCCTGCTACTATAATAAGTTTAGGGCTTAAACAGAAAAAAGGCCAACAGCAGGCAGTTCAAGATTATGCAAAAGAGGTAAGACAAGATTTAGGTATAGAAGAAGGACAAAAAGGTTTATTTGGAGGCGTATTAAAATCAGATGAATTTAAAGATTTATCATTTGGTAAAAAACTAGGAATATACGGTAAAGGTCTTTTTAGATCTGCGGTTGGTGGACTAGAAGGAGTAACCGGAATGGATATATTGCCCGAAGCAAAAGAGCCTGAACAACCTACTTATACAACTAATATAGATCCTATGACAGGGGAAGAAAAACCTTTAATGATGACTGGAAATATGAAACCTTTAAAAATGTTAACTGGGGTAAATAGCCCTATGACTTACAAGATGTCAGCTGCTCAATATAAGAGCGGTTTAAAGATGTCTGAAATATCTGGAGCTGCACCATTACAAAGTAATGCTTTTTATGCTTCATTAAACGCTGCTAAAGAAAAAGGTTCTGATACCTTTAATGTTGGTGGAAAAACTTTTAACGTTAAATAAATTATTATGCCAAGTTACGGAGAATATCAAAAGCCTGCAGGAGTATTAAAATCTTGTGGATGTGATAGTATGTGCGGATGTAGTACTAAAAAAAATATACCAGGTATTGAGAACGACATACCTTATAAAGGTAACGCTGTTCTTAACGCTAACAAATAGTGAACATGGAAGATTTGAAGCTGTATTTATTAAATGCGTCTTCATTTGCTTTAGCTAGTTTAAACTGGGTGGAGCCAATGTTAGAAATATTGTTATTAACTTTAACCATAGGGTACACTGTGCACAAATGGATGTTATTACATAAGAAGAAAAAATGAGAAGTATAAATGAGATTATAGTACATTGCTCTGCCACAAGAGAAGGCCAACATATACCTGTAGAAACTATTAAGAAATGGCATGTAGAAGGTAGAGGCTGGTCAGATATTGGCTATCATTTTTATATAGAACTTGACGGCACTATCAAAAAAGGTAGAGATATAGATAGATCAGGGGCCCATACGAAAGGGCACAATAAAAATTCTATAGGAATTTGTTATTGCGGAGGCGTAGAAACAGATGGTAAGACGCCAAAGGATACTAGAACACCAGAACAAAAAGAAAGTTTGTTACACGTCCTTAAAACATTAATGGCGATGTTTCCACTTGCTACTATTTATTCACACAATGAGTTTGCTAATAAAGCATGCCCATCATTTGATGCCACTAATGAATATGAAAATCTCTGAATCAACTGAATTTAAAATAGATTTAAAAACTGTAATTGGAATAATAATGCTAACTACAACTTTAGTTGGTATGTATTATACTTTAGAAAAAGATATACAGCTAGCTAAGACTTTACCACCTAATGAAGTAACTCGTTTAGAATATGAACTAAAGGAAGAGTGGAATGAGAAAATGATTATGCAGTTAAAGGACCAAGTTGAAGTATTAGAGGAAACAACTGATATATTAAAAGAAGAGATTAAAATAACATCAGCTATGATACAAGATGGTACTGAAGCTGATGCTATGTTAGATGAGCTTAATGATAAGCTAGAAGAATTAAATAAAAGAAAACCTAAAACAACTGTAATAGTTAAAGAAGTTGAAGTTAGTAAAAAACGTAAGTGGTAAGTTATGGGATATAGTGCATTACAAAAGAAAAAGAAAAACTCTTGCTGGCCAGGCTACGTAGCTAAAGGTAAGAAAAAATCACCAAGTGGTAAAAAAACTAAAAGTGGTAAGCCAAAGATGGTTAACAACTGTGTTAAAGTAGGCAAAAAGAAATAATGTATACTCAACCAAGCGCTCCTTTTGAAAAAAAAGGTAGAATAAGAAAAACAACCAAAGGTAAAGGTAGAAACTTTAGAACAGCTGAAGAAGGCGCTGGTATGACCGCTAAAGGGGTTAAAGAGTATAGAAAGAAAAATCCAGGTAGTAAGCTTAAAACTGCTGTAACTGGAAAAGTTAAACCAGGTAGTAAAGCTGCTAAAAGAAGAAAATCATTTTGCGCTAGATCAAAAGGTTGGAAAAGCGAAAGAGGATTAGCTGCTAGAAAAAGATGGAAATGCTGATATGGAATCAAAAGGTTTAGGTGATACTATAGAAAAAATAACTACTGCAACTGGTATAAAAGCTATAGCTGATAAAATACCAGGTGGTTGTGGCTGCGGAAAACGTAAAGATAAGCTAAACGAAATGTTTCCTTATGAAAAATAATATGAGTTTTAAAATAAAACCACCATACAACATAGATAATACTCCTATATATTTTGTAAAGGAAGAAGATGGCGTTTTAGGTAGAACTAATATGAATTGTTCTATTACTATTAACGACAAAGTAAAAGACCAAAAGCAAATTAAAGAAATTATAGATCATGAAATGGTACACGTTAAACAAATAAAAGACGGTAGACTAGCTTATGATGACAATAACATTTACCATAGAAAAAGTGGTAAAGGTAAATGGAAAATTAAAAAAAGAAGTAAACAAGTGGATGGTTCCCCTATTAACTGGTGGGAAAAAGAAGCTTATAAAAAATAACTATGGGTAAGTTAGAAAGATTAAAAGACAGAGCTGTAAAAGCTTTGGAAAAAGGAAATGATAAGAAATTCAATAGAATTGACAAAAAAAGAGCTGATATGCAACTACCTGGATTAACAGCTGCGCCGCAGGCTAAAGCTCCTTATATGATGTATGGTGAAGAATCAAACATTATGATGAGTGAAAGTCCAATTATGAAAAAATGTGGGTCTAAAAGATACGGTTAAAAGAAGTAATGGCTGAAGTTAAAAAATTTAACGAAACTAAAATAGGGGCTTTTCTAGCAAGTAAAGCTCCTAAGGTTTTATCTGCATTAGGTGACGTACTTCCTAATCAAGGTACACTAGGTGTAGTAAAAAATCTTATAACAAGTGATACTAAGATTAAAGCTGTTGACAAAGAACAAGCATTAAAACTTATTGAACAAGATCTTCAAGAGTTAAAGGAAGTATCTAGTAGATGGAGAGCTGATATGAAATCAGATTCATGGTTATCTAAAAACACTCGCCCATTAGCTTTAGTATTTTTAACAGTATCTGCAGTTTTCATGATGGCTGTAGATTCATTTCATTTACAATTTGATGTAGATGAATCATGGATAAACTTATTAAAAACGTTGCTGGTAACAGTATATGTAGCATACTTTGGATCAAGAGGTGCTGAAAAAATTACAAAAATAAATAAATAAATAAAATGGGAAGAAGTGTACAAGGAATTCAAGCAGCTCAAGTAAGAGTGTTTGCTCATGATGCTGTAAGCTTAGTAACCGGTGGTGGAACTTTAAACACTAGTACTATAGCTAATACAGATCAAAGAGGTGTTTGCTTATATATAGGTGAAGATATGACTTTAATAACTGTTACTATGGAAAGTGGTAATTCAGTTACTTTTAAGGGGTTAAAAGCTGGTTCTTTTTTACCTGTGCTAGTTACCGCTGTAACTTATGCAACACCAAAAGATGGCGTATTAAACGACGATGCAATATTAGCTCTATATTAATAGATGTCAATAATAAGTATAGGTATACCAATACCTGAAAGAAGTGCTTTACCTGGCCAAACTGGCTCCGGAGAAGAAGTTAATCTTCAGTATGCCACTCAAAATTATTGTGATGGAACAGGTATATTTGCTCCTACAGTGGCGACTCCTGCTGGTGGAGTTTTTACAGATAATTCTTCAGATCCAAATCTTTTTCAAGTAAATTCTGCAAACGGAACTTTTAATTTAGGTGTTTCTGATACTGGCAATTATATAGTTACTTATACAGTATCAGGCGTAGGCTCTGCTAATTTCCCTATAAATATTGGTGCAGTTATTGATACAACTATAACTGGTGATGCCGCCACTTGTATTGGATCTGCTCCGTCACCTGCTGATTTAACAGCTGTTTCTGGTTACTCTAACTATGAATGGTTTAAAGACAATGTTTCAGTTCAAAGTGGAGCTAGCAATACTTATACCCCAGCATTTAATGTTGCGGGTAGTTTTGTTTATAAAGTAATTATAACTGATAATTCTTTAGGTATATCTTGCGCAGCTACTTCTAGTAATTTTACATTTACTGTAAACGCTTTACCAACAATAACTATAGCTAATTCTGGTGGAGGTTTTTGTTCTGGAAGTAGTACTACAATAACAACTACTGTAAGCGCTGGAACTATTTTTGCTTGGTATAAAGACGATGTATTAATATCAGGGCAAACTGGAAGTTCTTTAGTTGTTACAGAAGTTGGAGAATATAAAGCAACTGTAACAGATGCTAATGGATGTACTTCAGCTTTATCTAATGGATTAGATATAGAACAATTTGACTCACCTTCAGTTACAATAGCAACTGTACCTGGAACTACAATATGTTTAGGTGATACAGCTACTTTAACTGCTAATGCAACTAGTGGTACTGGACCATATACTTACTTATGGAGTAATTCAGCTACAACTCAAGCTATAAGCGTTTCACCAACTACAACGACAACTTATACAGTTACAGTTACAGATTCTAATGGATGTACAGCTACAGCTTCTCAAGAAATAACAGCTTCAACTGCTGCAACTACAATAGCTAGTGTAAACAACGACGCTACTATGTCATTTAATGGTACAGATCAATATGTACAATTAAGTAATGAAGTAAACCATGGGGCTACGAATACACTGTCATTCTGGATTAACTCTTCTAATACTGTAACTAAAGATATATTTGGAGCTAATACTAGTCAAGGTTATTTGCTAAAAGCATTAAATGCTACAGATACAGTATCATATAGAACTAGCTCAGGAGCTAGAACATTTGATTTAAGTGGATTAAGTTCTAATCCTATGAAAGATGGTGATTGGCATCATATTGCATTTACTAGAAATTCATCAAACTTAATACAGCTATATGTAGATGGTTCACCAGTGGGCTCAGCGCAGAGTTTAAGTGGTAATACTTTATTTGAAATAATAGGAGCTAATTATGCTAAAAGCTTATTCTTTGACGGTAAATTAGACGAAGTAGCAATTTGGAATTCAGCATTAAGCTCTTGTGATATTAAAGGAATATACGATGCTACAACCACAGTAAGTGGTCAGCCTAAAACAGCAAATTTATTAGATGCAAATACAACAATACCAGCTCCAGTATATTGGAACCGAATGGGAGATAGTTAAATTATAGAATATGTCAGCAAAGTATAAAAGTCCAAGTTTTTTATTACCTAACGAGTTAAATACCTCAGCTAACACAGCTAATGACACTGGTGTCAATAGTTTGTATTCTATGAATTTTGATGGTACAAATAATATTGATTGTGGGAATATTTCAGCACTAAATGGAGCAACTCAAGCAACTTGGTCTTGTTGGTATAAAAAAACAGCAAATGGTGCAGTGTATTTTATAGGTACTTGGGGAGGTTCTTCTGAAAGATTGTTTCTTCCTTATCAATTTAGTCAAGGTGCAGGGGCTATAATGTATGTATATATGGGTAGTTCTACTGGCTCAAATAGATTAATGTTTCAAAATGCTACAAACTGTGTAATTAATTTGAATACTTGGTATCACATGGCTTTTGTATATAACGAGTCTGAATCAAGCAATTCAGATAAATTAAAATTCTATCTTGATGGAACGGAATTACCTAATGAAACAACTGGTTTTGCTTTGACTTCTTTAAACACTGTAACAGCTAGTTTCAATATAGGAGGCCCAACAACATTACAGAGGTTCACTGGAAACCTTGACGAAGTAGCTATATTCAACAGAGCTTTAAATTCTACAGAAAGAGCTGCACTATATGAAGGGACTAGTCCCAACATATATCCTTCTAACTTAATAGCTTCTAATTTAAATCCTATAGCTTATTATCCATTAGGTGAGCAAGCGCAGAATACAGGGTATCTTGATCCTAATAATCCAGGAAGCGACATATCAGGATCAGAATGGCAATTTCCAAATGGTGTATTGCAAGATTATGTAATGGATTTTGATGGGGTTAACGATTTTGTAGATTTAGGTGATTTACAACCTTCTACAACCTCGTTAAGTATTTCAGCTTGGGCATATAAAACAGATGCTTCAAACGCTTCAATAATTGGTAGGGGCGCAAGTGTAGATTATGGTATTTTCGTTTATAGTGGAAATTTACATTTTGGCATAAATGCCGGTGGTTGGACAACTATATCAACAACCCTTCCAGTTAATCAATGGTTTCACGTTTTAGCCACTTGGAATGGTTCTATTATGAAATTGTCCGTAAATGGAGGAACACCAGTAACAACTTCAAAAACTGGAACTATAACTTATACAAGTAATAATACTACTATAGGGAAAAACTCTACCTTATCTGGTTTTGAATGGGATGGTAAAATTTCAAATGTTGCAATATGGAACTCTGATCAATCAACTAACATAGCTAACATCTACAACAACGGCTCTCCTCAAACAACTTATACAGTAACTCCACAAAACTGGTGGAAACTAAATGCAGATTCTGTTTATACGCCTAGTGCACCTAATTATACAAAGGCTTTAGATTTCGTAGCTTCAGAATCAGATTATATTAGTTTTCCAGATACTAGTTTGACAGGAGAATTTACTATAAGTTTTTGGATGAAAATTGATAGTTATGCTGTTGTTCCAATAGGGGATGATCTTTCTCAAGACTGGTTAAGAATTCATACTTCAACTCAAACTGATTTAGATTTAGCAAATTCAAAAAGCTCTTGGAACTCAGGAGCTACATTTACAACAGGGGAGTGGCAGCACGTTGTTTTGCGTAGAGATTCAAGTAACGTTTGTACTATATTTAGAAATAGTATACACTACACTAACAACTCTCCCACTAAACCAGGAACTTTTGGTCCATTAAATAAAATAGGACAAAAACAAAATGGCGGTTATTGGAATGGTCAACTTTCAAATTTAGCTATATTTAACTCAGCTTTAACACCTACACAAGTTTCAACTTTATTTAATTTTGGTACTCCAGAAACTAATATATCTTTTTCTCCAACTGCTTGGTGGAAACTAGATGACCAAACTGCAATAACAGATTCTTCTGGTAATGGAAATACAGGAACTAATAATGGTGCAACCAACGCTCCAGGTGGAGTGGCTGTCACCCCATCTTGGAAAATACCAACTGCATTACCTATTCCAAGCATAAATTACACAACAGCTGGTAGTTTTAATGGAACATCTAGTAAGGTTGACATAGCAAGCACTAGCTTAGGAACAAGCAACACCGTGTCTTTTTGGTTTTATCACAATAGCTCTGGTAGCACTTTTGGTACTTTAGCAGGTGGTTCTACAACAACAAATCCAGGTTTAAGAAGTGGTCAAGCTTTTAATATTGGAGGAACTGGTGTTTATTGTTCTTTTGATGCTGCTCAGTTTGTTTGGAATAATCCTTGGTTTGCAACTGGAAATCTTAAAAGTGATAATTGGAATCACGTTGTTTTTGTAAGAGACGCTTCTAAAGCAGATGCTGATAAAATTCAATTGTCAATAAACAATAGTACTTTAACTAGTTATGATGCTGTAAATTTTGCAACTCCTAATTTTTCTACACAAACAAATATAGCCACTATAGGTCAATCGTTTAGTGGTATTCAAACTTTAGATGGTTTGATATCTAATATATCTACTTTTACTACGGCTTTTAATCAATCTCAAGTAGGTACTCTTTATAATAGTGGACAGCCCTCAGCTGATATATCTTCTTTATCACCTGTTAATTGGTGGAAGCTAGATACTATAGGAACTACAATTACTGATAATGGTTCTGGTGGAAATAATGGAACTAATACAGATGTTACAGCTGCTACAACAGATGTAAAAACTTCTGAGCTTAATATCCCAGTAAATGGAGTAAGTACAACTTTACCAAGTACAGCTTTACAACAAAGTGATTTACAATTTGATTCACCTTATAGTAACTATAGTTTAAGTTTTGATGGAATAACTTATATAAATATTGAATCTTCCACAGAACTTGATAATGTTCCTTCAAACCCACATTCATTTTCATTTTGGTTTAAAAGCTCAGCTGCAGGGGATGTAATAAGTGAAAAAAGAGCAGCAAATAATTTTTTAAATGCACAGTACACAATACATTTAGGAAGTGGATATATACAGTGGTACGGTGGAGCAGGTTCTACTACAGCAACACAAACATCAACTACATTAAATGATAATCAATGGCATCATATAGTATGTGTTGCTGAATCAACAACTGTAAATAAAATATATGTAGATGGACAACTTGATGTAACTTCAAGTGCTAATAGAATAAATTCAGCAGTAGTTACAGGTACTTTTAATATAGGATCTAATTATGGAGGTTCTTATCGTTATGAAGGTAAATTAGATGAAACTTCTATATTTAATTATAGTTTATCAGAAGCTCAAGTATTAGAAATATATAATAATGGTAGACCAAAAGATTTAAGTACTTTCTCTGGAACTGCACCTATTTCTTGGTGGAGACTTGGTGAAAATGCTTATTTTAATGATGTTCCAGCTTTTACTGTACCTAACTCTATATCTGGAGCACCTAATGGAACTGGATCTGGAACTATTACTACAATGATTTCAGCTGATGCACCTGGAACTTATGCAAATGGTATAGGAACAAATTTAGACATCTTAGATCGTGTAGGAGACGCTCCTTTATCAACTTCTAACTCTCAGAGTTATAATATGATTCCAAGTGATATTAGCCCTTATGTACCTCAATACGTAGGTGATCAAATAGCTAATGTAGCTGAGATGACTTTTGATGGGGTAGATGAGTATTTCAATACTGGCTCAAGCACTATAGGGCAATTACAAGTAATGTCTGTTTCGGCTTGGTTTAAAGAAACGCAAAATGCCGTTGCTAACACTGCTCTTGTAGCTAATAATGGCTCTACTAACAAAGGTTGGTGTATATGGATAGATGGTACCAACATGCGTTGGCAAGTAGCTGATGGAAGTAGCAGTTTATCTTGGACCCAGACGGTTGTTGGAAGTTTTAGAACATACGCTCCTTTAAATCAGTGGAACCACGTATGTTGCACTTTTGATGGTGTTTATTCTAAAATATATATCAATAGTGTATTAAGAGAAACTTGGACAGCTACTCCAACCCCTTATGTTGTAGATTATTCTGGTAATGTTGGTAATTTAACTGTAGGAAGAAGATCTTACGCTAATTCAGGATTTTTTCGAGGCCAAATAGACGAAGTAGCAATATTCGATAAAGCATTAACAGCTGATCAAATTTATAATGATATTTACCAACCTACTAAAATAGGAACTAACCAAACAGCAGATTTAGCTAATAATCCAAACTTACCTAATCCGGTAGCTTGGTACAGAATGGGAGATTAATAAAATAAAAATATGAGTACAAAGTTTTTAAGTCCAGGCTGGCGAATGCCAAGAAATGCTAATCAGAGTAAACAGAGTAACTATTCTATGGACTTTGATTCTTCGAGCAAACATATAGGTCTTGGTGAAGATTTATTTTCTACTTTAACTTCTAATTTTAGTATTTCTTTTTGGGCTAATCCATCTGGAGCTGCAGCAAATAAAGATTTTATGGCTTTTACATTTGGAAGTAGCAATATATTTTATAATACTTTTTTCTTAAACTTTAATGATGAATCTATTACTTTTAAAATAAACAATACAAGTTTATGGCAACTCCAATTTCCAACAGATGCAGACTTGGTTAATTTTACAAGTGGCTGGAATCACTATGTTATTGTTTATACTCCTGGGGCAACAAGCACTTGTAAAGTTTATATAAACAATTCATCAACAAGTTTTAGTAACGGAACTTTAATTTCTAATTTTTCAACAGCCCCAACTCCTAATACTACTTCGGGTAATCCCTTAAAAATTGGTAATCCAAGCCCTTATTCGTCTGGATGTAAACTTGATGCAGTAGCCATTTTCAATTACGCACTTTCTTCAAGCCAAGTAACAACTCTTTGGGGCGGTGGAACATCCGTCTCAAACCCGATGGCACTACCAAGAACACCTATCGCTTATTATCCTTTAGGTACATCTGCTTGGAATGGACAGTATTTAGCAGAAAACAATGCTATTGGAGATTATGTTTTTGATTTTAATCCTGGTTATTTTAATTTAGGAGCTAGCACGCTTACAAGTGATACTTATAGCTTGTCTTTGTGGTTCAATAGTACTAGTACATCTACTCAGGTTATAACTGAAAAACAAACAGCAGGTGCTCCTTGGCCTTATAGAATTTATTTATATGGCACCGGGAATTTAGAATTACTTGGAACACAAACATCAGGAACTGTATATAACGATGGTAAGTGGCACAATGTAGTTATTGTTCAAGATCCAAGCTTATCTACAAATAAAAGTAAAGGTTACGTTGATGGTGTTCCTGTGACTTCTAATAACTCTTCTGGTGGTGTTAGTGGTAGCAATAATTTTTATATTGGAGGTAGAAACGGCACACAATTACCTTATAATGGCAAACTTTCAAACTTTCAGTTATTTGATGCTGCATTATCCGCAACGGAAATAGCTACTCTTTATAACTACGGCTCACCAATAAGAACTTTAGCTTCTATACCTCAAAACTCTAATCTAAAAGCTTGGTATAAACTCGATGCAAGTGAGATTTATAATAGTTCAACTACAGAGTGGGAAATTAATCAAGCTCAAGCACCATATCAAAGCTCTGTATTTTGTCCTAATGTTAGCGGGCAAGTTGCAACTGATTATTTGGAAGTTTCTAATTACTCTGGAACAACTGGAAAAACTGCTGCCTCTTGGTCTTTTTGGTACAATGCTTCAGAAGCTAATTCTCAAAGTGGAGCTTTAAGTGGAGGTGTAGCTGAGTTTAAACGAAATATTGATGGTCAATATGCTGGTATGGAATTTACTTTATATACAGAAGTTGCAGGTGTTAATGTCACATTCTCTACAAGAGGCGAAAGACTTGGAGGAAGATATATGGATATGCCTGCAGCAGGTAACAATGCTGGAATACAAGGAATTGGTGATTGGGTAAATATTGTATTAGTATACGATGGAAATGACCCTGCACCCGACCTAGTTAATGGAGGATTTGCACCTCAATCTGGGTCTATACGAGCTTACGCAAATGGAGCTCAAGGATTTCTTCCAGGAACCTTAAACGAGTATAATGGCGTATATCCAGCCGAAGGAACAATTAGAACAGGTAGCTTAATTTTTGGTGGTGGTGATTTTGCTAGTAGACACATGAGTGCATCATTATCTAATTATGCAACTTGGGACAAGGCTTTAACACAAGCTGAAGTAAATGAAATAGTTAATGGTGGTCAACCAAAAGACTTAAGCACACACTCAGCATCATCTAATTTAATTAGTTGGTGGACATTAGAGAATTTAACTACAGGTTTAGTGGATACTATAGGTGGTTACAATGCTTCAATAGTTGGTTCTAATAGCTATACTAACGCAGGGTCGGTATCTCAATTAAACGGTACAAGCTCAGGAATGTCTCAAGCAAACCTTGTTCAAAGTGACTTACAAACAGTTGCACCTTATAGTAAATATGCTATGAGCTTTGATGGAATTGATGACACAATGCTACTTGGAACCAATCCAATAGTTACAGGAGTTTTTACTATATCAATGTGGATAAAAAGAACTTCTACATCATCTCCAGAGTCTGCAATTACACAAAGTCTTATTTCTAAAGATGATATTAGTTCAAATAGAGTTTATAGTGCATTTTTAAATACTAGTACTGGTATTTTGTCTTTTTGGGTTAGTTCAAGTGGGGCTTACAATAGTGCATCAAGAATAAACACTTTAACAGCCATTAACGATACAGAGTGGCACAATGTAGTTTTTATAAACAACGGTGACAATATTAATAATCAAGTCTATGTAGATGGAGCAGAGGTAAGTTATGCTGATCAAGGAACAGGTATAAGTAGTTTGCATTCTTCAACTATAAATTTATCAGCTTGTGGTAACGAATATCACGCTCCTGTTAATGCTTATTGCTCAATGTCTAATATATCAATGTGGACAAGCGCGTTTTCATCTTTTCAAGTAAGAGAAATTTACAATGAAGGTTTACCTAGCAATTTAAATCTTCACTCATCTATAGGATCAATTGCTTCTTGGTGGCAGTGTGGTGAAAATAGTTCTTTTGATGGAAACAACTGGACTTGTATAAACGAAGTAGCGTCTAATAATGGAGTTACTAGAAGTATGCCAGTAGGTGCTTTAGTAAACGGCGTTGGTACAACAGCTAATGGAGTATCAAGCGGAATGTCTGAAGGTAATTTAGTAGGTGATGCGCCATATAGTACAGCAAATGCAATATCAAGTGGGATGGCGGTTACTGCTAGAGGAACAGATGTGCCTCCAACTCCGTAAAAAAGAATTAAAACAAGTAAATATATAAATAACAAGTAATTAACAAATAACAATTAAACAATGGCAACAACTTATGTAGTAATTAACTTATCTGATACAAACTCTGTTTTGTTCAGTCAAGTAAACCAATCTTCTGCTCAAACAATGAGAAGAAATGTGGCGAATACGCAAGGTGTTTTGTCTTTCCAGGTAGAGCCTAGCTTTATTACAAACGGTTCGTTGACGCCTGTTGGGACTTATACCCATGAAGAGATACTAGTTTTACTAGCTACTCCAGAATGGACACCTGCAGATCCTGAATAAGGAAAACAAACAAACAATCAAATCAAATCAAATGAAAATCAAAGAAGAAGAATTAAAATTAATTCAAGAACAACAAAAGAAACTTAACGAATTAGTTAACAACATCGGATTATTAGAAAGCCAAAAGCATGGACTACTTCATGAAATAGCTGGAGTTAATAAAGAAGTTGAAGATTACAAAGAGGTATTAGAAGCTGAGTATGGCGCTATTAATATTGATCTTGAAGATGGTACTTACACTGAGATAAAAGAAGATGTCGAAGGTAATAAGGAAGATTAGTATAGGTTCTGACTATAAGAACGATGCAATGCATTATTCAACTGGTCAGGAAGTATATGGTGGACATACTATTAGCGATATTCTTTTTGAAGACAAAGACCAATCATATAATATTTTTATAACTAAAAATAATGAAGTCTTACCTTGGAAAAAGTTTAATGCTAATATGTCAATATCTGTAGAGTATGATCTTAAGTATTAATGCAAAGCTTATACTACTTTATTGTTAAACCTTTTGAAGATAGGTATGACAATATACGACAAGTTAATGGTAATAACCTTATTATCAATACTGGTATTGAAGATCATAGATTCATTAGTAAAAAAGCTGTAGTAGTTTCAACTCCTGCAGCTTATGATACTAAAATAAATATAGGGGATGAATTATATATTCACCATAATATATTTAGAAGATGGTATGATCAAAAAGGTAAGGAACGAAATAGTTCAACTCATTTTAAAGATGATCTTTATTTTGTTTCTCCTGAACAAATCTATATGTATAATTTAAAAACACATTTAGATTATTGCTTTGTAAAACCACTTAAAAACCAAAGTGTTTTAGAGAATAGAAAAGAACAACCTAATGTTGGAATAGTAAAATATTCTAATAAGTCCTTAGAAGCTCTTAAAATAACACCTGGAACCCTTATTACGTTTACACCTAACTCTGAGTTTGAGTTTATTATAGAAGGTGAACGACTTTATTGTATGAAATCTAATGATATAGCTTTAACTCATGAATACCAAGGAAACGAAGAAGAAAATAATCCAAGCTGGGCAAAAAGCAGTTGAGGAATTAATTAAGGTGGCAAAAGAAAAGATTGTTGACTCAGACGATGATGTAAGCGCTGATAGATTAAAGAATGCTGCCGCAACAAAGAAACTAGCTATATTTGATGCTTTTGAAATACTTAATCGTATTCAACAAGAGGAAGATATGCTAAATGAAAAACCTAAAGAAGTTAAAGTACAAAAAACTTTTAAAGGTTTTGCAGAAGGGAGAAGTAAGTGAGTTACGAACAAACCCTATGGAAAGAAATTAAGGACGTTGTAAATCCTAAGATATTAGCTAAAAACAATAGATTTAAAAAGTGGGATTATGGTTATAATTCTGATTATGATTTTATAGTAATAAGTAAAACAGGTAAAATTGGACAAATCATTGAAATACAAAATCTCAGGATTGCTTTACCAGCAGCAGATGAACCGTTTAAACGAAGTAAAGAAAAAGCGGAACAATACTGGGAAAAAGCCGAATATCCAAAAGAATTAAGTAGAATTAAAAGTAGGTTTGACTGGGAGGAATATCCAGCTGAATTTAAAGAAAAGTGGTACGATTATATTGATAATGAATTTACTAGACGAGAACAAGGATTTCACTTTTATAACAATGGTACTCCTACTTACATTACTGGCACTCATTACATGTACTTGCAATGGTCAAAAATTGACATTGGAGCGCCCGATTTTAGAGAAGCAAATAGACTCTTCTTTATATTTTGGGAAGCATGTAAAGCAGATACAAGATGTTACGGAATGTGCTATCTTAAAAACAGACGATCTGGATTTTCTTTTATGTCATCAGCAGAGCTTGTCAACCAAGCTACAATATCTTCCGATGCTAGGTTTGGAATACTTTCCAAGTCTGGAGCAGATGCCAAAAAAATGTTCACAGATAAAGTTGTCCCAATATCAGTCAACTACCCGTTCTTTTTTAAACCCATTCAAGATGGTATGGATAGGCCGAAAACTGAATTGGCATATAGAGTTCCAGCATCAAAACTTACTAGAAGAAAGCTTGAATCGAATGAACAGCTTAGAGAACTAGACGGACTTGATACAACTATTGACTGGAAAAATACTGGTGACAACTCATACGATGGTGAAAAGCTAAAACTATTAGCTCATGATGAGAGTGGTAAATGGGAAAGACCTGATAATATATTAAATAACTGGAGAGTTACAAAAACTACATTACGTCTAGGATCAAGAATCGTAGGTAAATGTATGATGGGCTCAACTTCAAATGCTTTAGATAAAGGTGGAGACAATTTCAAAAAATTATACTACAATTCAAACGTTAATAAAAGAAATCGAAACGGACAAACATCTTCTGGACTCTATAGCTTGTTCATTCCTATGGAGTGGAACTATGAAGGATTCATCGATACTTATGGATTACCTGTCTTCGTTGGAAGTAAAAATACAATCAAAGGAGTTGATGGTTATGAAATTACAACAGGAGTTATTGAAAACTGGGAAAACGAAGTCGACGGCTTAAAAGAAGATCCTGATGGTTTAAATGAATACTATCGTCAGTTTCCAAGAACTGAAGCACATGCTTTCAGAGACGAAACAAAAGATAGTTTATTTAACTTAACTAAGATATACGAACAAATTGATTATAATGCTGAACTTAATAATTCAGCAGCTGTTACAGTAGGTAGCTTTCAATGGGAAAATGGTATTAAAGATTCAAGGGTTATATTTAATCCAAATAGAAATGGTAGGTTCCAAATAAGTTGGGTACCACCTAAAAGCTTACAAAATCGAGTGATACTAAAGAATAACGGTAAATATCCTGGAAATGAACACGTTGGTGCTTTTGGTCTTGATAGTTATGATATATCAGGAACTGTTGATGGTAAAGGTTCTAATGGAGCTTTACATGGACTTACAAAGTTTTCAATGGAAGATGCACCACCTAATCATTTCTTTTTAGAATATATATCAAGACCTCAAACAGCTGAGATATTTTTTGAAGATGTGTTAATGGCTATGGTGTTTTATGGTATGCCTATATTAGCTGAAAATAACAAACCTAGGTTTTTATATTATTTAAAGAGAAGAGGTTATAGAGGTTATTCTATGAATCGTCCTGATAAAGTTTGGAATAAGCTATCAACTACTGAAAAAGAAATAGGTGGAATACCTAACTCAAGTGAAGATATTAAGCAAGCACATGCTGCTGCTATAGAATCTTACATAGAAACTTATGTAGGATTAAAAGAAGATGGTTACGGTGATATGTACCATCAAAAGACATTAGAAGATTGGTCTAAGTTCAATATAAACAATAGAACAAAGCACGATGCTTCGATAAGTTCAGGTTTAGCTATTATGGCTTGTAATAAAAATAGATATACGCCAGTTAATAAAAGACAAACAAAATCTGTAGCTTTAGGTATTAAAAGATATGATAACACGGGTTATAATTCAAAAATAAAATAGATGATAAAAACTAATTACAATAGTTCTTTTCCAGATCAGGTCGTACCGGATGTAGAAAAAGCTTCTTATGATTATGGTTTACAAGTCGGTAGAGCCATTGAATCTGAGTGGTTTAGAAACGATAGGGGTTGGTACGATAGATTTAATACGAACTATAATAATTTCCATAGGTTAAGGTTATATGCTAGAGGAGAACAATCTATTCAAAAATACAAAGACGAATTATCTATCAATGGTGACTTATCTTATTTAAACTTAGACTGGAAACCCGTACCAGTAATTCCTAAGTTTGTAGATATTGTTGTAAATGGTATGTCTCAAAGATCTTATGATATAAAAGCTTATGCTCAAGATCCTGAGTCTATAATGAAAAGAACTGCTTATGCTGAAGCTCTACAAAGAGATATGATGCAAAAAGATCTTATTAACCAAATACAGCAAATGACAGGGCTAGATGTTTCTAAATCACAAGGTAAAGGTTTAGAGATGGAGAGCGAAGAAGATTTACAGCTTCATATGCAAATGGATTATAAAGAATCTATTGAAGTAGCTGAAGAAGAAGTTATTAATAATGTATTAGCTAAAAACAAATATGATTTAACTAGAAGAAGATTAAATCAAGATTTAACTATATTAGGTATTGCAGCTACTAAAACATCGTTTAATAGATCAGAAGGTGTTACTGTTGATTATGTAGATCCATCAAGCTTAGTTTATTCATATACTGAAGATCCTAACTTTGAAGATTTATATTATGTAGGTGAAGTAAAGCCTATTAGTTTATCAGAACTTAAAAAGCAATTTCCTTATTTAACACCTAGCGAACTAGAAGAAATACAAAAGTATCCAGGTAATCAAAACTACACTAGAAACTGGAGTGGTCGTTATGATGATGATACAGTACAAGTATTATATTTTGAATACAAAACTTATACTAATCAAGTATTTAAAATAAAGCAAACTGCATCAGGACTTGAAAAAGCATTAGAAAAACAAGATACATTTATAGATGCACCAGAAGGTGATAACTTTAAAAAAGCATTTAGATCAATTGAAGTATTATATTCAGGAGCTAAAATACTAGGGCATGAAAAAATGCTTGAGTGGAAAATGGCTGAGAATATGACTAGACCATTTGCTGACACTGTTAAAGTTAACATGAACTATAACATCGTAGCTCCTAGATTATATAAAGGACGTATAGAATCAATTGTAAGCAGAATAACTGGTTTTGCTGATATGATACAGCTAACACATTTAAAACTGCAACAGGTGATGTCTAGGATAGTGCCTGATGGTGTTTATATGGATATAGATGGTTTAGCAGAAGTGGATTTAGGTAATGGTACTAATTATAACCCAGCTGAAGCTTTGAATATGTATTTTCAAACAGGTTCTATAGTTGGTAGATCAATGACTCAAGATGGTGGTATGAATCCAGGTAAAGTTCCAATACAAGAACTTGCTACATCAAGTGGTATGGGTAAAATACAATCATTGATACAAACTTATGAGTATTATCTTAAAATGATAAGAGATGTGACGGGACTTAATGAAGCTAGAGATGGTACATTACCAGATAAGCAATCATTAGTTGGTTTACAGAAGTTAGCTGCTGCTAATTCAAATGTAGCTACAAGACATGTACTACAAGCTAGTTTATTTTTAACACTTAGAACTTGTGAAAACATATCATTAAGAGTAGCTGATGCTTTAATGTTTCCAATGACTAAACAGTCTTTGATGTCTAGTATATCTAGATATAATGTAGGAACATTAGAAGAATTATCTAGTTTAAATATGCATGACTTTGGTATATTCTTAGAATTAGAACCAGATGAAGAGCAAAAGCAAATACTAGAACAAAATATTCAAATAGCTTTACAAGCTGGACAAATAGATCTTGAAGATGCTATTGACATTAGAGAAGTTGCTAATTTAAAGTTAGCTAATCAAATGTTAAAGAAACGTAGAAAAGATAAAGCAGCTAGAGATCAACAAGCTCAACAAGCTAATATGCAAGCTCAAGCACAATCTAATGCGCAGTTAGCAGAGCAAACAGCTATGGCAGAAGCTAATAAGCAGCAGATATTAACTGAGCAAAAGATGCAGCTTGAAAAAGCTAAGAGTGATTTTGAAGTACAAAAGATGGAGAGAGAAGCACAAATTAAACAACAGTTAATGGAACTAGAGTTTAATTACAATATGCAACTTACTCAAGCTCAAGGACAAAGTAAAAAGACTCAAGAAGAATTTAAAGAAGATCGTAAAGACGAACGAACTAAAATACAAGCAACGCAACAATCTGAGTTAATAGATCAAAGAAAAAATGATTTATTACCGAAGAACTTTGAATCCGCAGGTAATGATACTATGGGTGGATTTGGCTTAGAGCAGTTTGGCCCTAAGTAATTTTATATTAACTATTATATTATATTATGTCAGAAGAAGTAAAAGAAGAAGGTTCTTTTAAAATAAAAAAGAAACCAGGTAGACCTAAGAAACTTACCAAAAAAGGAGAAACTATAAAAGTAGATTTATCTAAAAAAGAAGATCCTGTAGAGGAAGAAGTAACAAAAGTTGTTATTGATGAAGCTAAGGAAAAGGCTGTTAAAGAAGAGCCAGTAAAAGAAGTTGTTGAAGAAAAAACTGAAGAAGCTACTGAAGAAAAAGTAATTCCAATACAAGAGGTTACTGAAGAAGAAAAAGTAGAAGAAAAGAAAGAGCCAGTTATGGAAACTGCTCCAGAGCCAGCTAAACCAGAAATTAACTTACCAGAAAATGTAGAAAAGTTAGTTAAGTTTATGGAAGAAACAGGTGGCACAGTTGAAGATTACGTTAGATTAAATGCTGATTACAGCAATATAAACGACGATGCTTTAATTAGAGAATACTACAAACAGACTAAACCACATTTAGACATAGAAGAGGTTAACTTCTTATTAGAAGATAACTTTTCATTTGACGAAGATGTGGATGAAGAGCGAGATATAAAGAAAAAGAAACTCGCTTTCAAAGAAGAAATTGCTAAAGCCCGTAAATTTTTAGAGGACACTAAGAGTAAATACTACGACGAAATCAAGTTGAGACCCGGCGTAACTCAAGACCAACAAAAAGCTACTGACTTTTTCAATAGATACAACGAAGAACAGAAAATGGTTCAAGATCAACACAAGAGGTTCCAAAGTAACACTAAAAACTATTTTAACCAAGAATTCAAAGGTTTTGACTTCAATATTGGTGAAAAGAAATTTAGATATGGAGTTTCGGATACTGATGGTGTTGCTAACACCCAATCTGATCTAACTAATTTTGTTGGGAAGTTCCTAAATGAAAAAGGTGAAGTAAAAGATTATGCTGGTTACCACAAAGCCATTTATGCTGCTGAAAATGCTGATACAATAGCTAATCATTTCTATGAGCAAGGCAAAGCCGATGCTGTAAAAGATGTGATGGCTAAATCCAAAAACGTAAGTAATGAACCTAGAGTAACATCTACGGGTGATGTATTTATTAACGGAATGAAAGTAAAAGCAATTAGTGGTGTAGATAGTTCAAAGTTAAAATTAAGAATAAATAAAAACACATAATTTAAAACTAAAATAAAATGGGCGATATAATAAGTAACTCCCCGGGTTTAACTCCTGCTCCAATTAAAGGGCAAGCATTAAACTCTAATTACTTAAGCTTCACTGACGCAACTGGCGGTGGAACTTTTGCAAAACAATATCTACCTGAGCTTTACGAAGCAGAGGTAGAAAGATACGGAAACCGAACTATTGGTGGTTTCTTGAGAATGGTAGGAGCTGAAATGCCTATGACTTCTGATCAAGTAGTTTGGTCTGAACAAAATAGACTTCACGTTTCTTACAAAACAGCAACTACAGGTACTGGTGCTGGAAACTTAGCTAATATAGATATCAACGTTGGTGTTGGTAATACTTGTGCTATTAAAAAGAATCAAACAATAGTTGTACAAGGTACTAATGGTGAAATGACTGCTTTAGTAGATACAGTAAACGCTACAAGTGGTGCTGGTATTGCAGTTGTAGAATGCAAGCCTTATACTAATGTAGATTTTTCTACAGGTGCTGATGGTTTATTTGGTGCTGCTGAAGCTGTCACTGTATTTGTATATGGCTCTGAATATGGTAAAGGATCTCTTGAAGCTAACGGAACACTAACACCTGCTTTCACCCAATATAATAATAAGCCTATTATATTGAGAGATGAGTTTGAAGTTAACGGTTCTGACGCTGCTCAAATTGGTTGGGTTGAAGTTGCTACTGAAGATGGTGCTTCTGGATACTTATGGTATTTAAAAGCTGAGTCTGAAACTAGACTAAGATTCGAAGATTATATGGAAATGTCAATGGTTGAAGCTGAAAAGAAAAGAACTACTGGTGCTAATTTACCTACAATAGCCGTTGACGGTTCTGAAGGTTTATTTGCTGCTATTAAAGACAGAGGTCAAATTATGGATGCTTTTTCTGGAGCTGGTGCAGGATCTGGAGCTTTAGCTGATTTTGATGCTATTTTAAAGCAATTAGATAAAGAAGGTTCTATTGAAGAAAACATGCTTTTCTTAAACAGACAGCTTGCTTTAGATATTGATGACATGTTGGGGTCTATAAATGGTTCTACTCAAGGTACTGGTGGTACAGCTGGTAACGGAGCTTCTTTTGGTTTATTTAACAATGAAACTGAAATGGCATTGAACTTAGGTTTTTCAGGATTTAGAAGAGGTTCTTATGACTTCTATAAATCAGATTGGAAATACTTAAATGATGCTTCTACAAGAGGTGTTTTAGGTATGAGTGGTATTACTCCTGGAAGTACTGTTGAAGGTGTTTTAGTTCCTGCTGGAACTTCAACTGTTTATGATCAAATACTAGGTCAAAATATCAGACGTCCTTTCTTACATGTAAGATATAGAGCTTCTGAAACTGAAGACAGAAGAATGAAGTCTTGGATTACTGGTTCTGTCGGTGGTGCTTACACTTCAAGTCTTGATGCTATGAAAGTTAATTTCTTATCAGAAAGATGTTTATGTGTTCAAGGTGCAAATAACTTCGTGTTATTCCAAGCCTAAACAAAACAATTATAAGGTGGTCGAAAGGCCACCTTTATTTTAATTATTATATTATATTATATTATGGAAACAAAAGAAAAAAAGTGGGAAATTAAAGATAGGCATTATCTTTTAAAAGGAATGAAACCTTTAGCTTACATATTAAGATCTAAGTCTAGCAAAAGACAACCTTTATTGTATTTTGATGAAGAAAAAGGCTACAATAGAGAACTTAGGTATGCTACTAATCAAAAATCTCCGTTTGTTGATGAGCAAGATGGTCAAAATTTATTAGGCCATATTGTTTTTGAAAATGGCGTACTTCACGTGCCTAAAAACCACCAATCATTACAAAAATTATTATCTTTATACCATCCTTTTAAAGATAAAAAGTATTATGAATTTGACTCAGTGGTTGAAGCTGTCGATGAATTAGATGATTTAAACTTACAAATAGAAGCTTTAAATTTAGCTAAAGACATGGACATAGACAAAGCAGAAGCTATAATGAGAGTTGAATTAGGTTCTGATGTAACTAAGATGAGTACTAAAGAGCTTAAAAGAGATTTACTACTATTTGCTCAAGATAATCCAGAATTATTCATAGAGCTTTCTAATGACGAAAACGTTGAACTTAGAAACTTTGGAATAAGAGCTGTTGAAGATAGCATTATAAAATTAGCTAGTGATCAAAGAACATTTACTTGGGCTAGTAATGGTAGAAAATTAATGACAGTTCCTTTTGATGAAAACCCATATTCAGCGTTAGCTGCTTGGTTTAAAACAGACGAAGGTCTTGAAGTTTACAAATCTATCGAGAAAAAGTTCAAATAACAAGTGACTATAATTATGAGGGGTTACATAAGTAACCTCTCTTTTTAAAATATTAAAAATGGCAATAAGCGTAGATACTGTATATAAAACTGTATTACTTATTTTAAATAAAGAACAAAGGGGTTATATGACACCTGATGAATTTAATAAAATAGGTAGTCAAGTACAAAGAGAAATATTTGAGGCTTACTTTGAAGACTTAAATCAACAACTACGTATACCTCAGTCTGATATGGAATATTCAGATAGAGTTGCTGTTACAGATGAAAAAATTGCAGAATTTAAAACTGAAAATGACCAAACAGTAGCTGAAAAAACTATTGGTGGTACAAATCCTTTTACAACTCCTTCTGAGTTATATAGACTAGGTTCAATCACTTATGAACCAAATACTGCAACATATAAAGAAATGCAGAGAGTAGGTAGAGCAGAAATATACAATATTAGAAAAGCTCCTTTAACTGCACCTACAACAAATTATCCAATATATTTATACGAAGATAATAAAGCTTTAGTTTATCCTGAGACGATAGTTGATCCAGCTCATATTAAAATGCAGTATGTAAAGAAACCAACTGATGTTAGATGGGGTTATTATTCAGGAGTCTTAGGGCAATTAATCCATGATACAACTGTATATGGACCAAACTTATTAAATAATGGTGGTATACTTTCTAGCATAGCAACTAATCCAACTGGTATAACAACAGATCAAACGTATACTAACTTAGTAACAACAGTTTCACCAGCAGGAGGAACTGGAGCTGTACTTTCTGCCGTGGTGTCAGGTGGAACTGTAACATCTGTGTTGGTTACTACTCCAGGGTCTGGTTATAGTATTAATGATGTTTTAACAGTTTCTCAAGCTCAACTACCGGGAAGTAGCAGTGATCTAGATATAACATTAACTGCTGCAGACTTTAACTCAGGTAGTACTTTTGGTACAACTAACTTTGAATTACATAATTCTGAAAGAACTGAACTAGTTTTAAAAATGCTACTATATCAAGGTGTAGTAATAAGAGATCCACAAATTGTACAAGTTGCAGCATCGAGAGTACAACAAGAAGAAGTAAACGAAAAATCATAATAAATGGGACTTATAACAGAAACTAACGCGCAATATTACTCTGGTCAACAAGCTTTTACTACAGCTGGTGGTGCTGGTCCACATACTTTTACTTGCACTTTTAATACAAACTTAATAGATTTACCAGTTTCTAATTATACTATAACTAATAATGGTTCTCCTATTGGTGTTGCTGATTACTCAGTTTCTGAAAACATTATAACTATAACATCAACGCTAGTAGTTGGAAATATAGTTGTTAAACTATCTCAATCAGCTATAGATAACAACTATGGTAGCTACGAATATATAAGTTTAAATGACATTATAAATAACTTTATAGTAGCTTATATTGGTGCTGGAAAATTAATACCATCTGCAAAAAGAACTGATATAATGTTTCATGCTAAAAGAGGTTTGCAAGAATTTAGTTACGATACATTAAAAAGTATTAAATCACAAGAATTAACTATACCACCAAGCTTATCTATAGTTATACCACAAGACTATGTTAACTATGTTAAATGTTCTTGGATAGATAATGCTGGAGCTAAACATATTATATACCCAACTAGAGTAACTTCTAATCCAACTGAACTACCTTTACAAGATAATGATGGTATACCTTCTCAAGATAGTGATGGAGAAAACACTTTAGCTAATCAATCTTTAACTGAAGAAAAATGGAAAAACAGATCTCTAACTACAGACTTTCAACCAAATGACTATAGAGATTCTACTAACGAAGGTTTAATAGGCCAAAGATATGGACTTCAACCTGAAGAAGCTCAAGTAAACGGTATGTTTACTATAAACGAAAGAACAGGTACTTTTTCTTTCTCAAGTGATTTAGCAGGTAAATTAATTATATTAGAATATATATCTGATGGTTTAGCTGTAGACTTAGACATGAAATTACCTAAGATGGCAGAGCAAGCAATGTATATGCATATAGCTTATTCTATATTATCAGGTAGAGCAGGTATTCCAGAATATGTAGTAAATAGATTTAAGAGAGATCGTTCTAGCGCTCTTAGAAACGCTAAAATACGTTTAAGCAATATAAAGATAGAAGAGATCTCTCAAGTGTTTAGAAACAAATCTAAATGGATTAAACATTAAGTATGCCAGAAATTAAAAATACTTTTCTAAAGTCTAAAATGAATAAAGATTTAGACTCTAGACTTATACCTAATGGTGAATATAGAGATGCTCAAAACTTAAGCATAAGTAAATCTGAAGGAGCTGACGTAGGTTCTTTAGAAAACATATTAGGCAATACTATTATATCTGATCTAAAAAACAAAATAAAAACTTTAGAAGCCGATAAGTTAGAGACGTATTGGACAGGATCAACAATAAGACCTACAGAAATTCAAACTAATCAATTAGAAATTATAGGTTATTATTCAGCTGTTTCTATAGATACTTTGTTTTTATTTATAACAGACTATAGAGACTCATCTAATGATAGATTAAGTAATTTTGCATATAATGATATTAGCACAAGTCCTCCTGGCCCACAGTTTGTAGCTAAAGGAGCAATGTGTTATATAGTTCAATTCAATTTAATATCTAATGAATCTAGAATTTTAGTTGGTGGTAGTTTTCTTAATTTTTCTAAAACGCATCCTATATTAAATGTAAATTTACTTGAAGATTTACTTTTTTGGACAGACAATAGAAACCAACCAAGAAAAATAAATATTAAAAAAGCTGCTTTAACCGGTAGTTTTAATGGGTCTTGGGAAACTTGGAGCGGATCGAGAACCAACAACCCTTACTATTATAATGAAGATCATATTTCAGTTGCGAAGTTCGCTCCGTATGAGTGTTTTAAATTTATAGATTCTTCAGATAATAATACTTTAATATCTAATAGTGAAGAGTTTTTACCTCCTCACATAGTAACGTCTGCAAATGCTGACACGAGCGCGGGTGGTAGCACTATAGAAATAGCTGGTAACTACATACTATCAGGTAATAATCCTGATATAGTAGGTGACAACTCAGACCCATATGATGATGCTGATAGACTTACAGTACACATAGATGATGTATATTATGACTACTTAATTAGTAGTGTATCTGATGATGGAGCTAATACTGATATAACTTTAACTGAAGCGCTTAATGCTTCAAACCCTGACTTCCCTGATGACGGATTAGAAGTAGATAACGGTGTTATATTAATAAGTAGAAAAAATCCAGATTATAATAGTAGTTATAGAGGAGATATTAATCTACTAAAAGATAAATTTCCAAAGTTCAGTTACAGGTTTAAATATGATGACGGAGAGTATTCCTTAATGGCTCCATTTACTCAAGCTGCTTTTACGCCTAAACAATTTGGTTATTTTATAGATGATGACGAGAATATAACTTTACAATCTGGCAATGTTAAGTTTATGGAAAACAGAGTTGATCAAGTAAAATTAAATTTAACTCTGCCTTATAATGGTGATGAAATGAAAGATAGTTTGAAAGTCGAACAACTTCAGGTGCTTGTTAAAAACTCAGATGAATTAGCAGTTAGAGTAGTGGAAGATGTCGATGTTTCTAGGCTTGGTACAGATATAAGCTACGAATACAACTACTTGTCTTCTAAAGCCATTAAAACTCTACCAGAAGCTGACTTAATTAGAGTACATGATAAAATACCTGTTAGAGCTTTAACTCAAGAAATTATTAGTAATAGAGTAGTTTACGGAAACTATTTAGATAAGCATACTTCTCCAATTAGCTTAAACTATGAGTTAAATTATAATTCTAAATCAATAACATCGCCTAATGATAAAACTGCTATAGAATTTCCAAATCATACACTAAAGCAAAATAGAAGTTACCAAGTTGGTGTTGTTTTAATAGATAAATACGGTAGGGCGTCTAATGTTATATTAAACGATTCTGACAACGTAGGAACTGCTAAAAACTCAACTATATATGCGGATTATATTAGCGAAACAAATCCTGCATTTACTAACTTTTTTGGAAAAAAAATTAGAATTCAATTTAAGAAGCCCTATACCTGAATCAGACTCAAGACTTAACTACCCAGGACTATACTCTGAAACAAATCCATTAGGTTATTATAGCTATAGGATAGTTGTTAAGCAACAAGAGCAGGAATACTATAATGTTTATACTCCAGGTGCTTTAGCAGGAGAATTAATATGGGACGTTTCTACTGATGCTACTAATACTGTGCCAGATAGACTATTACAGCTACCTAGTTTTCACAGTGCAAATAGAATAACCTTATTAAATTTATTTGGAGATAATGTAAATAAAGTTCCTAGAGAACTTGAGGAAGTAAATGGTAATGATACTACTTTTAGCAGTAGAGTTTTACTATATAATAGAGTAAATCCAAGACCATCAACTTCTCAGCAGTATAATACTCAATCCAATGTTAGTAAACAAGGAGAAAAAGTTGTATCTATAGAACCTTTTAAAGAGTTAGGAGCTTGGACTAGAACTAAAGGTAATTTATTTCCAGCGGGTAATGAAAATCTTAGCAATACTAATCCTCAACCGTGGTACCCTTATTATCCTGATAGCAATAATAATGTTTATAACTTTCACGATATATTTTTCAACGCTCAAGCTAATCCATTCATAGCTAAAATAGAAACTGATTTTCAAATAGGTGCTACCCCAACTTATGGAAGCAAAGCTGGTATTGAAAACTCTTGGCAAGATTTAGGTGTGTTTGAAACAGCTCCTACAGAGTCCGTTTTAGATATTTATTTTGAAAGCTCAACATCCGGGTTAATTACAGATTTTAATTTAGCAGCTTCTGACGCTGTGCCTGCTGGTATTTCAGATGGTACTAATAGTACTGTTTTAGGACAAAACATACAATATATACACACAGAAGGTTTAGATTCATCAATTGCAAGCCCTAAAGACGCTACCTTAAGCCTTCAATTAACAGATTCAGCTGGAGGTGTTATAAACTCTAGTTTTACAGCTCAAATACTCCAAGTTTTAGATGGAAATGGCAACAATAGAAATTCAGATTTTACAATAACTCAACCAACTACAAGTACGTTTAAAATACAGTCTACTAGTAAACAGGTATTTTTATCGGACTCTAGCGTTAGAGAAAACTATACTTTTAATTTGATGTTCACTGACACATCAAATCCTTCTAATCCACTTTGGACAGGGCCTTTTCCATTACAATTAAACAATTGTCAATTACAAAATGTAGCACCAGCTTTCACAACGCAACCTACTCCAATAGCTACTGACACATATGAAAAGTATGTAACTAGTGGAAACAACGGTCAAGGTTTAGATATTTTTTCTGTAGTAACAGGTACGGTAACAAGAACTGGCGATGCTAAAGCTGTAAATGGTAGCGCTAATACTTCTAGAAATACAGAGGAACTAGTTTATGAAGTTGTAGACGCTGCTGGTTATAGTAACTATAATGGAGGAGCTAATGATTTTGAAATTAATTTTAACGGAACTGACAAACACCAGCTAAACACTATAGAAAATTTTTTTACTACTTATCCTCCTACCCAAGTATCAGACCCGGGCTCTCCTGTCAATGTAGCAGTAGCTGAATATAATTACTATTTACAATTGAAAGCAACTGATGCCAACGGCAATGGTGATAGTGTTCTATCAACAGCTTTTAAGGTGAAAATAATAGTTAGTGGTTAAGTAATATAAGTAATAAACAAGTGATTATAAATTATGGCTATTGATATAAAATACTTTAATTCTTTTGTTTTAAAAAAGACAGTTAACGCTCAAAATCTTGCTTCTCCAAACAATCAAGCAAATCGTAAAGCTGTGTTTACTGGACTTCCTTGGAACCCAAGCGGTTATCCAGCATTCATCGTAAGCAGAGCAGATAATGTTAGAATTGGTAAAGCTAGACACACGGACACTATTGCTGAAAATGAAAGAAACTGGATAATAGAAGAAGCTAGAATTAGAGGTGGTTATAACAACACGGGCGTAGGATACAGTCCAAGAGCTTATTTAAGAGAAGACGTTAATGAAGGTGAAGTTAAAACAAATGCTTTAATATACTCAGGTGTTTACAACTCTTTAACTGGTTTAAACGAAACAAACGTATTTTCAGTAGGCGAACAAATAACTAAAGCAACTGACCCTATAAATGGTAGTATACAAAAGTTACATGCATTAGACACTAACTTGGCTATATTCCAAGAAAATAAAGTAAGTAATGCCTTAATAGATAAAGATGCTATTTACTCTGCTGAAGGAGCAGGATCTTTAACATCGACTAATTTAGTTATTGGCCAAATAACTCCTTATGTAGGAGAATACGGTATAAGCACAAACCCAGAAAGTTTTGCTAACTTTGGCTATAGAAGATATTTTGCTGATAAGTATAGAAACTCTATAATGAGATTGTCAAGAGATGGTTTAACTGAAATATCTCAATATGGCATGAGCGATTTTTTTAGAGATAAACTAGGTGAAATTACTGATGGTTTTATAAATTTAAGTTTTACTTCTACTTATTCTAGTTCTGGAACATCGCCAAGTAACTATATAAGAATTACTAGTAACACAGACAAACTAGAGAAAGGTTTACAAGTTATAATACCTCAATCAAGTGGAGCAGATATAATAGCTTTAGTTGAAGGCTTATTTGGATCTACTGGCGGAAGCTTTTTAGATATATTTATAGATAAAAGCCCAGGAACACCTAGCGGAGGTAGTGTTACTTTCAATAAATTTGTAAAAGAATTAGTAGTTGGAGGTTTTGATAATTACAATAATAACTACACTTTATCATTACAGAAACAAACTAATTTTGTAACACCTACTACATCTCAAGATAACTTAACTGATTTTTACACTTTATCTTTCGACGAAAGAGCAAGTGGTTGGACTAGTTTTTATACTTATAAACCTGGTTTTATTTTTAGTTTAAAAAACAACTACTACACAGTTAGTGACTCAGAACTTTACAGACATTATTCTAATAGTACTAGAAATCAATTTTATGGAGTTCAAAGCGGATCTAATATAACTTTTGTTTTTAATTCTAGTCCAAGTATAGTTAAAAACTTTAAAACTATTAATTACGAAGGAGATAGTGGTTGGGAAGTTAATTTCCTAGAATCAGATAGACAAGGTAGTTACTTTGATCAAGCTAAGCCAATAAGAAGTTACGATGAAGGTTTATATACAGAAAATGGTATACCTTATAGAGTAGGTTTTACAGTAAAAGAAAATAAATATTTTGCTAATTTAGTTAATAATACCGAGGCAAGGCCAGGTGAAGTAGTATTTGGCAATGCTACAACAGGTATTAAAGGTTATTTAGCAACAGTAAAAGTATCGACAGACGCAACTACAAATCCAGGCGGAGCTAAAGAGTTGTTTGCTGTCTCAACAGAATTTGTAGTATCATCAAGATAAAATATTATGGGAGATTTTTTAAGTAATTTAAGTCCTGATCAAACAGGTAATTTAATAATGCAAGCAACTAAGATTGTTCCAGCTATTATTGGTTTTAATCAAGCTTCTAAAGCTAAAGAAAAACAGCAGCAATACTTAGACGATATAAAAACTTTAGAACAAAATAGACAAGAAGTTGTAAATCCTTATGCTAACGTAACTAATCCTTATGCTAATTTACAAGTAGCTACTAAAGCTGCTGAAATGCAAGCTGATCAAACAGACATAGCTTTAGCTAATACATTAGATAATTTAAGACAAACTGGAGCTGGTGGAGCAACTGCTTTAGCTCAAGCTGCTTTAAAATCTAAGCAAGGTGTTGCGGCTGATATACAAAGACAAGAGGCTCAAAATCAAAGATTACAAGCTCAAGGACAACAACAAATGGAAATGGCTCAAGCTAGAGGCGTAGGCTTTGCCTTTCAAGCACAAGAAAGAAGAGATATGGCTCAACTTGATAGACTGCAAGGTATGGCAGATATTGAAGCTGCTAGAAGACAACAAGGTTTTGCGACAGGTGTTGGCTCTTTAACTTCAATGTCTAGTGGAGCTGCTAAAACATTTATAAATCCAGAAGCTCAAAATTTTGGAGCAACACCAAATATTGGTTCTGGGTTTGATGCTAGTCAATTATACAATAATTCAGATCAAGCTTATTCTGACTTAATAAGTGCTGATTTAGACACTATGATAGAGCAAGATATACCATTTGGTGGTTTTGAAGATTAAATAAATAAATTATGGTAGACGAAGATTACTTTGACGATTTCAACAGGAGAAGACCTAGAAGACAAGCTTATAGAGGTTCTTATAGAAACCCAGGCTCAAGCCAGTTTTTTGATCCATCAGCTGATATATTAGCAGGTATTGAATCTGTTGAAAAAACTATTGGTGATAGAAAAACAACTGTTAGAGACTTTGAAAATGCAGCAGCAGTAAGAAGACAAGAAACTTTAGATAGTCTTAGAGAGACTGAGGGCATGTCAGATACTACAGCTATAGACAGCTTACAACAGCAGTTAATGAATGAGGTTGATGAACTTTATAAATTAGATATAGCTTCTTTTGAAGGAGATAGATCTGCTTATTTAAAAAAAGCTGGGGAAGTTAATAAAATAGTAGAGACTATACCTGCTTTAATGGGTTTAATAGATGCTGAAGGAGAGACTTTAAAAGAAAATCAATCGTCAAGCCAAGACTTTTTCAAAAAGCTTCTTAGAAGTAACGATCCTAATTATTACGACTTTGTCGATGCAGCTAGTAAGGGCGGTCCAGGCGTTTCTTTTAGAATGCAAAACGGAAATATAATAGCTCAGTTAAATGGTAAAGATGTTTTTAACGGAAATGCATATGTTAAAGCTAAAAAAGATGGTTTTGATTTAGTTAAATACGCAGGTGATTATACTCCGCAAATAAACGAAGCAGATGCTTTAGCATCGAAAGGTTTAGACGCGTTGGTAAGTAAAGAAATTACAGAAAAAGTAAATAAAGGAATAGAATTAGTTGGTGAAGAAAAAACAAACTATACTTTAGCCAAACAAAAGTATGAAGAAAGATTAAGAAGTGGTAATATACCTATACCAGTTAATGAATCTACATATCAAATGTTTACTAATTATGGTATATCTGATTCTGATAAGAAAGATCCTTGGGGGAAAGATTTAAAAGTTCAAGAAGGAGCAACTAGAGAAGCTGTTATACAATACATGATAGGTCAAAAGTTTCCTGGAGGGGATAAAGTAACTACAAAAACAACTACAAAAGAAATACAAGGACCAACTGCTTTTCAAATTGAAGAATTAGCAGTTAAAAGAGGTAAGTTAAATTTAGAAAAAATTAAACTAAAGAGAGAATTAGAAGAAGAATTAGCTCCTAAATTTAAAAATGAAATTGGTGATAAATATGATGATGACGCAACTAATAACTTTTTATCTGCTAGAAAAAAATATTCAGATATTAAAATAGCTGTAAACTCAATGAGGCAATTCACAGACGATGAAGGTAATTTTACTAAAGAAGGTATTACTGAATTAGATAAATATTATCCAGGTATAATAGACCAACCTTTAAGCAATATAAACACTGCTTCAACTCTGCAAACAACTTTAGCAAAAATGTTTTTACCAGGAACAAAAGAAGAACAAGGCATTGACTATAATACTTTTATAGTTATGAATAAAGACTACGAAAACTTTTTAAAAGAACAAGAAGGTGTAACAGCTGAAGGTGGCGCTGCTCAATTTAACACAAGTCAATGAACGAAAAAGCTTTAAAATATTCCTATAGTTTATTTTCTCAAGACGGCTATAAAGGCTCTATTGAAGATTATAAAAATTTAATCTCTACTAATGAAGATGCTTTAAATTATTCTTATAATTTGTTTTCAAGCGACGGTTATAATGGTAGTCAAGATGATTTTTTTAATTTAATATCATCACCTGATCCTGTAGTTGATGTTGAAGAAAAAAATGAAGAAGTTATATTAGAACCAAAAATAGCTAAAATTCCAGAAGAAATAATAGAAAGAAATAAAAGATGGGATAAAGGTGAATTTTTAATGGAAGAAAGAGAATCTTTTGAAGAGTATAATAAACCTGAAAACAAAGAAAAAAGAAAAAAGCTAGAAGCTAATGAAATATTTAGCAATTTAGAAACATCTTTAAAAAATATACCAGAAGAAAAAATAACTCAAGAAACTGCTAAAAATTATTTTAAATTAGATCAAAGACCTGTTTCTATAGTAACTGACCCTAGTATTGAACCAGATTTTTATGAAAACTTAAGTTTTAAAGAATATAGAGAAAAAGGTTTAAGAGAAGGTTTTTTAACAGAAGAAGAAGCTAAGTTTTATATAGGTAGTGGTAGCAAAAGAGTAGGTAAAAAATACCAACCAATAGATCAATATTTAAGTCCAGAAAAACTAGAAGAGTATAACAATTATAAACAAACTGGAGTTTTAGAAGCTTTAAATGCGAATGACGAAGCAGAAATAAAAGCAGTTAAAAATCAAAGTTTAAATAATTTATATAAAAAAGAAACTCAACTATTCTTAAGAAATGTTCCTGAAGAAGTTAAAGATTTAATGGGTCCATTTGGTACTGATAAAAAGTATAAAAATGTTGAAGATGCTGTAAAAAGTTTAGATTTAGGTAGAGAAATATTAATAGAGAATAATAATAAACTAAAAGAAAATTATAATTCTTATATAGAGCAAGCTAAACCATATCAAGAAGGTGTAAACAATATTGTAGAAAAAATAAACAATATTGAAAAAAATATACCAAGTGGTAACGTAAAAGACGGTACTGACACTCAAATAAAAGAATACCAAATATTATTAGCTGAAGCCGAAAAACTTCAAGATGAATATGAGCAAAAAGGATTAAATACTGTTTATGATAATTTAACTAAACAACAAAAGTTAAATGAACTTAACTTAGATAAGTTTAGTAAAGACTCTAGAGACGTTCAGACAAAAGCTATAATAGAAAAACAGCTAGGGTTAGATTATAGTTTAAGTGCTAGAACAGGTATGGCTTTAGAAGAGTTTTTTGTTGGAGGGCTTTTAAATTTTGGATCTTTAACTTCTCAATTACTTTTAAAAGGAGGTAAAGTTTTAGCTAATCCTGCTAATAACGCTATAATAGATAATATTACAGAATCTATAGTTCAAACAACTAGAGATTATAATTCAAAGTTAGCTGAAAAAAGAGAAACTACTATACCAGATAATATAACATTAGACGATATAGAAAGTGAAAATGTAAACTTTTTTGATTGGTTTGGAGAAGCCTTAGCTAATAATTCACCTTCTATTATAACTACGTTTGCGCCTGGTACAGCTGCCTTAAGAGGTGCTAACATAGTTAGAAGCGCTGCTGCAAAAAAAGTAGGTCAAAAAGCAGCTAAGCAAGCACAAAAAAGATTGATGACTGCTGGAACAAGAACAGCTCAAGGAATATTTTTTGTTGGTGAAGGTGGCGGCAGGTATGGTGATTTAGAACTTCAACAAGGTAGAGCTTTAGAAAATTTACCAAAATTAAAAAAACAAATTGAAGAAGAGTTAGATCCAACTAAAAAAATGCAGATGCAAGAAGACTATGAAGATTTAGAAAGAATATCTGATTATAGTTTTGCTCAAAAAGCTTTTACATCTTACGCCTATGGTACTGCTGCTACATTAGCAGAAACTTTAGGTTCTCTTAAAATTATAAATGGTGCAAGCAAATTAGCTTCTAAAATGGGTAAACAACAGTTCAAAGCTGGAGCCTACGCATCACCTTTGAACTTCGCTGCTAATACTACTGGTAAGGCTATATCTGGAATAAGTAAAAATGCTGGTAAAGCAGTTGCAATAGAAGAAGCTGAAGAAACTTTAACTCAAGTAGCACACAACTTAATAGATATATTAACATTAAAAGAGAATAAATCTATTATAGACGGTATAGACAAAGAGTTTTTAGCTAATACGGCTGTAACTTCTTTTGCTATAATGGCGCCTAAAACTATGGGTAATACTCGTAACATGTTAAAAAATGAGTTTACTACACGCGAAGAAATATTAAATAACCAAGACGACGTAGTTGAGTTAATACAGTTACAAGAGCAGTTTAAAGCTTTAGAGTCTGGTCCTGAAAAAACAGCTTTAAGAAAAAGAAGAAGAGAACTGTTAAATAAATTAGCTATTGCAGATGGTATGACTTTAACTAAGTTAAATTCTATGACTAATGAAGAAGTAGTTGAAGCTGCTGATTTAGCTAGACAAATGAGACAGTTAAAAAACCAAATGTTTGAGCTTGGTAGAACTGGAGAGTTATCTGAAGGTGGTAAAAAAGCTAGAAAACAAATAGAAGATCAATATAACAGTGTTAACAAAAGAAAAGAAGATTTACTAAGTAAAAGATTAAAAGAAGATAGGAGTAAAATTAAAGACTTAAGAGAAGAGTTAGGTGAAAACTTTGTTAATTTAAATGCTGAATATTATTTTGGTCTTTATGATTTTTATAAAAATGTAGCTATGACTTTAATGCCTAAAGATGGTAAATTCATAGTTGTAAATACTAAAAATAAAAACTGGAGAAATGATTTAACTGACTTAAGTAAAGAAGAATTAGCTGAAGTTGAAAATTTTATTGAAACAGGAAATAACGCAGTTGCTATTGGTAATAATATATTAATAAACGAAAATGTAGTTACAACACAGATAGGTATATCAGGTATACTTACTGAAGCTGGCTACGCTGCAGCAGCACCAATAGAAGAATTATTTCACATACAAAACAAGGCTAAAAATATAGTTGATAAAGATGGTATGCTAAGTGAAGAAGCTACCAAAGCTGTAGACCAAGCTATTGAAGTTATAAAAAATAAATTTGAGTTAGGTAAAATTAGTGAACAAGATTATAACGACTTAATTTCTAGATTTAATAGATATAAAACAGGTGGTAAAGGAAAAGTTGTTTTAAAATCTGGTAAAAGAGGTGAAGCTACCGCAGACGCTGAAGAAATAATGGCACAAATAAACAACGCTGTTGCTATAGGAGCTTTAAGTCTTGAAGATATAGAAACTATGCCTTCATTAAAAGACTTTATAAATGGCATATCTAAAGATATATTTGGTGACTCTAGTTGGATGTTTGATTTAAAAACAGCTAACGATGTATTTAATTTTATTAAAAATTATCAGTCAAATATACAAGAAGGTGTTAAATTAGCTTTACCAGACGATGAAGATGATATTGAAAAAGCTTCTAAAGCGGCTTCTGACAACGTTCAAAAAATATATGAAGATCAAGGTGTTGGTGGCGCGTTAGACATCATTGAAGAGTTCAAACCTATTGTAAATAAAATAGTACAACGTAGAAGTGAAGCCCCAAACTTTGATAGACAATTACTTACTGATGAAATAGAAACTGGTAAAAGAGGTTTATTAGAGCTAATACAAGATTACGATATAGAATCAGGTGTGCCATTAGCTGCTTATATAAATAAGTTCTTACCAGCTAGAGCTATTGAAGCATCTAGAAGAGTATTAGGCGAATCATTTACTGAAGATATATCTGAAAGAGTAGATATAGCAGCTCCTGAAGTAGAAGTTGAAGTTGAAACTAAAGAAGAAAAAGTACCAAGAAGTTTAAGAAAAAAGCTTAATATTGAAACAGGCTCTAACCTTTATAATAAAGTTAAAGATGCTGTAGTTAAAACATTTGGTACAAAGCTTCCAGAAGTCACAGATCCTAAGTTTAAGAAGGCTTTATCCGATAGTTATAAAAGAGAACTTAAAAAAGAAGTTAATGCTTTAATGGGCACTAGATCAGATTTTAAAATGTTCGTAACAAACAATGCTGAAACATTATACAAGTCTATACCTCAAGAAACTATTAATAAAAGATTCCAAGCTTTTTCAGAACCTGTATTAGATAAAGATGGTAAACCTGTTAGAGAAAAAACAGCAGTTGGAAAAGGTGTATTTAAAAAGAAACTATTTAATAAAGAAGAATTTATTAATTATTTTTTAGGTGAAGATGTAGGAGCATCAACTAAAGGTACTAGAAAAACTGCATTATCAGAAACTATAGCAGATGAAATGGCTTTAGATGCTACATTAGAAGTATTAGAGGATGCTAAAGTATTTGAAAAGTTTAAAGAAATACAAGAGATTGAAGGTAAAAAAGTTCCTAAAGATATTAAACCTAAAATATCTGAAAAAGTAAAAAGACCTGAAGGTTTTAAGTTTAATAAAGCTGTAAAAAATATTGAAAATTTAACTGTTCAAGTTAATCCAGAGTTTGAAGGTGAAATTAAAAATATAGATCAATTATTAAATACTTATATAAATGATAAAACTTATAAGCATGATAATAAAACAGCTATAGATGATTTTTTTACTGATGTAGAAAAAGTATGGGCACCTAATTTACCAAAAGATCTAATAACTAAAACAGTTTTAAGGCCAAGTAATAGAATATTAGCTAAAAAAGGTAAAATAAAAATAAAAGTTGACGGTGTAGAAACAACAACTGATGAGTATTTTGTTAGTAAAAGAGATAATTTTTTAAAAAATAAAAAAATAAAATACGGTAAGTCTTTTACTGGCAAAGCAAAAAATTATAAATATGGTATAACTTATTCAAAATATTTTGGATTAACGCCAGAAGAAATATCTAAAACTAATATAAAAGGCAGGACAAGAGGTAAAGGTGAAAATAAAATAACTCAAAATATAAAACAAATAAATGCAATGCATTTAAGCATGCACAAGCAACTTTGGGAAAGAGTTTTTGAATCTATAAGAAAAAATAATAAAAATGCTAAAGCTTGGGGTAATTACTTTAGCTTGGTAGGAGTTGATGTTACGCATCCTCATAGAATGGGTGCTGAAATGCTGGGATGGTCTAAAAATCCTATTGGTTATGATGGTAAGCTTTACGAATGGGAACATGCTATGCCAGCAACTAGAGCTTACTTATACCTTTTAATAGCTTCTTTAGACAAAAACTTTAACAAGTCTGATTTTGAAGCTATGTATGATTTAGTTATTAAAAATTTCAAGTTAATAGCTTTAGATAATTATGATGATAAAGTTAAAATAAAAGGAGCTGGAAGAACTACTAGCATGGGTGAAAATTGGAGCATTGTAACAGATTCTTGGTTTAATAGATATTTTGATGAAATTATAGGAAAAATACAAGGAGGTATAGACCCTTCTTCTATACAAGGATTAAATAATAAAACTTTTACCGAAGAATTAAATATAGATTCTAATGGAAATTTAACAAATAATAATGTACAAAAATTAAAAAAGTTTTCAAAAAGTGCTAATATAAAAGACTTGTCTAACAACGTTGTAAAATTTAATAAAAACATTACAAACGAAGGAATTATTAGTTATGCTAAAACAGTTGACGAAGCTTTAAAAGTAGCAAGAGATCCTAATGCTCCTGTTAAAAAAATTAGAGTATTTGATTTTGACGATACATTGGCTAAAAGTAAAAGTTTAGTATTTTACAATAGGCCTAACGAAAGCGGTAAGCCTGTACCAAGCAATAAAGCTATATTTATGATTGGTGGACCTGGCTCTGGTAAATCTAATATAGGTAAAGGATTACAACTAGGTAGAGACGGTTGGAAAGTTGTTAATCAAGATATATTTATAGAAGCTGAAAAAGCTAAACAAGGTTTGCCTGAAATAGAGAAAAATTATACTAAAGAGCAAAAGAGTCAAAGATCAAAAATTGGTTATGCAGGTAGAAAAGCTGCTGAAGCTAAAATGGATAAATATACTAAAGCTGGAAACGGTATGGTTATAGATGGCACAGGTGCTAGTTATAATGCTACTATGAAAAAAGTTAATAAACTTAAAGAGCAAGGCTATGAAGTATTTATGGTGCATGCTAAGACATCTAACGAAGTAGCTATTGAAAGAAACAGAGCTAGAAAAGAAAGATCACTACCTGATTTTATTGTAGAAAAAACACAAGAGTCTGTTAACAACAACATTAGCCAATATAAAAATGATTTAGGTGATAACTTTATAGAAATAGATACAGAAACTATAGAATATGGTAAACCACTTCCTAAAGAGTTTGTTAACGATGCTAAAGCTAGGTTTTACGCTGCAGAAAGAGGTAAATTAAACGCTGAAGAGTTTGCACAACAAGGAGCAGGTTTAATTGAAGAAGGTTTTGCAATGGACTTTTCTGATTTTAATATTGTAAGAGAAGGAGAAAAAGGACCTTTATTTGATGTTGCTAAAAAAATTCAAAAAGCAAGAGGCACGGATGATGTATTTGTGTTAACTGCTAGAGCACCTGAGTC
>JACLAB010011887.1_pt1 | contig 44037 bp, 25 predicted proteins | sample 8027921 | NCBI WGS metagenome assembly JACLAB01 (sample SAMN15725117, study PRJNA655200) | protist metagenome | isolation source: fluorescence activated cell sorting (FACS) single amplified genomes of... | place: USA: West Boothbay Harbor, Gulf of Maine | collected 2000-07-19 | reverse complement strand
TGGGCGATATCGAGCGCGATGAAAACGGAAAAGTATTACGATTTGTGCGGGTCCGGGGCGTTTGCCGCGGTCGCGGTTTCCACGTTTGCGTGCACGAACGGGGAACCTCGCGCGGCGTTGGCGACGACGGCGTTGTTGGCGTGGGCGATGCGCTTGGGCGCGTTTCTCGTCACGCGGGTGCATAAAGACGGAGGGGATAAAAGGTTCGACGGGATTAAAGAAGACCCGGCGACGTTTGGGATTTATTGGTTCATACAAGGGATTTGGGTGCTGGTGACGGCGATGCCGGTGATTTTGATCAACGCGAACGCGGTGACGCAAGGACCGTTGAGAGCTTTAGATTGGATCGGGTTTGCCATTTTTGCCGTCGGATTGACCATGGAAACGGTCGCCGATCAACAAAAAAGAGCGTTCAAAGCGGACGAGAGGAATAAGGGAAGATACATCGATAGCGGTTTGTGGAGCGTTTCGAGACACCCGAACTATTTCGGCGAGATTACTTTATGGACCGGGTTGAGTATGGTGGGGTTGTCCGGCGTGGCGAAATACGGCGCCGGCGAAATCATCGGGTGCGTCCTGTCGCCGTTGCTGGTGACGTTTTTAATCACGCAGTTGAGCGGGATTCCGTTGTTAGAGAAGAGCGCGGACGAGAGGTGGGGTAACGAAGAGGCGTATCAAAAGTATAAGAGAGAAACGCCGACGTTGGTGCCTTACATTGGGGGCAAATAAAAAATCTTACTTCTCGCAAAAGCATAAAGTGTACACGTAACCAATTTTGTGATTACATCATCATCTAAGACGTTCTAATAAAAACTTGTTCAGTCATCTTTTACTACTCGCCGCCGCACGGCGGCGCGGTTATATTGCTGCTATTTTGTTCGGATGTAAACTCCCACGCTCTCCCTTTCGACTCTTTTTCAAGTTTCGAACGCGATTTTTGTGTCTTTTCGAGGACGTGTGCGCCAACCAATCGCGATCGCCGCGGAAAATTCGATCGCCGCACGCTTCGCACGCGCGTTCAATCCACGCGTCGTTGTTTTCCTCGAGATCAACAATAACATCGCGGCGAGTGCTCTTTTTCGTCGATGGTGCGTTTACGTCGTCGACAAACTCCTCCGTAATGAATCGTACCGCTCGGGAGACGACTTCGTCTTCCCAAAACGCGTTCGCCTTCGAGGACGAGGGCGGTGATGCCGCCAGCATCTCGTGCATTTTCGTCGCGTCTATTTCGATCGTCGGCGCGGAACGAAACTCGCTCGATTCTACCATGTTTGCAAACTGTCTGCGTTGGCGTCTGGCTAAACGTTTCGTTCGCGCGCACATTTTCTCGAATCGTGTTTCTGTGTCGTCATCTGTTTCGTCCAGAAACTCTCGAACGCCAATGGCTTGCGCCACACCTGTGTTTGATTTCGCGGCGGTCGGGTAGGTTTCGATGAACGTTTTAATCTCCTTCTCGACGCCGTCGTGGCGCATTCGCTCCAAGCGCGTCTCGAGCGTCTTTTCCAACGCCTCGTTCTCCGCGACCACGTGTATCACTCTCGTCACGGTAGGTGGAAACATCAGTTGTTGCTCGTTTTGCTGTTTTCGTTCGTCGTCGTTTGCTTTGTCTTTTTTGCGTTGAAATATCGTTGAAGGCAACAAACTTTCTTCGCCGTTTGCCTCTTCGGCTATTTGCAAATACCTTCTCACGCGTCTCGCGTCTTTCGGATGCAGACGCGCGGCTGCTTTTGGATCCAATTCGCGCAATCTCTCGTGCATCGCTCGTCTCTCTTCCAAGGAAAGTATATCCACGTCGTCGTCGTCGTCATCGTCCGATGTATCCGGCATCGACGCCTCGCGTTCAGGTAAAAAAGTCTTCAACATGGCCGCTTTCGCGTAATACGGCGTACCGCCGACGCATACGACGACGCTCCTCTTTCCATGCCTCTTCGTCCAAATCTTCTCCACGATTTCTAAAAATGATGCACGAAACCACCGCACGTCTTTTTTCTTTGTCTTTGTCTTCTTCTTCGTCCTCGTCTCCTCCTCCTCCTCGATCCCAACGACCCCGAACAACTCGTGCACCACCTCCCCTCTCGTCTTCTTCTTCTTCTCCTTTTCCTCTACCAAAACTCGCGCGGTCGCGATCGGCAGTTCCTCGTGCACTTGCAACGCGTCCATGTTCACGATCGTCACCATCTGGTCATCGATATCATCGTCGTCATCATCAGACTTCTTCTTCTTTACCTTCTTTGTCTCCGAGTTCGTCGTCTCCGAAAATGAAGATTCCATTAAAATCTTCACCGCGATATCTTCCGCGACCTTCGTCTTCCCGACACCGGTCGAGCCCAGGATAAAAACCACCCTCCTATTCTTATCGTTCTGCAGTATCATCGTCGCGTCTCATTATTATATTTCGCGTCTTCTCAAAGAAGAACAAACAAACGTAAGTGTGTTTTTGTGACACACAAAAAGGGGAAGAAAAAGGAAGAAAAAAGAGAGAGAGAAAAGACAACTGTCTCTGTTAGGGTTTAATACCCTAAACATAAAAAGCAGAGATCAAATTTTTCCTCCTCCCAAACATCATCATCACATAAACTACGTTTGAGGGAGCGCGTTGTTGTCTCACCACCACCCCTTTCTTCTCTTTGATTTCTCCTTTTTTGTTGCGTTTTGTCGTCAGAGAGACGACGACGACGACGTGGGAGGAACGACTTTTTTGAAGAGAGAGGTGGTGGGGTGGTATTTGTTGTCCTCCTTAAAGAAGAAAGAGAGAGAATTTAGAGCGCTTTCTGTAGTTTAGGGTTTAGGTTTTAGAGAGCACCAAACATGGAGGAGAAACGCGACGTTCCGATCGAATTCCGCTTGGACGCGCTGGAAGAAGAGCTCTTCCGCCTCCACGAGGACGTTCTGGAAGCAGAAAATGTTTCTTGGTTACCGAGAGGGCATCACGCGCAACAACTGCTTTCGGAATACAACAATGGGTTCGGGATGATGATGATGATGATGATGCAACAACGAGAACAACAACAAAAACGTAAACGAGATGACGATGGAGGAGATTTGAAGGATGACGACGATGCTTCTCATCATCATCATCGCAGTAGACATGGTCGAGAGAAGGAGAGTAATGGGAGGAATTTTTATCATCATCGCGGAGAAGGAGGAGCGGCGACGTTGGCGTTGCAACGCGCGCCGTACACACTCGCGGAAGCGCACGGCGTCGACGAGATGGAGAAGAAAGCCTCGGCGAGAAGTAGTCAACCTTCGTCTTCTTTTCCAGCTAAGAAGAAGAGCGGGGGTAGTTTTAAGAGTAAAAAGAAGAGTTTCGGGAGCTTTGGCAACTTGGCCGGCGCGGCGGGCGGCGGGAAAAGTTTTCAAGGAGGAGGAGGGAAGAAGAAGAGCGCTTTGAAGCAACACAAAGGAGGCGCGCCGACGATGCTGACGAAAACGAAGACGTCCTCGTGGTGGAGGTGGGCGGAGGAAGTGTTTCGGAGGGTCGGAGCGAACGATGTGGCGAGAGTGTTGCCGACGAAGAACTGGAGAGACGACCAGGCGTTGAAGATACCGCCAATTGGGAATAGGAACGGGATGATGATTTTTGACTACGACAACGGCAACAACAACGAGGAGGGGGTGAGCGAAGAGGAACGGTTGAGGAGAGCGGCGGCAGGAGCCGCGGCGACGACGAGTGGCCAACAACTCCCACTCCAACACCAGCAAGCGCCGGCGCTGGGTGCGGCGCCTTTACTGCTTTTACAGTCGCCTTTTGACGCGTTCAAACCGCTAGGGGAAGAAGCGACGAGAGCGACGCAGTCGTTTGACTGTTTGCAAAGCGACGAAATTCGAGAGTTGTGTTTTGCGTTTTTAGCCATGTCGAGAGAAATAGGAAGTTTGTTGCGGAAAGAAAGCGACGACGAAGAAGACGACGAAGATGACGATGAAGATAAAGAGGACGAGGACATCGCCGCGTCGTTTTTGGAAGATATTTTCAACGGCGACAAACAAGCGCGCGATAGATGGATGAAAGCGCCCGCAAAGAAAGTCGCCTCGAGGAGTAGCTCGAGGACAAAGTTAGCGTTAGCCGCGCAAGAAGAGGAGAAGGAGCTGACCGAGGACGATTTAATCGTCATGCGTGCGCGGATATGGTTATCGGAGATTGTGGTAAAAATTGTCGAAAGACGAAAACAAGCCATCGAGAACCACGGGAGGAAATTTGATAAAGATGTGGTCGTGGTGAAGGATACGAACAACGCGGGTGTTGGGTACGGAGCTAATGCGAAGTTGATGGGCGCGACCGTAACGAAGAAACGCAAAGGCACGGCTGCGAAGAAAGGCAAGAAGAGCGCGTGGACGACGAAAGCGAAACAATTGAAGCAACAAGAAGAAGAAAAACAGCAACAAGAACAACTGTTGCTTCTGCAACAACAAGAAGCGCAAATAAAGTTGGAGGAAGCGGAGAAAGCGAATGCGCGTGGGATGAGTGGATCTTCTTTCATGGAAACGAAAGAAGAAATACTCGCAAAGAAGGTACAACTCGAGAATCGCATTCGGGCGACGTTTGGCGCATCCGGCGATCACGACGCGGTGGGGCGCATAGCTCTGGGCGAAGCCGCGCACCCGCACACTCTGCAACTCATGCAAACGGCATTCACAACGCCCGAGTTTACCGCAACCATAGAAAAGGAAGAAGAGACGCCCTCGAGACAACGAAAGATACCGGCGGGAAGAAGAGGAGCTAAAGGAAATAAGAGCGCGTCGAAGAGAGCGAAAGCGTGCGCTTTGTGCGAAAAAGGCTCGGATCACGCCAAGGCAACTTGTGGGACGGATGAGGCGCAGTTTCGGTGTGAAAAGTTGCGCGAACGCATCAAAGATGAAATTATGGAGAAGAAGCGGAAGGCAGAAGAGGCGCTCGAGGATGTCGCAGCAGAATGCGCGGAAGAAATGAAAGAGAAAAAGTCCGCCTCGAAAACGAAGAAGCGGAAGAACGAGAAAACGCCGGCGCGAAAAGGAAGGAGTCACGAAGAGACGACGACGCCGAAAGTCAACAAAACCCTCACATCACCATTCTCGCCCGATACCAACGGTAAAGTCAAGTTTCCGTCTTTAGCCGTCGTTCCGATGCAAAGATACGGAGGTGATGATGAAGATAAAAGCAAAAGCGACGAAGAGGACGATCCGACGGCGAAAGATGCGAAGGACGAGTTGAAGCGTTTACAAAAGTATTTTTCAAACAACCCAGAGTTGGTTTCGTGCGCTCCGTGCGATGACGTCGAGAACGAATTGCTCACGTGCCAATACGAGCTTCTGTATCAAATCAACGCCAATCGATCAAACTTGACGAAATTCTTCCAAGAAATTACCGGCAAGATTGAAGAAGAGGCGACGTGGTTTGAGAACAGATACGTTGGCATCAGCGAAGCGAATGCGTTCGTCAACACCATCCGCGAAGCACGGAGGAAGGAAAAGAGGGAGAAGCGCGCGAGAGATCAACAGCAAGCGTTTGAAAAAGCCGCCGCAGCAGCGGAAGAGTCCAAACGCCAAGCGTTTCGCCGCCATCTCGGGGAACAGGTTGCGGCAGCGACCGGTAATCCGGACGTGAATCCGGATCAACTCGTGATTCCTGAAATGCCGGATGAATCGGCGAACGTTTCTCGCCCGCGGCGCGGCGTCGCTTTGGCCAACGCCGCGTTACAAGTGTTAGGATTGAGAGGTAAAGTTGCCGGCTTCTTCGGAACGAGTCCGAAAGCGAACGCGTTGGAGTCGAAACAGTCTTCGTTTACGGAGCGATCGTTAGATAAGAACGCCGATCATCAAAATAACAAAGGTATTGCTATCGGAACCGTCGACGCGAGAAATTTGTTCCAACTTCTCGATCCTTTACACGCCTCTACGAGTCGAACTGTTTTGGACGTGTGCAACGTCTGCGCGAACTCGTGTTGTCCCGCGAAAGTAGTCAAGGATAAAACAATCTACCGGTGTCTCGGATGCGACGTTACGGTGCACGACGAGTGTTACGGTGTTTTATCCGAGAAGAACGAAAAGCACAAATCTTTCGTCTGCGACGTGTGTGCGCACAATCACGGGAGCGGCTACGGATCTTGGCCGGATGCGCAAAAACGCACGGCACATTCGCCTTTGTTAACTTCCGCCGACGAGAAATTACGAGCACAGGGGAAAAGCGTTTCGTGTATTTTGTGTCCCGCGAAACTTGGCGCCATGAAGAAAGCATCCCTCACGCTTCCAGTTTCGCAGAGAGCCAATCAACAGAATTCGACAACGACGGCGTGGGTCCACGTGTCGTGCGCGGAATTAGTCCGAGGCGCGACGACGAACCCGTTCGCCGATTCCGTAGAGATTAATCCAACCGTTTTTGGTGGAACTATTCACTTCTCCGGAACGCCGACCAATAGAGCCGCCGCTCAAACTGTCGCTGTCGCGCAACCGCCGCAAATCGATACGCCTATCCTGTCAAATTCGTGCACGCTTTGTTATTCGCGAAGAGGCGGATGCGCTGCGACGTGCGCGTTTGGTAGTTGTCGCGCGCGGTTCCACTTGTGCTGCGCGAGAGCTGCTGGTTGGCACGCCCGTTTCTCCGACGGCAGCACTTCTTCCAAAAGACAACCGAGGGCGTATTGCGACCGGCACTCGCCCATCCAAAGAGAAAAAGACGAAAGCAAAGGCGTCCAAGTTGCCAAGTTGTCGCTCACGGATAACGAAAATGAGGTCATGGTTCAAACCGTTCGCGCGTCTGCGGATGGGAAACGCGGGAAAGTTTCCATGCTTAGCGCGTTGAGAGCTATGCAGAGATCCATGCGTCTCGAATGCGAATCTGCTCACAATCAAGGCGGCGGCGGTGTTGTTACCGCCAACGCTCTCGGTCTCGGCGTCGGAACCACCTCCAACTCCGCCGGATTACTCCAACACCAGAGCAGCTACAGCAGCGACGCATCTTTCCTCGACGGTATCCTCCCAAACAAACTCCCCCCGACGTCAAACCCGGACTTATCCCACCCGGGATCAAACGGCGGGACTCCCAAAAAAGCGCGATCCACCGCGTACGCTCGAGGCGCGAGTCGAGGTAAACGCGGCTCCGTCCGCGCGTCCAGAAATGGAAGTCGAGCTCCAGCTACCGCGCTCATGAGTGACGAAGAAGCAATTCGGGCGAACAGCACGTTGCCGGAAGGTTGGGCGTACGTTCCGAGAGAGACTTTAGATAAGTAGTAGCGCGTAGCTTTGGATGTGAATATTTTTGCTTGTTTTCGGTTTCCTTTCGATGCAGTAGACGTCACTTTTTTTCGGAGAATCATGGCTTCTTTGGCGGCGACTCGTGCGAACGCGCACGCAACGTGTCTCTCCTCCTTCAGGCGGGGAGGCGCCCTGTCCACCTCCGGCAGACACAACGGCAGACACAATTCTTTGGTGTCTTTTAGAAGCATCTCGTCGGAAAAGACAAACACCGCCGCAAAAACCAAGTCGTCTTCATCCTTGAGCGAAGAAGTAAGAAACGATTTTCCAATCCTCCGGTCGGAAAACGATTTCGGAATGCCAATCGTCTACTTAGACTCCGCGGCGACGTCTCAAAAACCTCTCGCAGTTCTCAACGCGCACGCGCAGTTTTACGCGACCGCAAACGCGAACGTCCACCGAGGCGTGCACTACTTATCCGCAAAGGCGACGGATGCGTACGAACAAAGCCGCGCGAAAGTTGGAAAGTTTATCAACGCGAAAACGGACAGAGAGATTGTGTTTACCCGAAACGCGAGCGAGAGTTTGAATTTAATCGCAAACACGTGGGGGGAGACAAACATTAAGGAAGGGGATGAAATCGTTTTATCCGTGGCGGAACATCACTCGAACATCGTGCCGTGGCAGTTGTTGGCGGAAAGGAAAGGCGCGGTGTTGAGATTTATCGGATTGGATGAGAACGAATGTTTGGACTTGGAGGAGTTGGAAAGAACGGTGAACGCGAGGACGAAGCTGGTGTCGTTGCCGCACGTTTCGAACGTGCTCGGTTTTACGAGCGACGTGGAAAGGATCGTGAAAACGGCAAAGAGCGTCAACGCGATGGTAGTTTTAGACGCGTGTCAAAGCGTTCCGCACATGCCGGTAGACGTGCAAACGTTAGGGGCAGATTTCATCGTCGCCAGCGGTCATAAGATGTGCGGTCCAACCGGTATTGGGTTTTTATGGGGCAAGTACGACGTGTTGTCCGAGATGCCGCCGTGGATGGGCGGCGGCGAAATGATCCAAGACGTCTACTTGGAAAAGTCTACGTACGCACCACCGCCGGGTAGATTTGAAGCCGGCACTCCGGCGATTGCGGAAGCCGTCGCTTTAGGCGCCGCGTGCGACTACCTCTCCAAAATAGGCATGGACCGCGTCCACGAGTTTGAACTCGAACTCGGTGCGTACCTCTACTCCGAACTCCTCAAAAACATCCCCAACGTCCGCATATACGGTCCAAACCCACTGAAAGTAAACCCTCAAACTGGCAAAAACTTCGAACGCGCCTCCTTAGCCGCCTTCAACGTCGACGGCGTCAACTGCTCGGACGTTTGCACCTTACTCGACCAACTCCACGGCGTCGGCTGTCGAAGCGGTCACCACTGCACGCAACCGTTGCACCGACACTTAGACGTCCTCGGTAGCGCTCGAGCGAGTTTGTACATTTACAACACCAAAGAAGACGTGGATAAGTTCATCGAAGCGTTGAAAGAAGTCTTGGAGTTTTTAGGCGAACCCGTTTAAGTGCACTATTTTATTCACACAGCGTAGTAGTACACACACACACACACACACGCGCGCGCACATTTCTCTCGCACATCACCTTTACTCGTCGTAGCTTCTCTGCCAGTCGATGTAAATGCTCCGGTACCTGGAACTTTGCGTAACCGAAGACACTCTTTTGTACCAGTTTGTGTGTTGGACTCCAAATGCGTTTTGTTTTTTTTTTGTTTTTTTGAGGTCCATCAAATTTTTGTACTCCTTGCTCGTGCTCGAGTACCTCCTTTAGTGCGAAGAGCACACATTTGCACACTCCGAGACGTTCAAAAAGAGTACCCCATTTGCACTGAAAAAGATTCGTTGTTACGAGCGGTCCACAAACGCGCACGAGCAGCAAAAACTTTCTTCTCGGGCGGCGTTTCAGTGCTTCACACTTTTTGCGCACTTCTTCCACTTCCCCTTCTCTGTATTCCGTTTATTTATATACTCAAATGATTGCCATTCAACGCACCTCTGCATCACTCGGAGCGACGACTGGGGCGAGATCGTCCCCCGCGACGTCGAGAAAAAATCATCGCGCCGCTGCCGCTTCCACCGTCACCCGTCGTGATGGGATGCGTTCTCACGTGACGTCGATGGAACGAAGGACGAAGAATTCGTTCCGACTCCCCGCGATCGCGATGCCGTCTCCCGAAGTCAACGAACAGATGCAAACGATGACGTACAACGAAACCGGGAAATGGCGGGAGAATTTTGACCTCGCCGGGTGGGCGAAGGAGATCAGAGAGGTACGTTTCTCGTCCCTTGAATTCAAACGACGTCCTTTTCCCGGGTGGTGATAAGGATGTGGATTGTGTTCGTTTTGAAAGCTTTGTCCTCCGCTTTGTCCTCGATCGCGGCATCGTTTCATCGCTTTTAAGGGGAAGAAGAGAGCGTGGTTTTGTACGTTTTACGTCCTTCCCTCTGGCGCGATGAGATCTCGGGCGAGACGCTCGCCAGAACCTCTCTAGAGGATGGATGACTTTTCGGCGCAAATGTCTCCCCTTTTATCCTTTCTCGTACTCACAAGCAGCCCTCTGATCTCTTTTTTTCGCTTCAATGACGATGATGACATTTTTAACACGAATAACAGGTTGAAAAAGAACAACGCTCGGATAAGTACCACGAAGAGGACGTGAAGCACCTGAAGAAGATCCTCGGATGGGCGAACATGTGCTACTACGGCGGACTCGGGGTTATGTTTTTACTGCCGCAACTCGGCGTGGCGCAAGCGTTTGGGGCGAACGTTTTAGGCGCGTTTATGATGTCCACGGCGATTTGCGCGAGATGGACGATGGTTGGACACCACGTGTGCCACGGTGGGTATAACGCGGCCATGACGGAAGGGAACGAGATTAAAGGGAGGTTTCACCGAAGGAAGTTTGCAAGAGGGCCGTGGAACAGAATCATCGACTGGATGGATTGGATGATGCCGGAGGCGTGGGACGTGGAACACAACCACTTGCACCACTATCAGTTGGGGGAGGATGCTGACCCGGATTTGGTCGAGAGAAACATGAAGACAACGAGAGAAGGGCCGATGCCGATGTGGGCGAGATACATGCAAGTTGCCGCGTTGTCCGTGATTTGGAAGTGGTTTTACTACGCGCCGAACACGATGAAGGAGTTGTTCGCGAGAAGAGCGAGAGAGGCGGAAAAGAGAGGCGAGGAATCGTACCAACCGTACACGACTGGGTCGATGCCGTCCACGGTATTGACGACGGTCCAATCTGCGTTCCAGGGGAACTTTGGCGCGATTATTGAAACCGCCAAGTGCTTCGCGCCGTACGCGACGTTTCAGTTTGGCGTCTTGCCGGCGGTTGGTTACGCCATCGGCGGCGCGCAAATGGCCATGGCCACTTTGGCGACGACTTTATTGGCGGATTTGTTCACCAACTTGCACTCGTTCATCGTGATCGCGACGAACCACGTCGGTGACGACATTTACAGATTTGAATCCGAGACGAAACCGAGAACGGACGACTTTTACATGCGAGCAGTTATCGGCTCTGCGAACTTTCGCACCGGGGGCGACGTCAACGATTTCATGCACGGCTGGTTGAACTACCAAATCGAGCACCACATGTGGCCGGACATGTCCATGCGATGCTATCAAAGAGCGCAACCGAAAGTTAAGGCGATTTGCGAAAAGTACGGCATGCCGTACGTGCAAGAGAACGTGTTCAAGCGCGTTGGGCAATTGGTCGATGTCATGGTCGGCAAGCGCACAATGCTCGTATGGGAAAACGGAGATTAATTTTTAGCGTTTATTATAACTACCTAGCCTCGAACTTTATGTGTAATTACAACTGAAAAGACTTAAGTGAAAACTTATTTTCTTCCTCACTCACGGAAAGATGTCGCCGTTCAACGGATGCTGCTCCGCGTTTTCCTTCTTGTTTTTCTTTTCCGGTTTCGCGCGACGAAACCCGTTCAAATATTTTTCTAAAGTGTCCAAAGTCAAATACGGTTGGTCCTCTTCGCACACCGAATCGTTTTGCAACTGCACGCGATCCAACACCGGCGTCGGTTCCACCGGTCCTTCTTTTTCTAAAGCATCAGCCGACCGTCGAAAAGATTCGCAGACGTCCTTCTCGAAAGGGTCTAAGCAAACGCCCGTGGATAACATGACTTCGACTCGAAATCGAAGCGGGTCGTCCGGTGGAACGTGGAAACACTCGTACATGCGAAAAACGATGTGAGTTAAATAATCGAGCTCTTTCGAGCGTTCGCCGAGAATTTCGTCTAACCCTTCGACGACGAGCGGGTTTCTCTTCGTGCACGAGAAATCAGAATCCAAATCGGATCTGGCATCAAAAGAAACGTCGGCGGAGGAATTCGGAGCGCGCGGCGGTTTCCGCGGGCTCAAGAGGGGATCGCCAAACGCGTTCGTCTTTGACGTTCCACCACTATTGGTCTTTTGCGTTGTCATCGTCGCAGCTTTTGGAGGCGACGAACTCGCCGCCACGTGTTGTGACGATCGTTTTTTATCGCCACTTGCTCTCTTTCGTAAATCCTCTTCCAAGTGCGCGTATTTCAAAATGTTCAACAGCGAGTGCAAGTGCGACTCGGACGTGAAATACAATCGCGTTCGCACGTGTCTATACGGCGAATGCACCTTCTTTTCGGTCGCGTACCGCATGTTCAAACGCGTCGGCGCGTCTTCCTCTTCGTCCTCGTCTTCGTCGTTTGGATCGGTGCTGTTGTTCTCGTCCGGGGAATTTCTGTTGTTCAAGAGCGACTTCTTGCCCAAAAGTTTGACCGTTTTCTTCTTGTTCGTCTCGACCGCGTACGATTCTTCTCTGGTGTTGCTCATATCAGCGAGAAGTTTACCCAACAAGCCACCGGCGATAGTGGCACCAATTCTAAGCTTTGAGATCGGGTGCGTTCCGTATTCGTTCGGAACAACGCAGTCCGCGAGTTCTTTACTTAAAATGTATAGTTCTTCTAATCCATCGAGTTTTAAGTGCGCGTTGTGAATGGAATCGTATTTCGCGGCGTCGTAAACGTCCGGGACTTTTGAAATATCAAACGTTTCTTTGCGCCCGTGGAATAAATCTTCCTCGAGTTTTTTCCATCGCGTGTGCATGAGAAGAAAACTTTCGCCACCGCCAGGCAATTCGAGCGTGTTACTCGCAGGCGCAGAACCTCTTGGTGCGGTGGCTGAAAAGTACGTCAACGTGTCCACCCACGTGTCCGGCGGTAACGCGTTGTCTTTCAATCCACGGTTTTTGCCCAGCGCGATGAGCACCTTACGCCAACGGTTACGCGCTTTCAACTTATCGTTCATTCGAGATGCCATTTCGAGGAGCTGTGAAGATATGCCGTGAACGAGCTCAAATACTCGGCGAAGTTTTTTGGAAGGTGAAGATGGGACGCTCGCGAGAGCGACGTCTTCCAAGTGACTGTACTCGCCCTCCACCGAGGTCAAGAAATGGTGCGAGTCCAAAAGCTTACCTCGTTCGACTGCGGCGATACGATCAGCGATGAGCCAGGAATTTCCAGAACGTTCGATGTTGAACAAACCTTGAGTTTGCGTGACGAGTTCGTCGTACTCGTTTTCTTCGTGGATGTCGTCTCGCGAGGAGGCTCGGCCGAACCGAACCGCTCGAGGGGTAGCAGTATTTCCACTTGATTCATACATTCCGTCCGAACCCGATCGACTCAATCGCGCATTGACGTGAGTAATAACATTTGCGTTGTCAACAGCGGTATCGTTTGAAGGTATGCTCCCGTGGTTTGCAGCAGTATTCGCATTTCCTTCGTCATCGCCCGGGTCGCCTTTTGTCATCATCCTGTACAACTTGTTCTTCGCGTGTAAAATTTCCGCTTCGACTTCGTGCGTCACGAAATCTAAAAGCTTTGCATCTTTAGTCACGAGTGACGCTAAAATAGGCGTCAATTCGCCTTTATGCGTTTCGAGCGCCAATAAACCTTTCGCGAACGCCGCCGCGGTAATCTGCACGCGACCTTCATCGGAAGAATAAATTTTTAAATCGTGACGATAGGTCGAGTGTAAACGCAAGAGTCCGTCCGAATCGGTCGGGTAATAACTCCCACGAGGATACATGCGCTGACGGAAATCTTTTCCAAGCACTTCGGCTTGGTTTTTACCCAAGTGCGTCAAAACACCACCGAATTTGAGAATGAGCAAAGCGGATTCGACTTGTTCGACGGATTGCCCGGTTCGCGGGTCGATCGTTTGGACCCACGAAATCGGTTTCAACTGTGCTTTCCGATTAATCCCGGAAAAGTGCCCACCTTCTTCTAGAATAGCAATCACTTGTCGCCAACCGTCCAAGTTTTCTTTCGCTTCTATTTTTTTTGGATCCTCCGCGTTACCTTGCATGGCGGCTAAGTTCAAATCGTTCTCCGTATCCCCGAGAATCGCTTCGGACTCTTTCTTCACTTGCCCCCAAATAGAGCGACAAATATTCAACAACTCTTGCAATCGCTCCGGCGTTTTCAGTTTCGCTTGTTTTCTCGTGTTATTTTTCGTGCATTGCGCGAGTAAATCTAACAATGGCTTCTGGTGCACGCGAAGTTTCATTTTCTGCTTCGGCGTTCTATCGCCGTGGCGAATCACCGCCAAAACGGCTCGTAACTCTTCTGGTTTACTCGCTAAAGCACTGTTATTGTTGTTATTCATATTGTTGCTGCTGATGTTGTTGTTCTTAATCCCACCGCCGGATGGAGAAGGTACAGTGCCATCTTCGTGATCCTCGTCCTCTTCGTTGATGGATGAACGACCGGTAATGATGGATTCTCTCTGTTGTTCGGCACTCTTGATGTTGACGTGATCGGGTCTCACGGCTTTTAAAATCATCGCGCGGAGACACAACGCGGCATCTTCGACAAACTTTTTGGAATCTTTGACGAAACTCCACCCGTTTACGTCGCAAACGTAGCTCTTACCTTTCGCTCGCAACAAATCAAAGCCGCAGACGTTTTGTCCAAATGCAATGCACACGCGTCTCGCGATTTCTTTCTCCTCGGGCGAAAGTAAAACCGGGTACCTCACCTCCTTTCCGTTCGCATCTCTCAAAACGCGGCCGTCGACGACTGGAGATTTTCGCGCCTCGGCGTGCGCGTAATCTTGACCTAAAGTGTACACTTTCACGTCGGTGCCGTTGGTGGACATAAAATCTTCGTAAATGAACGAGGTGGATCTGCGAACGCGCGAGTACGTGACGTACTCTTCGTTGCCTTCTTCTTTTTCTTCTTCTCTTTCTCCTTCTTGTTGTCCTCGACTTGATGTCTTAGACGCGTCTGCGCTTGCGTCTCCTTTCTCGTTCTCGCTGATAGTTTCCATATTCATCATCATCTTCTCCACCTCTTCCAACCTCCTCGCGTCGTCGTTCAACTCCGCATTTGGCCGGTTGTTTGAAGCGCCGTCGCTCTCTTCCCCTGCCGCGGAAGAACCTCCTCCAACCCCCGTACCATTTCCTCCTTCCTTCTTCCTCTTCTGCGCCGTCGGCGGAGGATAATACGTGCTACTTTTATTCCCAACCTTACGAAACAACTCTTTGTGTCCACCGCCGACCGTGTGTGGATAGTAAATGCTGATGTTATGATTCTCCGCGTCCACCGGTTTCTCCACGAACGGTTTGTATATTCGTTTCCCTTTACACTCGACGTAGTCTTCCTTCTCGTCGAACCCGTCGTCGTCGCTCGTTACGTTTTCCGGGTATTTCACGCCGGATATCGCCTCGGGATCTCTCTTCAGTTTCTCCATCAACTCTTCGTCGTCGTGTAATTTCGAGACGTCGTTCCTGTTCACGAACACGTGGTTCGGTACGGAGATGTTATTCTCCATCAACGTTTGGTACACCAGCCTTCGGTCCAAAAGCGTCCATTGTCTCGTCACGTCGTTCACCATGAACGGTTTTCGCAATTTCACGTACATGTGTGCTTTCTCCAACGGGAACCCACGGCTGAAAAAACTGATCAACGCGTCCACAATTGGCCACGATTCGATGGGATCGTTCAAAATGACTTCATCTGGGAAGACGATGATGTCGAATTCGTTGAACGCGGATAAGCGTTGGAGGATGGATTGCATCTGCGCCGAGTTGGATTTTTTGTTCATCGCGCATATTCCGAGCTTGACTTTCTTGTGCAGAGGAGGCATTTTGAGAGGAGTGGTTTTTGTTGTTGGTGCTCCCGGTTGCTCTCCTTCTCGCACAAAACGCACGAAAAAACAACTCTCTCTCTCTCTCTCTTTATCTCTCTCTTTCTGTGTTTGTGCGTGTTTATTAGCTTCTTTTCAAAGGCTCTCTTTCGCGCCGCGAGACGAGAGTTAAATGTTTCTCAAGGGAAAAATGAGGAAAAGTGGCGGCACAAATGTGCCTCCTCTCTTGCTCGTTGAATACAACACTTTGCGCGCCGCACTCGTTAAAGGAAGAAGAAGCGCGCGGGCAAAAGCCGCGTCCTCATCGACGCGTCCTCGTCGTGGTTTCCTCGAAAGGTAGAATTAAAGAGAGTTTGCTTTTTCTCTCTTCCCAAAAGAGACTTTACGAAGGAACGGAAGAAAAGAAACAGAGAGCGCAGAAACAGAGGTCGTTACGAAGCGGATTGATTGAGAAACGAATCTGATTACGATGAGACCATTACTCTCGACGACGACGAGACGCGCGACGAGAGTCACGCTCGCAATCGCCGCGATTGGGTTACTCTCCCGCTCGGCGTTTTTGAAATACTGGATCGAGTACCATCTTCAAGAAGAAGAAGAAGAAGCGAAGAAGGAATTGGCGAACGGAGAGACAGAGGAAAAGCTGACTCGGATGAAAAGACGTCAAAGAAGAAGGCGGAGAAGGCGAAGGAAAAGAAAGACGAACGTGGACGAGGAGACGGAGGAGGAGGAGAGCAACCAGTCGTCGTCGGAAAATTCTTCGTTTTCCTCGTTTTCTTCCGACGACGGTTCGTCCTCTTCCTCGGAGTACTCCTCCGCCGAGGACGACGAGTCGTCTTTCGCGTTGGCGAGAGAAGACGCTCTCGGCGGCGGGGAGACGAAAACGCCGAAACGGTTAGCAGCGACGACACCGCGGTTAGCGAATACTAATAATACGAAAAAGGCATCATCTCGAAGCAACAGCGAGGACGAAAACTTCGAAACGCCGGTTGGGACGCCGAGAGCGGTGAAACGAGGCGCGACCATGGATAGGATTAAAGAGGAGTGGAAGAAAGAAGGGAAAGAGAGCGGCAGTCACTTTGAGAGTTCGGACGCTTCGCAGACGAGTTTGTTCGAGTATCGAAGAGCGGGATCGGAAGGCGATCGAGGGGAGAGTCGGAGTGGTCCGGGGGAGTATTTATCGCACACGACCGATCCAAACTTTTTCGCCTCGACGAAGTTTTTCGCGTGTTTAGAGCTCGAAGAGTCGAGGGAACTGTTTGGAATGAGCGAAGAGATTGAGATTGGCGCGAACCAGGTGCTCTTTCGGCAAGGCGATGAAAGCCGGGACGGAATTTATGTCGTCGTTGAAGGTCAACTCGGGGTGTACGTGCAATCAACGAACACGCGCAGTGGCGGCAGCGGCGGTGGCGACGGAAGCGCATCGTCGCTGGTGAAATCTTCGTCCAAGTCGAGCAGTCATCATCATCATCATTCGGTGAAAGATATCCGGCGTTCGTTCGATAGAGCCGGATCACCTGGGTTGCCGAATATGGGGAGGAATCAACAAGCCAGTCGAATGAGTCGAGCAAACAGCTCGACGTCGCATTCGAGAACGTCTTTGGATAAAGAGCGTTCACAGACACCACCGATGGGCGGCATTCGCGCTGCCTCTCCGCTTCCTCCAAAATCATTTAGCATAGGTCCGGCGCATTTGACGAACATCTTGAATAAAGGCGAATCTGTCGGTGACGTGGACGTTTTAGATTCCGCGAGGCGGTCCGTCTCGTGCGTGGCGATGAAGAACGGAGCGAAACTAGTTCGCATTCGTCAAGACGTTTTGTTCGCGTTCATTAGAAAGCACCCGAGAACGATTCAGGTTTATTTAGAACAAGCCATCGCTCGATTGTGGCGAGTCGCGAGATTTACTTTGAGAGATTTTCTCGAATTGCCAAGAGACGAAGGCGACGCGGAGTATTTAAGTCCCGGAGCAGAGGATTGTTTGGTGTTGAAACCGAAGCCACCGATGATGCGCGCGCAGACTTCACACGAGAAGTTTTTTGAACAAAGCTCAGATGATGTTGAGAACGGAGGGTCGTTCCCGTCGACCGTTTCGGAGTCTTCTAATTCGTTGGACGACGGTGCGAAATCAATTAACACGACGGAAACGCCCGAAGACGCCAATCCAACGAACAAACTGTTAGTGAATTACCAGGAAGAATTAGAAAAATACGCGGGCGGTAGAAAAACACTCTTGGCGAACGAGGTGTTCATCACCCAACGCGATAGTCAAACGAACGCGTATTTCATTCTTTTATCCGGGACGATGCGACGCGACGCGGTGCCATGGCCCGAAGGCGACGGCGTCATCGGTCCGAAATTGAAAGCACCTCGTTTGGTTGGCGCGGCGCACGCAATAACCGGTGCTAAGTTTGACGAAACCGTTCGTTGTTGCACGGATTGTGAGATTTTGTTGATCACGCCGACGGTATTACACACGTTGTGCGTTCACGCGCCAGATGCGTTCATTGCGTTACAATTAGCGGCCTCGTGTTCTCTAAACAGGGCCATTCGCGCTTTCATCGCGGCTGGCTTAAATCGCCAGTGGCTTTCTGCCGGTGACCAAGCGTTTCGATCGGGCGTAGACGCGACGTCTATGTACCTTGTCATCTCCGGTCGCGTGTCTATTTACAACGTCGCGTTAGGCGCCATGCGGTACCGAAGTCGAGGCGAAACTATCGGAGACGCGGCGATGTTGTCGCAAACTGCGCACACATCTACGGCCGTATGCACTCGCGATTGCGAATTAGTGCGAATGTCTCGGGCGAGCGTGCAAATTATATCGGCCAAATATCCCGAAGTCGCCGGAAGATTGTTAGAACACGTCGCTCGAAAGTTGGAAATCAACCAGCGCGATTTGAAAACCGGCGAACGATATCGTCCGGAAATCGTGACCATCGCCATCGTTCCCGCGACAGACGCCGTGCAAACGACAAAGTTACCGAAATTTGCCGCAAAGTTGAGAAACGCGTTGGAGAGGTTAGGCAAAGGGTCCGCGTTCATTTTGGACGAAAAAGCCGCGGAAGAGGTTGTGCCGGAAGGCTTTCGTCGCGTAGAGACGGCATTTTATCGGTCCAAGTTAACGAGCTGGATGACAAGAATCGAAGAAGAACACCGATTTGTTTTGTTCGTTGGCGATAGAAGTGGGCAGAACGCGAGTAATCGATCGTCGTCGTCGAGTGGGTGGTCGAGAGTGTGCGTATCTCAAGCCGATTTAGTGTTGGTTGTCGCCGAAGGCGGCGCGGCGGCGTCGTTCGCGCCTTCCTCTTCCATGCTTGAGATGCAATCGCAGTCAACTGGTATGAGCGGTAATAACGAATACAATACCAATACTGGAAATGTATTCATCGGTAACGGCGTCGATCCATCCCCAGCTGAGGCCAGGTTACTTTGGAAACGTCGTAAAAAGCGAATCGTTCCGGTACCGTCAGCCTCCGAGGAGGATTTTTTAAATTACCATAAAATTACCAGTAAGAAAAAGATACACCACCGACGCCAGCACAGCTACAGCAGCGACGCGATGAAGCAAAAGAGCGACGAGAATTTTGTCGAGATTGATAATAAAAATACCGCGATTTTAGCGCAAATCGAGTTGGTCTTATTACACGCGAAAGGCGAATCGCCGAAAAATACGCGTAGATTTTACGCCAACAGACCAGGTTTGCGCCGACACCATCACTGCCGGTTGAGTTCCTACTCGGATGCAGACGTCGATCGAATCGCAAGACATATCGCTGGTTGTGGCGTTGGCGTTGTCTTGGCCGGTGGCGGTGGTCACGGATTAGCGCACTTGGGCGCGTTGAAAGCTCTCGAGGATGAGGGCGTACCAGTCGATGCCATCGGTGGCGCGTCGCAAGGCACGTTAACTGCTGCACTTTACGCTCGAACGGCAAATTCAACCGTCGTGAGCGCGCGAGTTCGAAAACTTGCATCTTTGATTGCCTCTCCTCGACGACTTCTAACCGATTTAACGCCTCCGTTCCTCTCCATCTTAACCGGCGAAACTATCGACAAATCCATCAGAGATATGTTCGGCGAAAAGATTGAAATTGAAGACTTATGGATTCCGTTCTTCTGTTGCGCGACAAATTTAACCACCGGTAAGTTGGTCTCGTGCACATCCGGGACGGTGTGGCGGTACGCCCGAGCGTCGATGTCCGTGCTCGGTTTCTTACCGCCTATTGCGGATGAGATTACCGGAGATTTGCTCGTCGACGGCGCGTACTTAAATCCGGTCCCGGTGGACGTGTTGCGTAAATTGTCGCGCGTGGAGTCGACGATTGTTGTTGACGTGGAAGATGAACACTACGCCGCGTTCAGATCGTTGACGGCAAGAGATGGTGGACTAGGCGGATGGCGTTTACTCTGGGAACGCGTGAGCCCGTTCGCGCAGGCAGAAAAGCTTTGGCAGTCGATCAAGAGTGGTAAGCGAGGGAACAAATCCTCTTCGGAATCGTTCAACGCGTATTCGACGTCTTCGTCGGAATCAGAATCAGATTCCTCTTCCTCGGATGTTGATGGAGGCAACACGAGAGGAGGTTCGACCCCCGCGCGAAGGAAAGGAGGAAAATCAACAAAGAAGAATAAGAAGAATAAGAAAAGATCTGTCTCGACTGCGACTACAAACGCCGCGCCGAACTACGCGACTCTTCTCGGCGCGTTACTCCGGGCCACCTCGCGACGCGAAGTTGCAGAAGCTGCAAAAGCGTGCGAGATTGACGTTTACTTGCGTCCACCGGGAGTGCCTCCGTTCACCTTTCACACCGGTTTAACCGACAAGCGCACGGACGATTTAATACGACGCGCGCGATTTAAAGCCGCCGAAGTCATACGCAAGTGGCAAGAAACCAAACGCATCGAGATGAAAGACGACACGGAAAACACGTCGATACAAGCGACGTCTTACTACGGCTTTTACTCGTCCACGACGCAAAATTCGCAAGGAAGATTATCTGCCATGCAGCCAATCGTGACGACTTCTCCGCGAGGCGAAAGTCACGTCGCCCAAACTCCTCCGCGAGTTCCTTTCCACCCTTCTGCGATGCAAACGCCGACATTACACCCGTCACCTGCAACCACCGACTCTCCGCGTGGGCAGTATCGACGCGCCTCGTTCGAGGACGTCGACGGCGAGGTCGACAGCGGCGTCGCCATCGTCAGCGAACGCGCGTTCTTGAAACCCGCAAAAACGAAGGAGGACGAAGAAGCGGAAAGAACGGAAGATAAAAAAAAGAGCATCACTCCGGCTCGGCAAATCATCGACGGTAAAGCAATCGTAAAACTCAGTGGTACCACCAACTTCGACGAAAAAGAACACGACGACGTTTTGGGGAAGAAGAAGACTTTGGCGGAAAAGTCATCGTCAAAGTTGGAGACTGTGTAGTACTAGTATTTTAGTGAAAAGCAGCAGAAAAGTGCACGCACACTCTACACACAATTAGAAACATGTTCTCCTCCTCATCATCGTTACAGGCGTCGACTTCCCAAATCGTTCACCACCAGAAACTCACGCTCTCTCGCAAAAAAGCATCGTCCGCTACTCTCCCTCGAGGTGTCCTTCAGGTGCGCGCTTTTCTTTCCGCGGCGGAAATGTCGACTTTTGTTCCTCCTGCGCGTCGTTGAATTTACTAATCTCTCTCTCCTCTCTTTCCCCAAATCACATCACACATAAAACAGGTTCGCGCGGGCACTGCCACCACCGCGGACATCAAAAACGGGTTGAGCATCATGCTAAACGGGCAGCCGTTCAAAGTTGTCGGTACGTTTGTTGTTTCGCTTTTTTTCGTTAAAGCGCGCCGGCAAAAAGCCTGTCGTCATTCTCTCTTTATCCACGAGGGAAACTTTATCTGACAAAAAAATGTTCCTCCTCCTCCTCGCGCGACAGAGTTCCAACACGTCCACCCGGGTCGAGGCGCCTCTTTCTGCCGCACGAAAGTCCGCAACTACTTAAACGGCAACACCAAAGAAGAGACGTTCAGAAACGGCACCACGTTTGAGGTTCCGGACATCACCAACCTCCAGATGCAATACACGTACAAAGACGAAGACCAATACGTGTTCATGGACATGGACACGTTCGAGGAGTGCCGATGCCCGTCGGGAGATTTTGAGAAGTTCATCACCGAAGGCATGACGTGCTCAGTGTTGCAGTGGGACGGGAAAGTAATCGGTGTGGAACCGCCGGAGAAAGTGACGTTGGAAGTGACGATGACCGATCCCGGGTTGAAAGGGAACACGGCTTCCGGAGGAGATAAACCCGCGACGTTGGAAACGGGCTTGACGGTGACCGTGCCTTTGTTCGTGAACATCGGCGATAGAGTCGTCGTGAACACCGCCAACGGTGGAGAGTACAAGGAAAGGGCGAAGTAAAAAGTACTTAAAACTTCGTATATATAGCCACACAGCCACGTATTGTTTACATCTTTTACATCTTCTATTAATTATTTCACTACTCGCGTCACATCATCGTCGTACAAAAATGGTCGACACGCAACAAAAATAACAATTTAATAACACCATAATGGCGAAAAACCCGCGCATGGCTGTCCTTGACTTTGCCTCCAGAGAAGCGAAGCGATCGCAGTACTGTTCTCGAGCCGCCGTGAAGCTCGAGCAACTGCTTTTAAAGTTCCCGAAAGTGTTGTCTTCTTTGCAGAAAGGAAAAGTCGTAAAGTGCGTAGACTTGGGTTGTCATCCGGGTTCGTGGCTGCAAGTGTTGTCCCGGAAAATAAAGAAGGCGGAAATATACGGGTTTGATTTAAACGAAATCGAATCGTTGGAGAGTTTGAAGTACGTGGACGTACATCGAACGCGAACGTTTCAGTGCGACGTGTTTGAGAGCGATGAGTTGATGAATTCTTTACAGTTGGATAAAAATGTGAATTTGCTGACATCGGATATGATGGCCAAAACGACCGGTCAAAACGATGCGAGTGCGTCGCACGAGTTAGCCGTGCGCGCGTTTGAGTTAGCCACGAAAGATTTGCTCGCGAAGGATGCGCATTTCGTGTGTAAAATCTTTGAAAGCGAAGAGACGAGGGCGTTGAAGATGGAAGCGAAGAAAGCGTTTGCGAGCGCGAGTCTGTTTCGACCAGACGCGGTGAGGAAAGGCAGTCGAGAAATTTATATGGTTGGCGTTGGGTTCAAAGGTTAGCGTAGGCGTAGTTTTTAGTAGTAGCTAAATGTTGTACTATAGTAGCGTTAATTAGTTCTGTTTATCAATTTTATGCGCGCGGGGCGACTAACTTTGAATACAGAATCCCGAGACTCGCCACGCACAAGGTCGTTCCAAACGCGATTTCCGCGTACCTCGAAACTTTGTCTATTCTTTGTACGCGCAACGCGTACGCGTCGTCGTAGTCTTCGGTGACATCTGCTAATATGTCACCCTTGTTGTTGTTCTTGTTCTTTTTCGGACGCGTCTTCTTGCCGTATTTTTTGTTCAAATTCGACGTATCGCCGGCGCTTTCGACTAAGGCTATTTTTTTATGCAAACTCGTCGAGGATTGAATACCCGCGGCGGCTTCGCTTTCGTTTTCTATGATTTCCGCTTTACAACTCCATCGACTGGACGATAGAACTTTGACGTGCGCGCTTGTGCCCATGTACTTTTCCACGTTTTCTTCTCCTCCCGGTAATAAAATTTGCGAGTAACTCTTCGTGTGTCCGACCAACGAGACGCCGTCGGCGGCGATGTCAGTGATCCACACCTTCATTTTCTGTCCTTCCAGTTTTGTCCACGGGAAATACGATTCGGTGAGTTTTGTTAATTCTCTCGAGCGATTTTTTACGGTGAGCGTATTTACTCGTTTCATTCGAAACGCCGGCGTGTTTGGCCGCGCGTAAAACTGACTGATGTGTACCTCTGGAAACTTGTACTTTTCAATCAAACTCATCGTCTCTCGCCACTCGGATTCGGTTTCGCCCGGAAATCCGCATATAATATCCGTCGCGATGGTAATATCCGGAACATGTTCTAATAAATAATCGCACACCTGTTCAAACTCTTCTCTCGTGTATTCTCTCTTCATATCGTCCAAAACTTTCGAGCTTCCGCTTTGTACCGGAATATGAATCCAACTGAATACCGACGGATGTCGCATAGCTTCCGCGATGGCCGGTAAGTGCGCTAAAATATACGGCGGATTCGTCATTCCTAATCTTAACATCACCGATTGATCCGCGGGTAACACGTCGACCAACGCTTTAAACAACTCCGCGACGTTCGAGCCTATATCTAATCCGTACGCTCCGGTATCTTCGCTCGATAACCAGATTTCCGTCACCCCTTCCTCGATCGCCAATTTCGCTCTTCCTATGATCGCCTCGATCTCGTAACTCCCGAGTTCGCCTCGCGCGTGTTTCGTCTTACAATACGTGCACTGTCCTAAACATCCCGTGCTCAGCGGAATAATCTCCACGCGTTCGTTCCTTCGAACTTTCGGCAAGTCCAACTTCGGTAAGCTTTTCTTCTCCAACATTAAAACTCTTTCTCCTCTTAGCGTGCGTTCCACCGCTTCGACGATTCGATCGATTTGCGAGACACCTAACAACGAAACCTCCGCTAACTCTTTCGCCTTTTGGTCGCCTTGAGGCACGCATCCGCACACCACCACGGGCACCTCGTTCGTTTTCGCTCTCGCGAGAACGGTATTCATCGCCGCTTGGCTCGGGTTTTTCACCGTGCACGTGTTCACCACCCATAAGTTCGCCTCGCTCGGATCGTCGGTTAATTTATAACCGTACGCTTGCAACTGTCCGGACATGAATTCAGAGTCCGAGTGATTGTGCGCGCACCCGAACGTTTTCACGTGTATCCTTTGCGTGCCCGGGACAGAGTGATGATTCTCTTTGTCGTTGTCCTCGTTGTTACTCGTGTTGTTCCGATGATGATGGCCACCGAAAACAAACCCGTTTTTGGGTTGGTTCGGTAACTCTCGCGTTATCTTGCCGACGACATTTCCTCCTTTTCCTTTTCCTCCTCCTCCTCCTCCTCCGAGGTCTTCCAAATCCTCGATGAACTCTTCTTCTTCCTCTTCTTCTTCTTCTTCTTCTTCTTCGTTCATGTTGACGGCGTATTTCTCTCACAAGCTCTCACGTCTCTCTCTCTCCCCAGAACAACAGAAATCGGCTCTACAACATAAACCCTAAACTCTCCCAAAAAAAACAGGTTTTCTCGAGGGCAAAAAAAGAAAATTTTCTGGCCTGATGAGAAGAATCTCACACGTGGAACGAAAAGAGAGATTTCGCCTCTCTCGTGCATTCTGAGCCAAGAAAGCGCGAAAGAGGGGAAACGAGTTCTCCTCGAAAAAAACTCTGCACTTTATGAAACGCACTTCACGTGTGTTTTGCCGCCAATATATAGAATAACCGCGTTTGTTGGTTGTTGTCGGGAGTCGTCGTCGTAATTCGCTATCGTTTTAATTTTACGATAGGAAACGCGAAGAGTAAACTACCGCTCGTTCTCGAAAGTGTCGTTCATCGCGCGCGAACACGTTCGCGACACCAGAGAAGAAGAAGAAGAAAGGTAAATACTAATGGATTTTGGATTTTGTTTTTTATGGGAATGTGACTCACAACGATGTTCTTGCGTCCCGTTTGTTTTTGGTAATCGCGCCCCGCGCGCGAGGGACGAAAATCGACTCGAACTCAAACGCGGAATGAATCGTTCGGTTTAGAAAAATGGTATCGATGTTTCTATGCGATGCGATTTGACATCGACCAATCGCGAGATGGCCTAGCGCGCCATTTTTTACGCGCGTTATTTTCGAGTCGATGCAAAAATCCGAGAGAGTTGTTTTGGGCGAGTTTTAAGGGGGGAGAGGAGGTTTGTTTCCTTCCCTTAATTTGTGTCCGTCTCTCTCACATTTGCGCGCTTTGCGCGCGCTTCTCTCCTCGTTCTGCGAACTCACGCGTACCTTCTCAGTCACACAAACACACAGCGTAACATTTATACCGTCCAAATATATATATAATCATGGCGACGGCGAAGATGAAAGGGAGCACCTTCCCCAGGTACGAACAAAATCGATTTTTTCCCTTCCCAGTCAGTAAAGAAAGCTCTCTCGTTGCTTCCTGGGCGCGCGCATCAGTCGCTCTCGGAAGGACACTTGGAAGCGAAAGAGAAGAAAAAAAGCAAATTGCTTGGTCCAGAATTGTTTTCGTTTTGAAGGAGAGATTTATTTTTCAACCAAAAAAAGGACAAAGCTTTTCTTCTCGAGGAGGGGTGTGCACCCTTCTTTCATTTTTTTCCTTCTTGTTCTTTGTGTGTCCTCCTCCTCGCAAAAGAAGGCCTTTGTTTTGTGTTTAAACAAACAACTCACTTATTACGTTTTTGTTTCATCATTCATAAAACAACTCAAAACACAGGTTATCATCGTTCGACAACCTCCACGGTCTCCCGTCCTTACAGAACCAGCAACAATCGAACGAGTTTTTCGACCACTGGACGCCGGACGAGGATAACTTGTTCGAGCACTCGTTGGCGCAATTCGAGAGTTCGGTGCCCTTGTCCATCAACGCGCACGCGATGAACGATGTGTCGCCGCAGAATGGAATCGGAGCTGGGAATCATATTAACATTTGGGGTCAGATTTCACAAATGACAAAGACGCCGGATGGGATCAGGAAGAGATATAATCAGTTGGTTGATGATATTCGAGCGATTGAGAGCGGTCGAGCGAGAGTGCCAAACAACCACGTCGGAGGGAGTTGCGAGGATATGACCAGTCCGTGGTGGGGGAGAGAGTTTCAAGACGCGCAGTTTGGTGACACGTCGAGTGAGCCGAGTAGCTCGGATGGAAGTTTGAATAACGACGTGCAGTTTAAAGTGCCCGGATCACCGTCGAGTAAGCTGACGAAGAACAAGAAGAACGGCAGCGGCAACGGCGTGCAAAAGAAGAAGTCTTCCGACGGCGGCGGTGCGACGAAATCGTCCGCGTCCGGGGGAACGCACGTGACAGCTGGCAGTACCGGTGGTTCCAAGCAACAGCTCACGCACGAGCAAGAGAGAAGAAAAGGCATTCCGTGGACGGAAGAAGAACACCGTTTGTTTCTTCTCGGATTGGCCAAATTTGGGAAGGGCGACTGGAGATCGATTTCTCGAAATTTTGTCGTTTCGCGAACGCCCACGCAAGTTGCCTCTCACGCGCAAAAGTATTTTATTCGCTTGAATTCGATGAATAAGAAAGATAAGAGACGTTCGAGTATTCACGATATCACCGAGGCAAGCGGAGCTTCTGGGGCGAGCACGGCATCTGGCGCCTCGACGCAGTTTGCGCGATAAAAGAAATAATTTTGTACAGAAAAAGAAGCGAATGAACAAGAAGAATTAATGATCATCTGTTGTAGAAGTGAATGAGAGATAGCCGTGTGCGTGTGTGTGTGCGTGTGCGTGTGTGTGTGTGTGTGTGTAACGTGTTGAATTAAAAATTAGCGGAGGTTAATGTAATGATTTGAGAGGGAAGAGTTATGTGATTGTGAGAATAGAATATATAAAAATAGGAGGAGGAGTTAGCGTCGAGTGAGTGTATAGAGCGAAAGAGATAGAAGGGCGTTATAGGAGAGTGATTAGGAGGAGGACAAAGAGTTGATATATTTTATTATCCCTGTCGCAATAAAGAAGAAGAAGAAGGAGAAGAATTGAATCATTTTGTATTGATTAACTTTAAAATACGACGAAAAAAAGAATATGAGAAGCGAATGTCGCGTCGCGAGTAGTGCGAGCGCGCGAGAGAGACTGCGCGTAGACGAAAACGACATTCAGTTTTTATACCAAAAAGAACTTTAAGTACTATAAAATATAAAACGTGTTTCTCTCTATCTAATCTCCTCTTACAATTGCACGCTCGTCACGTGCTTCACCAACATCCCCGTGACGTTCGCCCCGTTCTTTTCTATCGTCGCTCGCATGTTCGCCTCGGCTCGTTTCGCTTTCGTTTCCAACTCTTTCGCCAACTCGTCGGACCCTCCCGTGGCTTGCGCAAGCATGTGTTGGTACTGTTGCTCTCGCTGGTTTCTGTACGATTGAATTTCCGCTTCCGCTTCGTCTTTGGCTTGTTTAATCCTCGCCGTTTTTTCTGTTTGTTTGTGTGTTCAAAGGGAAGAAGAGAGAGAGAGAAGTTAGTGGTGTTTTTATCCTTTTTGGAGGAACATCCAGCAGTCGAGGGAAAAATCAAACGACGCGAGAAAAGCGTTTGAAAAAGACGCGTTCGAGAAGAACGAAAACCTACCTTGTCTCGCCGCGGTCACGATCGCGTTCGCCTCTTGTTCCGCCTGTAAAAGCTTTTGAATCCCGTCTTGTTTCTGCGAATCCATTTTCTTTAATCTCCCTAAAATCTACTTTTACACTCTCTCTCTGTCTCTCTCTCTCGGTTGTTCTTCTGCTCTCAAAAGTATTTATTTACGTATTGCAAAAGGGCAAACTACTGCGGCGAATCGTTAAAATCACACTCTTATTCTCTCTCTCTTTTCGTCTCGTTCTCTGAACGCGTGTTGTTGTTCTTGTTCTTGTTCTCGTGACGATGATGAAAAGACGGGGACGAATTCTCTCGTTTTTTGGTCCGATGTAAAAAAGGAAAAACGACTGCTCTTGAGGTTTTTGTATTACGCGTCACACAGAAAGCGCGCGCGCGATAAACACAACGACTACTCCTCTTCTCGCGAACGTAAAAATGTCCATCCAATCCTCCTTCCAGGCGACAACGTCCCTCGTTTCTCAAACGAAGCACTTATCCAACCAGTTCAGAAAGTCGTGCTCGGTCAAAGCGTCGACGACGACTTCTTCTTCAATCGACACGAACACGTTCGCGTTGCACGGGAAATCGGGGCGAAAATGTATGCTCACCGGGAAACGAGCGAATAACGGGTACACGGTGTCGTTTTCGCACATTCGCAACAAGAAATTGCAACAGGCGAATTTACAGGTACGCGTCAGAAGTCGTTTTATGTCGCCAGTTGGGTTGCGCGTTTGTTTTCCGCAACGATGCCATAATTCTTCTTTTTTTTATCCACCCTCGTTCGGGTTTTCTCAGCCGGAATTTACCTCAAAAGCTCACCTCTTGAAACTTCTCTTTTTATCTTCCTTTCAACGCTTCTTACAGTACAAACGCGTATACTGGCCGGAACAAAAGCGATACATTCGCTTGCGCATTTCCACCAAAGCGATTAAAACTTTAAACAAAGTAGGTCTGGAAAAGATGGCGAAAGACGCCGGGTTAGACTTGATGTCTTTGGCGTACCAACAAGCGGACGAGGCGAGAGCCGAGTGGTTAGCGGCGAACGCGGGCGAAGAACCGACGAGAAAGGATAAGAGAGCACCGACTGGACCGAAGAAGTTATTCATCCCGAAATGGAAAGAGGCGAGAATGAGCAAATTGAGCCCGGAGGCGAAGGATGCGGAGACGAAGAGGTTTGCGGAGAAGTACAACATGACCTTGGCGTAAAACCTCTCGACGACGCGAGACGGATGAGAGAGAGAGAGAAGAGTTCATTAGCAAATATTATATTATATATAACACAGATTGTAAGTAGCCTTTAAAATTAACACGAAACAAAACGAACGAATACTAAGCCATAAACTTGGTGCAGAAATCTGCGCCTGCCCACGCTTCGAACTTTAAATCTCCCGGGCGGCTGCCGCACGCGACGGCGGTTTCGCACGTTTCTCTGAAGGCGACGGGCGACTGCGTGATGGTTCGCGCTAAAGAGTCGGTGACGCGTTTAAACTCGATGTGATGCGCTTGCCACGTGCCATCGTAGAGTGGACACTTTGTGCGTCGTTGACCTCTGTCAAACTCCAACTTGGAGTCGTCCACTCGAAAGCTGATGCCGTACGTGTCGTGAGAGGCGACGACTTTCAAAGAGTCGCCCGGTTTCAACGTCAACTCCTCGACGTATTGCACCGCTTGTTGCCACGTGGCGCCTTTCTCGCCGTGTTCGGCGAACGGGTTCGTCGTCAGCGTAGTTTCCTCGTCCAGTTCTAAGTCGAACCAAAACGCGATGGCGTTGAACGTCCCTTCTTCGGTTATTTCGAAAGACATCGGCTCTTCTTTCGGCTGCATATTTTCTTCCCACGCGTAAAAGTCAAAGTTGAAAAACGGTTTCGGTTTCGCGAGCGCCCTCCACGCCGTTTTCGGAAGCTTCTCCAAATTGACGCCTTCGTAATCGTCTCGATATCTCCACCTGTTTGCGTTCGTTAAATCGATAGTGTGTTTACCGTCGAGCGTTTGGTAGTTTTGAAACCTGTACTCGATTGGCGCCGCGAACATTTTCGCCGCGCGAGGGACGAGTGTGGCGTCTGGTTTCAACAATCGGTGCCTCGCCATGCCGACGATGTGGAAGGCGCCTTCGCCGATTAAACCTGAATCGAAAACTTCAAACACGAGAACGTCTGACTTCTTATCCATCTCTGGACAGTTCCCGTCTGGTTTCAAACCGTGCTTGATTAAACCTTCGGATTCTTTCGTAAACAAACGTCGGACGTCTTTGTTGTGAAACATAATTTTCAATCCATATCCGTTTATGCACACGGTTTCTTCTCCGACGTCGCACATGTGACCGTTCTGTTCGCAGGCGTGCACGTAGTCAGCACCCGCGCGCGCGGCAAACATGGATAAGATCCCACTGCCCGCCCCGGCGTCGAGCACCTCGCAAGAGCCTTTCTCGCGCTTCTTGCGCTCGACGGCGCGTTTTATCGCTTTCTCGTACGCGTCGTTTCGACCAGAATCGTTGAGCATGTCGAAGTGCCAAGAAGGGATGTGTGCGTGACGTGCGCGCATTTGCGGTGGCGAAGATTCGAAGTAGATTTGCGTCGAGTCGCGTTTGATGGCGACTTGCGTGATATCGCCTTTCTTCACCGGAACGTCGTCGAGGTACTGGACGCCAACGTTGAAGGACTCGCAATAGGATTTCCTACGAATTCCTTCTCTTTTGCCGCCGCCGTTCACGGTGTTTTCAATATTATCGTCGTCGTCGTCGAAAGTCGAGGCGACTTTGGGTGGCAGAGACGAAAATACCGTCGCCTCATCGAGTTCGCCTTCGAACCAGAACGCCACGGCGTTCCACGTGCCGTCCTTGATAATCTCAACGTTTTCCAGAGCTTCAAATTCCCACACGTCGTCGTAATCGATGGTACCGTCGCTTCCTTTTTCGGGGCTCTCTCGTAAAGCTCTTTGTAATCGCTCGTTCATATCCACGGCGCAACACTCGAACGGTTTGGACAACACTTCGTGCGGCTCTTCGTACAAGTTCACTTTCGCGCACTGCGGACTCCATCGATAGTTGTTCATCGCCGATAAATCGAACCCGGAAACCGTCGTTAATCGCAACTCAATTAGTCTCGCTTTAATTGTGATTTTTGATGGTGTCACCGTCGCGTCTGGCGTCACGAGCTTTCGATGGCCGCAAATATCGATCGCCGATAACGCACCTAATCCAAGGGCGGTGAAATCGAATAAATCTGTCACGATTTTATTCGCGCGACGTGGCAACTCGACCGGGCTATTTCTATTCATATCATCGCCAATACTTTTGTCTCTACTTTTAACTACTTCTTTCACCTCCGGTTCATTGCCTTTCTCGTCTTCTTTCTCATCGTCGACTTTAACTTTCTCGCAACTCTCGAGCTTTTGATCCACGAGCGAAACCTTCTCGAACAGCTTTTTATTCGCCTTTCCTATTTGCTTCAAGTTTCTGTACAAGAACTGGTTACGTTCAATGGCGATGACGCGTTCTATCGCATCGCTGTTCGCGACGAGTGCGGGTAAAATGCCGCACCCAGAACTCAACACGATTGCAGTTGTTTTTTCTTGCGCGGTTTCTTCTTCGCCGGATATCGCCCAGCTCCCAATCACTTTTTCGTACGCGCGAAACCTCTCGAAATCCACCAACCCTTTACAAATCTCTGTTTTCGGTGAACTCAACTCGGCTAAACCGATGGCGTAATTCACCACGCCTCTTTTCCTCGGATCTTCCATGAACCTCTCGTAATCGATTTTCTTCGACCGCGCGATTGGTAAAAACGTCGGCCTCCACGCGTAATCCTCGACGTCCCAATCCGGTCCACCCAACGTTTGCTTCCACTGGTTAATCGTCTCTTGATTTCTATCCTCCCTTCTCGCCTTTCTCAATCTCAACGCTAAATCTCTTCTCACCGTCTTTTCCTCCTTCTCTTTCCTCTTCCTCTCCTCCTCGTACATCTCTCTCGCCGCCGCCAAACGTTCTTCGATATCTTTACTCCCCGGCATCAACTTCGCCGCCGTGTTCAACGCTTGTGCGGCTTTCAAATACTCATGATTCGCCATCAAACTCGTACCCAACCGATACCAGGACTTGGCGTCCTTCTCGTCCAACTCGACCGCTTTCACCGAATCGTGTATCGCTTCCAATCTCTCCCCGATCTGCAACCGTGCCGCCGCTCGATTACGCCACAACGTCTTATCCTTCCTTGCTCCCGCAATCGCCGTCGTGTACTGCTCCGCGCTCTTCTCGTACTCCCCGCTCTTAAAATACACGTTCGCTAATTCTTTCGCGCGTTTCACGGCCATTTCGATCGCATTCGGGTCGATAGAATTCAACTCCATATTGAACGTCTTCTCGATCGATTCAATTTCCAACCGGTCGTACGAGGATAAATCGAAAGGAGATGATGCCTCCTCATCTTTTTTCCCCATCATCTCGAAAGCCGCATCTCTCGTCTCGTTTTGCTCCTCGTCGTTTTCCTTCGCGTCAAAAGAAGGAACACCACCGCCGCTCCCGGTACTCGCAACCACCATGTCGTTGTTTTCGTCGTTTTCTTCTTCTTCTTCGCGCGAAAGATAGATGCGCGCGTGAAACGCTTTATATATAATAAAAGTCAAAACAAAAACGCAAATGTGAATGTGTTTTTTTTAATTCGGATTGAAAAAAGAAGCGTTTCAGAGTTTAGGGTTTCTATAAATTTCATAAACCCTAAACCATAAAAACCCGACGAGAGCGGACGCAGAAGCGCTCGAAAGCGCTTTATACACACCGAGCGAGTGTAAGGAACAACAGAGAGGAACGGAGAGTAATACGACTGAGAAGAAGAAGAATGGGCAACTTAGCGAAAGGCGCGTCCTCGTTAGTCGGGTCCCCGGCATTAGTCGCCGCGATGCTTTCCTTCACAATCGCGCAAATCTGTAAAGTGTTCACGCATTACCACACGCACGGGAAAGTCGATTGGGGACGACTGGTCGGGAGTGGAGGCATGCCTTCGTCGCACACGGCGTTAGTGGTCGGGTTGACCACGGCGATAGGATTGAAAGACGCGTTAGATTCGAGCATATTTGCGTTGTGTTTGGTGTTTTCACTGGTGGTAAGCGTTTCGTTGTGATTCTCGTGTGGTCTTCGTGCGCGTTTATATATCGTCGGAAAAAGAAGTCCGTGTCTTGGGAGGTGGAGGATATCCACGTTGGATCTCTCTCTCGGGAGACCGAGCGCCGGATGATGATCTCCCTCTCTTTGCTCTGTTTTTCGTTCGTCTCTCGTGACTGACAGTACTCCGTCGTTTCTTTTTTAAAATCAATCGCTCATCCTCACAGGTTATGTACGATGCCACCGGCGTTCGTCTCCACGCGGGCCGCCAAGCGGAGGTTTTGAATCAGCTCATCGTCGAGCTCCCTCGAGATCACCCGCTGACGGATAGCAGACCTTTGCGAGATTCTCTCGGCCACACGCCGGTGCAAGTCGCCGTCGGGGCGCTTTTAGGAATGGTGGTAGGATACGCGCACTTTAACATGTGGTTGATTAGTCAAGGCGTGGATTTGTGACAGAGAGAGAGAGAGAGAGAGAGAGAGAGGTCTTCTTTTTTGGCTTTGTTTTAGCGTTTTACGCTCGCGCACGCTTTACCACGCGCGAACGGAAAGAGAGACAGAGAGGAAAGAGATCTCCGCATAGAAGAATATAAGAAGGGAGAGACAGAGAGGGGGAGAGATATTGTTATCACACGTATGTATTTAGTCGGTTGCTTTAACGCTTCGCCCTTTCCCGTCCGTCTCTTCTTCTTCTTCTTCGTTTTAATTTCGAAATTTTCCACACAAACCATGACGCGTTTTCTCGCGGACCAGACGAACACGCATCCTCCCTCCACGTCGTCGTCCCCGAAGAAATACACCAGAGATGAATTAGAGGCTCAATTTATGCGGTTGTATCGCGAAATGTGCGCGAAGGAGGAAGAGGAGGAAGAGGAGGAGGACACCCCTCCTGCGGGAGTTGACTCTCCCGAAGACGTAAACGACGACTTTGGTCAAAAACATCATCGCTTTCTCGTCGGAAAAGACGACAAAGAGGACAAACAATTGCGAGCAAAAACGTCGTACGTGATGGACGTATCGACCCTTGAGGAAAACGAGCGGGTAAAACTCGCGCGCGTGCGAGAACAGCAACGGAAGGACTTTGAAATCGAAAGGTTGAAACGAACAGTTAAGATGCTCTGCGAACAACAACAACAACAACAAAGACAAAGACAAAAAGGAAACAATGACTACGACTACGACTACAACAGCGAAAGCGATCGACGCAATCGAGGACGGAAAGGAATCGATGCGGAGAGCGTTGACGTGTTGACCGAGTACGACGCGGAGCTGAAAAGTAGAGAGATTATTATCGCAGAGTTGCGCGAGGCGCTGAGCGAGACGAAGAGAAACGCCAACGCTCGGACGATCGAGAGGAAGCCGACGAGCGCTTCGTCTTCGACGAAACTTACGCTGAACTGCAACACGAGCGACGAGAGAGAAGAGATTTTTTTCCTCAGACGAGAGCTTCGAAAGAGTGAAAACGCTCGAGAGAAAGACTCCGCGAAGCACCTCGACCTCGCCTTGCGCGAAAAACGCGTCGCGCTTCGCGAGAAAGCCACGAATACTCGCGATAAACGATTAGAACTTCTCGAATTCGAAAGAGCGAAAATTCTCGAACGCGCGAAAGTCGCCGAAACGAACGTCGCGCTGTTGACGTCGTCCTTAGAGAAAGTCGAGAAGCAAAATCAAAAGTACTTGGAGCAACTCCGCGCTTCGCGCAAACGAGACGTGGTAGCGGACAGATATACGAACAGAGCGTATTACTATTAGATGATGTGTTTTAGAGTTTGATAGACAGAAAGAAGAAGTAGATGGCTCGCAGACTGCTCGAAAAGAGTGCGCGACCGTCGTCGTCTAGGCTCGCGTTTAGATTCGAGGCTTTGCACAGATGCGTTTAAAGAATACTACGAATACTCAGACGTCAAAGAGAACAAAAAACCACACAACCCACAGACGTCTTTTCGCCCGAAACGTTACGGTCTCTCTCCCTTTTCTCGCTTTTCTCGCTCTCTGTTCCTGCCTGACAAAGCTCTCACGCATGAAAAAAAAAGCTCCTCTCTGTGTTCTTTTGTGGTCCACACCGCCTCACAAAAAAAGAAACACACGAATACTAATGTTTGCCACGCACCAACAACTTCGCTTTTCCTCCCCGGTTTCCACGTCGGTGACGACCACCACCCTCAGACAGAAGAAATCACCTCTGATGAGGACGATCTCGAGAGGCGGGGTCGTCCACGCCGTCGCCATGGGTACGTTCTTTTCTCTTCGATTCCATTTTTTTTTTATCGTGACGTGGTGATCCATCTCTCGGGATGACGTCCGACGTGTAATCTTTTTTCCAATCATCATCAGGAGTAAAGAGCAAAGCTTTTGCGAGACATCGATTTTGTCGCTCTCCATCCGCGACTGCGGCGGAGAGGCGCTCGTTCTCACTCTGTCTCGCGCGCGCGTAAAGCTCTTTTTGTTGCGTTTACATTTTCTACGTCCACTTTACTCTCATCAAAGCGCTGACAAAACTCTTCTTTATCTCTTTTTCTCTGTTTTTTTTGCACCAAAAACGACAGCGAATCCAGCGACTGTGGCAGATACCAAGGCGAAATTTACCAAAGGCTACCCGTACCCTTTACCGTCGATTTGGGCGACAGTTTTACAAGAACTACTGGTCGGGATGCATTTCACGGTGACGAGCTCGAAATATCAACACGAAGAGATGCGAAGTTTAGGATTCGTCTCGGTGTTTGACCAATTGTTCGAGGGGTACCCGACGGAAGACCCGAACGCGAAGGAGAAGATTTTCAGCACGTTTATGGAAGCGCTCGGTGAGGACTCGAAGAAGTGGAGAGCGGACGCGGAAAAATTGTCCGCGTTTGCGACGGAACAAACGAGCATCGATGGGATCATCGCGAACCCGATGTTTGCCAGCATGAAATCTAAAGTTGAATCGAAGAGTTTAGTGTACGACAAGTTCATCGCGATTGGTTTTTTCCGAGCGTTGGAGATGAGCAAACAAACGTCGCCGGAAAATTTGAAGAAGATTTCCGAGGCCAGCGGGGTGACTTTGGAGAAAATCAACGGCGATTTGGGTCTGTACAAATCCGTCTTGTCGAGAATGAACGCCGCGAAGGAGTTACAAGCGGAAGTTTTGGAAAGAGAGCGACGGAAGACGGCTGAACGCATGGAAAAGAAGGCGGCGAAGGACGCGAAGGAAGTAGCAGAAACGAGCGATTAGAAGAAACAGACACAGACACACAGATACAGACAGAAAGAGAGAGAGAGAGAGAGAGAGAGACTTTAGAAGGAAAGAGAGGGTGAGAGAGAGGAAACAACATTACATTATTCGCGCTGCGTATTACAAATTTTAACCACAACAACGATAGATTTTTAAAACATGAATGACGAAGAAATTAGACGAGAAGAACTTTTTATCCACAAACTTTACGCGCGTACAAACACGTATACCAAATGTCCTTCCCGGAGGCAATCAAAGCGATCCCGGCGGATTTAGCGTTGCACCCGAACTCGAAGTTCAAGCGGTCCGCGCAAATCGCCAAACTCTTTATAGACGAAGCAAGAGGGATAGTCTCGATGATTCCGTACGGCGTTCGGGCGAAACTCGTGCACAAACTGACGCCAAAAGCGACGGAGATGATTTCGAGAGACAGAGGAGAGCGGAGAATGCAATTTAAAGAGACGAGAGTGAGCGTAAAGAAAGATTTCAAATACGGAGAAGACGAGAGGCAAAAGTTTGACGTGTATTTACCGCCTGCGCGATCGATACGACGAGGAAAGAAAGATGATTACGACGACGACGACGAGTACGAAGAACGGGAGGAGGAGGCAGAAAATGTGAGAGTTCCGATGGCGGTATTTGTCCACGGCGGCGTGTGGGCATCTGGCGAACGGTGGCAGTTTGCACCCCTCGCGCATCGATTAGCCGAAGAAGGCATAGTCACGGCGGTTATTTCGTATTCCTTGTACCCGGAGAAGTCGGCCAAGGCGCAAGCGGAGGAAGTATTGAAAGCGTTGAAGTGCGCGATTATGAATGCGAAGTTGTTTGGCGCGGATGCGAGCAGAACGCATTTGGTTGGACACTCGGCGGGGAGTCATTTATGCGCCATGGCTTTGTTGTTAGATGAGGAAGAAACGCAAAAAAAGGAATCGGAGAAATTGAAGTCGTTCGTCGGTATGTGCGGCGTGTATAACATCGAGACGCATTACGAGTACGAGGATAAAAGGGGCGTAGCGATGTTGAGCACGATGGGAAGAGCGATGGGTGGTAGGGAGAAATTTAAAGAAATGTCGCCGTTTCATATTTTAGAAGATAGAAGTAGTAGCAGTAGTAGCAGTAGCAACAGCAAGAGTAGGAGTAGCGATAGCGGCGGCGAAGACAACGACGACGACGATGTGACCAAGTCATCGTTTCCAAAGACGTATTTGTTCACCTCGGATACCGATATTGTCGTCCCCAAGCGCGAGTCGGAAGATTTGCACAAGACTTTGCTTAAAATTGGTGTAGACAGCGAGCTTTCGGTGTACGATCACGGCACGCACGGCGAGTTTGCGCTCGGATTTAAAAAACGACCAAAACCTTTGAGAGCGTTTCACCGCGATTTGATCGAGTTGCTTCATTCCTAAGTGTAGTAAAAGTAGATTGGTTTAATTATTACATCAGTGCATTCTACAATTACCCTTCCATGGCTACGTCGTCCGCGTCGGCATCTTTCAGCTCCTCCGCCACTACCTCTTCCTCGTCCTCTAACTCATCATCTCCTCTTCTCCTCATTTCCTTACCTTCCTCGAACGTTTGTTTCCTCTTCGCGATCCTCTCCAATCCGTCGTCCACCTCCATCATCTTCGTCTTCAACCACTCCTCAACTTTCCCGGGTTGTCTCGCCAACATCGACTGCGTCTGAATCGTCTCTTTCTTCGGCTTCCAAAACACCCTTGGCAACGCTTCCGTCCGTAATTTCCCGTTCGCGATTTCCCGCTCGCAATCCGCCGCCATCGAGCGATACAACTCTCTCTGCTTATATTTCATGTCGACATCTAAATCTATTTGCTTCTGAATCAAAGCTTCGCGTTTTTCCCAGTATTTCTCTTTAAATTCTTTATAAATCTCTTCGTTTCTCGTCACCGCTTTCGTTTCCGCTTCTCGGAGTAAATCTTTCCGTTGCGTCTCGCGATCTCGCGTTTTCAGCAAATCCGTTTTCGATCTCTGCAAAGTTCCCAAGACTAAGTTCCCAAACATTCGTTTCGAACGTTTTCTCTCCGGATCTTCTTTCAACGAACCCCCCGAGTCTCTGTTTTCTCTCGTTCGTTTCTTTGGTGCTGTCATCATTGCTTCTTCTTCTTCTTCTCCCCCTCGTTCTTGTTGTCGTTCGGACGATGATTGTTTCTTACGACGAGGAATCGGTCCGAGAGATTTGATTTCGTCCGAAATTTCTTCGCGGGTTTGTCGCAGCTCGTGGAGCGTCGTTTTCAACTCGACCGTCGCCGCCGAGTCCGACGGTGATTGGGTGATAGTAGCACCCGAAGGGTGTTTGTTAGTATGCCCCCCGCGAGAGTGGTGGTACGTCGTTGTTTGCGTCATTTTGGTGTCAAATGTGAAGTTAGTTTTGACGGCTATTCGTTTTGTATTTCAGATATTTATAGTGTCTAGTATTCGTTTCGCGCGCTTTTGAGTTATCTCTATCGCTCTCTCTGCTCCGTCTTCTTCTTCCTCCTCCTCGTTCGTTTGTCTTTTTTACAAGAACATCCCGTCCGGCACGTTTTCTTTCTTCTTGTACAGCACTTTGTCTTTAGCCGTTTTGAAATCTTGGTGCGTGATTTGCATCCTTCGCTCTCGCAGCGCTAATAACCCGGCTTCGGTGCACAACGCTTTGATGTCGGCGCCAGATAAGTCGTCTTTAGCCATGACAAATTCTTCCAGTTGCACGTCTTCGCTCAAATTCATGCGCGACGTGTGGATGCCGAAGATGTGTCGCTTCGTTTTCGCGTCCGGTAACGGAAACTCGATTTTCCGGTCGATTCTTCCCGGACGCAACAACGCCGGATCTAAACTTTCGATTCTATTCGTCGCCATAATGACCTTCACGTCGCCTCGGTCGTCGAAACCGTCCAACTGATTCAACAACTCCAACATGGTTCTCTGAATCTCCTTCTCACCTCCGCTTTGCGAGTCGTACCTTTTCGTCCCGACCGCGTCGATTTCGTCCAAAAACACAATCGACGGAGACATATCGTCCGCCACTCGAAACAATTCTCTCACTAACTTTGGTCCGTCGCCTAAATACTTTTGAATCAACTCGGATCCAACCACTCTTAAGAAACTCGCGCTCGTTGAATTCGCCACCGCTTTGGCCAACAACGTCTTCCCCGTCCCGGGTTCGCCGTATAAAATAACTCCTTTCGGCGGTTTAATCCCGATATCCTCGTACAACTCCGGGTGCGTCAGCGGTAACTCCACCGCCTCTTTAATTTCCATGATTTGATCTTCCAATCCTCCGACGTCGGCGTAACTCTCCTGAGGCGCTTTATCAACCTTCATGACCGAAACCATCGGATCGGCGTCGTCGGCTAACACGCCAACCACCGCGGAATGTTTGTGATGCAACAGCACCGCGCACCCGGGCTCTAACTGCGTTTTATCCACAAACGACAAGATGTTCACGTAATACTCCGGCCCCATCGCCGAACTCACAATCCCGTGATTATCGTCTATGATCTCCTCCAAAGTACCGACCGAGAGTGGCATCCCTCTCAAGTCGTCCAATTTCGATCGCTCCTCTTCGTCCCGTTCATCTCTCGGCGTCGCTTTTTCCGCCTCTTGTCTCGCCACGAATTCTTCCTCCATCAACAGCCAATCTTTCACGCGTTCTAATTTCAACGCTCTGAGTTTACATTTCGTCGCCGGCGCGATCGGGGGTAGTTTCCCACCAGCCGCTCCAGAAACGGTCCCTCGCTTTTTCTTCTTCTTCCCGACTCGTTCCGGAGGCGTCGGGGGGACCCACTTTTTCTTTTGTTTTTGGTCGCCTTTTTTGCCTTGTTGTTGACCACCACCCTCGCCAGGGAGCGATTGTCCGTTTCCCATTTTCTTCTTTCTTTCTTTCTTCTTCTTCTTCTTCTTCTCGCGGTTGTAAACGTTCTCTCTCTGATCTTTCTCTCTCTCTTATTATAGCACGTCTCCGTTTCGCGTCGTCTGAATCGTCGTCGGAACGCGTTTCGCTTATTTAAGAAGAACAAGAACAAGAAAGGTGATCTCCCCCGCGTAACGACGAAGTGTTTTCAAACGAGATCTCCACCGCACTCTGTGTATATACCAAGCGCGTATAATTCACCACCAAAGGAAGAACGCTTCGTACGACGAGAGAGTGCACCACGAAGAAAGGTTCGTTGTTTTCAGCAAAGGTATTTGTCGTCGTCGAGGAAATACGAGAAGAGGGGAGGAAAAGAAGGTGTGTGTTGTTCTTCAATCGAGAGCGCTGATGTGATGAGGTCGAGCGCAGATGATCATTTTTTTCGTTTTTTCAACAGTCTGACAGTCTGACAGTCTCGAAACAAAACAAAAACTTTTTTGATGAAAAAAGAAAAAAGAACCGGTCTTTTCTCTGTCTGCACACGGATGTTTTTTTGGAAAAGAACCACTGCAGGAATACATACATATAGTTCAAGTTGTCTTTTTGTTGTCTTTTTGTTGTCTGTGCTAAGAGTCTTTAGTATGACGTGTGCGCTTTTTTTTTACAAAAATGAAGAAACAAACAGAGGGATAAAGATAAACAGCACAGAGAAGGAGAACAAAAACGAGAAGAAGAGTTGGGAGGATGGATTTAACAACGACACGAATTTTTAAGAAGAAGGCGGGGAGATCGCGAGAAGCGGGTGTCTTTTCAGATATCCTTTTAAGTGGGGTGTTAAACCTCTCGGTCTTGACGAAATAGAGAGGCGCTACGTATTTTGCACGCGAGAGAGACTTAACTTTTTAATGCTTCGCTTCATGCATACAATAAAAAAGTACCGTTTTTAAAAGTACGCATTATTACTACTCTCTCTTATATGTAATTAATTAAACAGCGTCTTCGCCAATCTCTTTCTTCGTCTCGATATTCGCCTTCTTCTCGTCAGAAGAATCGAGCAACCGATCTTTGTTTAATAATCGAGAAAGCACGACGATTAAGACGACCCACATGCTGAAGAAAGCGACCGAAATGAGCGTCGCGCCGACGAACAAAATTTTAATCGATTTCATGGTGTCTTCGCACCCTGGTTTCGCATCGGCGAACGCTTTTTGCACAAACTGGCACGTTGTGATGGCGTATGTGTCCGGTAGAGCGGCAGATAAGGTTCGCGCGACAATTGCGTATTCTTTGATTTCATCGTAAACGTTCGATTTAATCATGCGCTTGTCGTCCAAGTACTCTGCACACTCGTCTTCGGCGTCGCTGCATTTTCCAATTTCGTCCTCAAATTTTCCAATGTAGTTGTACGCCTTTTCGTAACCCGGGCACTCGTTACCAGCTTTACCGCCGGCACACGCAGCTCGCATCAAAAAAACAGGGAGAATTTCCACCGGTCTTTCCGGCACATCGGGTGGAGGAGGAGGCGCCGGAGGAAACGCAGCGAGAGGAGGGGGCGAAGGTGGCGACGGAGGCGGCGAAGGAGGTGGGGGCGGCGAAGGCGGTCGAGGCGGTCGAGGCGGTGGAGACGGCGGAACAGGAGGAGGAGAGGGTGAGTCTCCCCTCAAATCCCAATTCACGGCAGGTCCGTTCCCGTTCCCTGCTTCTTCTGCGAGACCAACCCAGTAAAATTTCTCTCCAAACGCCGTGGCGCCTGAAAACATTTCTAACGCCCTCATATGTGTACACGGTAAAGTAGCGTCAGTATCATCCAACAAGCACCAAGACCTCACATCTGCATCGAATGAAACCGCGTTCCTAAACATTGCACCCATTGTAGTCACACTAGTGACATTCCATAATGATAAGTCCTGGTTGAACGAGCGGGCGCCATCAAACATGTTGTCCATGCTCGTAACTTGCGATACATCCCATAACGAGATGTCGTTGTTGAAGTCAACGGCGACTTGAAACATGGCACTCATTGTTTTTGCTGAACTCGTATCCCATGAGGATATGTCACCGTTGAATGGACCGGAGAATAAACCGGAGAAATCAGTCACTAAGGAAACGTTCCACTCGCGCATGGGTCCGTACGGATTCACATCCGCGCTCCACACGCATTCACCTAATATTGACGACTGGAGGCACTGCACTACGGCGTCGTCGATGACGTCATCGTCGAGTGGGAGAACGACGTAGCAATCCCACGCTGAAGGTGGACCATCGCTGCTGGAACTTCCCGTCGTTGTGATATTCACACAAGCGTCAGCAAACGCAGTCGCCCCAGAAAACATTCCGGCGCTGCTGGTGAGGGAAGAGGTGTTCCAAGCCGTGATATCCGCATTGAATTCTGTCGCGTCCATAAACATCGAGTCCATGTTGACCACTTCACTCGTTTCCCAGCCAATGATGTCGCTGTTGAATACCGATGCCCCAGAAAACATTTCTTCCATCGAGGTGACTTGCAACACGTTCCACAGAGACAAATCTGCGTTGAAATTTGATTTATCTTTGAAAGCAGCCGTCATATTTTCAACGAGAGAAACGTTCCACATCGACATGTCACCTTGCTCGTTTTCCTCTCCACATCTGCCATCTGTGGGCGCAACTGCGAGGCATTTGGAGATGAGTCCTGAGAACGACTCGTCCGTGATGGGCGGTGCGTCGTCCGAGGACTGGAGCATTCTTCGTCTTCCCGTAGAACACGATGTGAATGCTTCTTCTCTTGCGTAAAAGTCAAGATTCCAATTAGAGCCTGTGAATCCGTTATCCATATTGGCGCTGCTTTGCAATTGACAGTCGCGAGCTGAATATGACCCTGAACTCCCCCCGTAATTGACACCATATTCAAAACCCTTGCAACCTTGACCATAGCCTGTGCATAAAGCTTTGCACTCCTCGACTGATTTATCAGCATACTTGATGATGTTAAAGCCGCCTACAAACTTTCGCGGATGATGAGTGTAGACAAGGCCTGAGCCGCATTTGAAACACGGAGCACCAGAATTTTGGTACATATGAGACGAATACTGCAAATTTTTGCAGCTCCAACCCCAGGTCGATACGTCCTGCGTAAATTTCGTTGCTCCATTGAACACATTGTCAAAGTCGTTGACCTTGCTTGTGTCCCATTTGGAGAGATCTTGATTAAAATTCTGCGCGCCTTGAAAAGTTTTCCAAAGTTTTGTATTTAGCGAGGTGTCCCATCCCGATATATCCGCATTGAATTTATCCTTGTTCTTAAACAAAGCGTGTACCCTACCTTGAAACAGAGAGCATAGACGGAGGACGGAAGTAGGCCCACGGGTAGACTTTTTCAAAGAAATTATTTTTGTATTATAAACATCTTCTTATTACCACTTTCTTGTTTTGACTTTGTAAAGATTTTTCAAATATAATTTAAGTAGTACTAAAAATATGTACCCTACCCCTAAGTCTCGTTGTCCCTCTATCACTTGTATATCAAAGTAGGGTACAGACGGGTACATCTATTCTACCCATGATATAGGAACAATGTTATGTATAAAAGTATGTAGTCTTTTTTACTACTCACTATCAAAATATTTTCGTGAATATGCTTCACTTTTATCGCACGATTTTCGTATTTTTACAAGTTTAGGTGAATAAAAAAATTGTAAAAACACGGGTATGTGCGTCAAAAATAATGATGATTTTGGTTAGGTAAAAATTAAAAAATTAAAATTAAAACACGGTAGTTTAAGTAGGGCATCCATCTTGGCTCCGTATCTACTTAGGCACACACGAGCTGACCGGGCCAGTGATGGCATTGGTACACGTGTATTTCGCTTGAAACGCAGTCGCGTATGTAAACATATTAAATTGCGCCGTCGCTGCCGCCGTTCCAGTCCACGAAGAAATGTCTTGGTTGAACGCAGAAGCAGACTGAAACATAAAACCCATATCAGTCACTTTTCCTGTGTTCCAACTCCCAATGTCTTGGTTGAACGCAGAAGCTGAATTAAACATAGAAACCATATTAGTCACTTGCTCTGTATTCCAACTCCCAATGTCTTGGTTGAACGCAGAAGCGGAACGAAACATTTCATACATATTAGTCACTTTTCCTGTTTTCCAACTCCCAATGTCTTGGTTGAACGCAGAAGCTGAATAAAACATAAATTGCATATAAGTCACTTTTTCTGTATTCCAACTCGCAATATCTTGGTCGAACGCA
>JACLAB010001268.1_pt1 | contig 44134 bp, 24 predicted proteins | sample 8027921 | NCBI WGS metagenome assembly JACLAB01 (sample SAMN15725117, study PRJNA655200) | protist metagenome | isolation source: fluorescence activated cell sorting (FACS) single amplified genomes of... | place: USA: West Boothbay Harbor, Gulf of Maine | collected 2000-07-19 | reverse complement strand
TCGCCAGTCTCATGGAGAACAAGGGCGAAATCCCGAAATTAGAAGTAACTCCGATCAAGGAAGAAACCGCTATGCAGATGGCTGTGGTCGACCCGTTAAGGGGCGAGCACGTGCCCCCCCCCCAGGAACACCCCACCAGGAAAGTCAGCACTCAAAGCGGACCAGAATATGACGACTATAAAGTCCCCAACGAAGGTTACATTTGACAAGGACTTTATCCTTACGCGTGATGGATCTACAGAAAGTGCTATCAAAAAGGCAGATGAACTAGCAGCCATCAAGCTTCAGAGTCCCACTCCTTCTCCACTCGGATCTCCTTCGGCCACTGGGGTATTTGATAAAGGTTTCGAGTTTGGCTCTGATAAAGAGCCCAAGTACGTATCGAAAGCCCCGCCACAGATAGACACCGGTAACAGGTCTCTTCAGAAACCTCGAGCTCCTGACGTTGGGAAACGCAGCAGTATGTCTCCCAACAAAGGACACCGTACTGCGCTAGACCCCGCACAGCCCAATTTCGGCCCTCCCCAGCTCAACAGAGCAAGCGGTAGCGTCAGTTCTAGCCAGAGCAACCAGAGTCCTTACCAGAGCCCTGGGTCCATACAGGACCACAAGAAGATCATACACCACAAAGTGCAAGGGCACAGGGCTGAAAACAGTGGCCGCTCCAAAGGCAGCTCCGTGGAGCCGCCATCCCACTCCGACTTCCTGGGTAACTCGCCACTCGCAGCCTCCCCTGGGCCTGTGGCTACTGCCAAGGGGTGGAAGGACTCTCCCACCAATGCCTACAAGAACCCCCACCACGGGGAAGAGGACGGCAGCACGAATTTCCTGCCGGGCAGTTTGAATGACGATGACTACGCGGAATACGAAAAGTTTCTAGGCATGGGCATGCATAATAGTTACGGCTTTGCCGACCAAGAACTGATGAAAGAAGAAGAGTAGGGAATAATTTAACACTTACTGATAATAGTATATGTAGTCTAATCAAGTGACAGACGATAAACAACCAACATAATGATTGTAATAATGTAATGAAATTTAGAACATAGAACACTTTGTTCAACAGATAAATTGCACGTCACCATTATTTGAGCTTTCTACTTGAATGTCCAATTTAGCTCTTCCTATGAGTTGATAGGTCTACTGAATTGAAGAACGAACGATATAGTACTTGAGATTGTGGTATAGAATGGGAGACAAACTTCTGAAATATGTCGAAATCGAAGGAATAGAGAAAATAAACAGCGCACTTATGCACAGAGATCTGGGGATGGTGACGCTCAATGGGCAGCTGGAGATGTACGAAGTCACAAAGACCAGAGGAACAGTATTTCATAATCTTGGAAACTTGGGTCGGAGTAGCAGCAACAAGAATAATAGCAGGAATAATAGTCGGAATAATAGCATAAGTGAGGGATCCTCAAGCAAGAAATCGAAACCGCCTGTGACGCCATCGTATGAGGAGTTCATGGAGGCAGCGGTAGAGAAAGATAAAGCTGCATCTAAACGCAGCAAGAGTGGTACTCCTGCTTCTAGTGGTGCTGAGAAATTTGGTGGTGCACCCGAACAGAGGAGAGCTCGTTCGATGTCTTTGACGAGTAATAGTGACGGCGCAGTGAGCTCTAGCCGAAGTGGCAATTACCCTAAAATGATAGATCCAAACACGCTCGATCCTGTGCATGTGGGCGGGCCTGCAGGAGATGGTCGCGTTGCCACGATCGGAGGAGGCAATGGCGACGATCCTAATCGCGTATCGTCAGCTGTAGGCCGTCCCGTCCCACCCACTCGGACATTCTCGCTCGGTGAGGCTCCGCCAGAAATGGGCGCATCCGAGAAAAAAGCGCTCTTGGCTGGCTTAATAAGCACGTTGAATGAGAGTCATCCCGATTATGACTTCAGTAATAGCTCCCCGGATCAGTTCATAATAGAAGACGATCTGGCAAAAGTGGTTCGCGATGTGAACTCACACCTGTCGAAGCTATTGGAGGGGGATCCAACGTTCCTGGAAAGTCTATGGAAAGAGATAAATCAAGCAGTATCTCTGAATGACTGTCAAATCTTCAAGTTCCAGCCAGATTTGGATGAAGATTACGAACACATTGTGTGGAGCTTTAACTATTTTTTTTTCAATGATGCAGGCAATGGGGCCAACCCCGGTCTCATTTGCTATCTTACTAGCACTGCTCGGTATACTACCTCGGAAAGCTCACATAGGAATGCTGCGAGCAGCCAAGGCGACGATTTCAGCACTGCAAGTGACGTGACGGGGGGGCTGTCTCCCTCCCCTGGGAACAGCCCATACCCGTACCCCACGCCCCCCTGCGCGACGAGTGACGACCACCGCGGCATGGACAGCAGCGAAGATGAAGTGCTCAATATGGACACGGGGTTTGTAGGCGAGTATGACGATTGCTCTTCTGTTGATATGCAGTAAGAAGGAATCACATAGATGTAAACAGTGTGAGACGACGACCTCAGAACAGCCCGAATCCCATCAGTTAAGTGGGTACCAGCGTGCTAAAATATGAAAATAATTGCAGAATAATCAGCAAATATACATACAAATCGTTCATTAATATCACATACAAATAAAATCCTACTTTTTCTGGTTGAATCTTTTCAATGCGCTGAGGCCGCCATTTTTGTCTTTAGCTGCAAGTTTCTTCTGGTCTGCCCCTTGTCGGGTCTTTTCTCTTTCTTCCCTCTCTTGGTCTAGTTTTTCCCGCATCTTCACATTTGCTGCATCGATTACATTCTTCTGCTTACGACGTAGTTTAGCACTAATCTTATTCTTACCTCGCATCTTATGCTTATCCTTCTTCTTCTTGCTGTCGCCATCATTCGCTGAATTAAATATAGCATGATGCTCAGAACGAAGCTGATTTTGGTCTCTATCCAGTGAACCAACGCCCCCATCTTTGTTTGCTAGCCCGATCATGTCTGGGCTCAACTTGTTCATCAACCCCTGGATCTCTCCCTCTCTCGACTGCTTATTGTTGCTGAATGGGTTCGCTTCATACGAGTCGTAGTTTGCTTCTCCTGCCCCGGGAACGACAATTGTGCTTACCCCATGCGAGTGCGATATACACAAGAAATCTTGCAGGGGTCTGAATCGAACCGACTTCACAGCAATACTACTAGCAAGCCCGCGCACTCGTGCCGTTACTGCACTGCCTCCTCCAGCATTGGTAGCCTTCGACCCAAGGGCCCGGACAGTATGCTTAATATATGTGTTCTCCGTGGGCCTTAAGAATGCGTCTTTCAGTACCTGCGCACTGCGCCCCATGCCCATGGCGATCAGCCCCGTTTCAGACGTGTCCAGGCTCAAGACGGGCTGGTCCGTAGTGAATTTGTGCAGGGTCTTGTACGTGCGCAGATCCCAGATTTTAACTATCCCATCCAGGCCAGCAGTGCTCATGTAGTTGCCGCTGAGGTCGATGCTCAGGTCAGAGACTGGGGCTTTGTGGCAGAACATAGATACCAGGGGCTTGCCTGACGCTGGGGACCACATGCTCACCACGCCGTTGCTGTGCCCCACATGCGACACTGCCGTAGTGGGGTTGTGTTCCTGTACCCGAACAGGGCCATGTCCGGTCTGGTAGCCAGCAATTGCGGTTCCCGTGCTCACATCATGCCACTTAATCCATCCGCTGTGTCCCACCGTGGTGAGGAGGAAGTGGTACGGCAAAAAGTCCAGTTTGTAGGGGCGCTCGTGCCCTTTAAGGCAGTGTATCTCCACCCCACTAGAATCGTATATATATGTGTATTTGTTCTGTGCTGCTGCGAATAGAGTTTCATTGTGCAGGAATTTCACATCATACACACTCTCTTCGAGTTGCATCTCCATGCCAACCTTCATCCTCTGGAAATCCATGCTCGCCACGTGCCCCTTCTCTCCGCAGAATAGCATTGTGCGGCCATTCTTGCTGAATGAAGTACTATAGGGTCCGAATGCAGTAAGACTGAGGTCGATGCAACTACGCTGCGTATTAAGGTCTAGCATGGGCTTCAAATGGCTTTGTTTCAATTTGTATGTGCGCTCTCCCTCGTGCTCTGTCTCAATAAAGCCAGTTTGGTTCGTAAGAAGCACTTCTGTAGCAGCAGTACGACTGGCTGCGTCAATATTACGGTCATGGGTCTCTTCCAAAGTTCGGCGAAGGTTTTTGTGTTTTACATTTTTGCCAACTTTGTAATCTACTTTATTACCCCTCGCGTACTTTTGAGTAGCTCTATCTACTACCAACTTCTTATTATTTTTGTCATCCGTCGATCGACTACGTTTACGATTGTCTGGCATGCTATATATAAGTAATGCAGACGAAGAGTTTGTAAAGCGTTAGCGGCGTTTGTAAATAAGATAAATTCTTAAAAATTGGATGTAGGATGCATATACGGCTCACTTATCCACTAAAATAGATAAATGAGTGCTTTTATTACACCCAGATGTCAATATATGCGGAACTAATTCTCCTAATGCACTCACGAAGCTAATGAAGAGGATTCTCTTCACTTCGTGCCATTTAGCAGCAGTATGTCCGCAAAAACAAATAAATTAAAATGGCGCATATCAATTTTACATAAACTTACCTGAATTATAGCAAATATGCCCAATTCCTAGGCGCAATAGACACTTCTCTCGTTCAGGCGGCGATTTTATCGCACGTTTCAAAAACGTTCCGCCCAAACAATTTTTTAAAGACGGTCTCTATACCTCAAGAGTCTTGTTTGTACTCTCTTGTTCCATAAAAAGCACTGGCTGCACTACAGCGAACGTGGGGGTCTGTATTTTGGCTGTAAGGGATAAGTTAACCATGAATATGATCCATACATTCTTCCTGGTTATTACCCTGTTCATCATGTTCAGTATAGGATTCAACATCGGAATGCATGGACTGATTGATGTGCACGGGGCCGATGGTTCGGTGGACATCAGGGACATGGTAATGAACGAATTGACTCTGGTTGAACACAAAGTTGAGGAGTTTGTTCACAATGCTAAGATGGCCGACGATGAGATAGAAAAATCTGAGAGTAGAACGAACACGGAGAGTGATCGCAAAGGCACTATATTCCGAGAAGGGATTTACGAGAGCAAGATAAATGACTTCGACCATTTAAAGGAGGCTAAAAAAGAACAGAATAAACGTGAGGGTGATCTACTAGAAGAAGTGTCTAAACCACCATTGGATGAACGGAAAGAAATGAAACAAAAGGAACAATTCGACGAAGCTTATGAAGCTGAAACTCGACTACATGCAGCACGAGAACTCAAGCGAAAAGCGGATGCCGACGCGCATGCTAAAACCGCTGCAAACGCTCAGACGCATGTCGATAACCATCCCGACATGAAAAAGACTGATGCTGCTCGAACTGGCTCATCGCCACCCAAGCAGTCCGCGTACACCCGCCTAGCGGTGGACGCGGCTGGGAAAAATTCTAACGAATTGTACAAAAGGAGGATCATAGATGTGTCAAAGATGCCGCACATACCTGACAGAGACGACATTAGTGAGTATGTAGCGAAAGGCGGTAAAATACCTATAATTCTCCTGACTTGCAACCGTGCCAAGCTGCTGCAGCAAACTCTGGGATCTCTGTTCGCCGTGCGTGGGGTATCTAAAGATCAAGTGCTGGTCGTACAAGACGGCATTGACAAAGCTGTGGAGCAAGTGGTGCGTCAGGCGGGGCTAACTTTGTTGCAGAACACGGAGAATTCGCGGTTGCGGTGGAGCGATGGAGCTGCAAGGATTGCAACGCATTATCGCTTTACGCTCACGCAGGCGTTTAGCACAGGCCCTAATGCCCCTTTCAGCGGAGAGAAGTGGCCCTCCCCGCCCCCCTGCGCCATCGTCATAGAAGACGATCTGCTGTTTTCCCCCGATTTTTTGGAGTATTTCGAGGCGGTCGGGCCTCTGCTAGACACGGATTCCACAGCTTTCGTGATATCTTCCTGGAGTGACAACGGATACAAGGGCAAGGTGGATGACCCGTACGCCATCCAGCGCACGGAATACTTCCCCGGGCTGGGATGGCTCTTGCCCAGACGGCTGTGGGAATTGGAGTTCAAGGACACGTGGCCTAGTGCGCATTGGGATCACTGGTTGCGTAGCGCCCAAGTGAACAAAGGGAGGGAGATCATATTCCCGCAGGTGCCCAGAACGTTTCACAATGGTATTAAAGGCACCTTCATGGACCTGGAAACGCACAACCGACTGTTCAAGAACGTTGATTACAACACTGATAGAGCCGTCGGGTGGAAGGGCGCTGAACCTCACAGTATGAGCCTCAGTGACAACTCTGCGTCCAAGATTGGCTTGGCCCCCATGACGGATCCGTTGTACGCACAAGGGGTGTTATCTGTATACGAAGCTCGTGTGACGACAATGATCAAGAAATGCACCCATGTGCAGTCCACCGCGCAGCTGGTGCAAGAGGTGGGAGGAAACTCTGCAGGTATGCACTTCCCGACAAAAATTGATGTCTCGCTGATGGAGGCCACGAATGCGCGGGCAGATCCCGACATCCTGTGCTTATGGATAGATGTGGTCCCTGATCCCCCCATATATCCCCCGCCTTTCCAAAGCATAGCAAACTTCTTCGGCTTGTGGCACGAGCACCGCCGGGGCGCGCACAAGGGCTTGCACGAGTTCTATTGGGACCCCCGAGGCAAGGTCAAGGGTCTATCAGGGTTGGGAAAGGATGATGCGGCACCCAGGGGGGGGGGGGCTGGCAAGTATGTGATGTTGCTGAACATCCATACACGGGATGATAACGGACCGCGGAACGAGCACGACTACAATTACCACTCTTACAGCTGGTTACGGCCCAAGGGTGTGCAGACCATTCCTCCGTACGACTTCGATCAAGCGCTTATGGATCGCGTTGTGATGAGAGCTTAGAACAGACGCGAGCAAGATTAATTAATAATGCAATGTTATAAATATGATAAATAGACCAGAGAAATGCAGAGAAAATTATGATTTCAGAATTTGAGATATGCACGTCGAAAGAACGTGCGGCATATGTTATTCTCCACCCCAACCGTGTTCGCCAAGAACAGACACGCTCCGCCTCCTGACAAGATTTAGACAAGACTTTAGACAAGACCTTACACCTGACCTAGCCGTAGTGCAGCCTTGGTAAGAAAGCGACCGCAGGCCTGCGTGTTTATCATTTGGTAATTGTTTGGAGGATTCTGTTGTTGTGGCACGTATAAACGTGCGGTGGCGAACTACAGATTCAAAAGCTAAAAGAAAGAAATTATCTGGCGCTGGAGATCGTTACACTACATTTATACAGCCATGTCGTTCATGAACCAAACCGACTTGAAGAGATCTCTCTTTGAGTCCAAGAGTTTTGGAGCATTGTCTCGATCTCACCCATGGCAATCTAGTTTGCACAATCTTGGCACGGTGGGGTTGCACGACGAGAGCGTAAAGCATGCTGCCGAAACAAGTTTGCGGATGATTGTGGGTGAAGTGACTGGTGTTATAGATGAGAGCGAAATAGAAGCCCTGGCAGCAGGCAAGCGACCAAACCAGGAAAGTGCAAAGAGTCAATCTATCTCTTCTCTTTCAGACAGTGTTTCTGCAAGTAGGCCGGAGAAAGAGAACTCAATGACTTGTAATGGTACAGGGCTTAACCCGAACAAAAATATTATGTGGACTGCGGCGCAGAGTGAGGATATGTGGCCATCAGAAGTAGCAAATCTTGCTGCTAGTTTATTGAAGAGGGGTATGATGGACCATGCAAGTGAATCAAATGCGCTTATCTATGAATTTGTAGGTAGCATTCAGGATGGAATGGAGTTTGCAGCAGACATCGGGCTCTGCATGACTCAAGCATCGCAAGAACAGCGCCCACAAGAACAGCCACAAGTGCAACAGCCGACTACACAACACAGTAGTAATTCTGCGTCGCAACCATCCTCTGTGCAACCCCAGTCGCGCACATCTCAGCCTCCCATACAGCTAGCCCCTGTAAACAACAATCACGACTCAAAAGGGGACGGAAAAGGAAAGAGGAGAGGCGATCAGACAGCAGTAATGCCCTTCACCTCGGGTCGTTCGATGTTTGTAAGTGACGGGGGAAAGTTCAACTCTCCTAAAAAAAAAGAAGGTGGAAGTAAAGGAAGTGCTATTGCTGCAGGCTTATTGGCAAAGCGATCAGTGCCTCAAACGAAAGGCGCTGGGAATGGAAAGGAAGATGACTATGAATTACCAGAAGAACTTTCACACTTGGACAAAGCCTTGGTCCAGCGTATAGAAAGCGAAGTCATCAGTAACGGCGAAGAGGTACTTTTCGATGACATCGCAGGATTGGAATTCGCGAAAAAATGTGTGCAAGAGTTGATTTGCTGGCCTATTCTCAGACCAGACCTGTTCACTGGCCTGCGTTCTCTACCGCGTGGAGTGTTGTTATTCGGGCCGCCAGGAACGGGAAAGACGCTCATTGGGAAGGCAATCTCGCATCAGGCGGGAGCTACATTTTTCTCGATATCTGCTTCGTCGTTAATGAGTAAATGGATTGGTGAAGGTGAGCGCACTGTGAAAACATTGTTTGCAGTGGCGTGTTATCGACAACCGAGCGTGGTCTTCCTAGATGAGGTAGACAGCCTGTTGAGCGCGAGAAGCAGCGAGGAAAATGAGGCCTCTAGACGAGTGAAGACGGAATTTCTTGTGCAGCTGGACGGCGCAGGCACAGACCAAAAGGCCCAAGTGGTCATCGTAGGTGCGTCCAACCGGCCGGAGGAGCTCGACGAGGCGGCGAGGAGGAGGTTCGTCAAGCGCATCTACATCCCTCTTCCTGACCTCGCCGGGAGGGCGCGTCAGTTTTCTAATCTGCTAAATGGGAGGGATTCGCAGAAGCATAGTCTGACAGAGCAGAATCTAGCCGAACTGGTGCGACGCACCAAGGGGTTTAGTGGAGCAGACATACGAAATTTGTGTACAGAGGCTGCGATGGGGCCAGTGCGAGAGCTAGCTGCGCAGGCAATGGGCGATCTATTGAATGTTAAGTCGTCTGATGTTTCTGCCATAAATCTTGTGCACTTCGAAGAAGCGATGGAAACGGTGCAGGCCACAGTGAGTCCGAATGAGCTGAAGCGGTACGTCGATTGGAACACTTCATTCGGGACATACAAGCAACCCGAGGAGGTTACTTAACAATTTAAGATGAGAAGAAAATATAGATATTATAGGTGATTGTGAAAATGAAAAATAAAATAATAATACGATTTTTCACTCTAATTACTACACTATTTTACAGGATTTTGAAAATCTAGGCCCTTCATTGTCTTAATGAATCATGAACAAGTTGTAGAAAATCATGTAGGCGGCACCTATCTTAAACAATACGTCAAACCCAAGGATTATGATCGTATTATTTCATAGGAAAGGGTAAAGTATTGTCATTTCTCGTTCGAAATAGCAGAGTCCTGCATGGTCGCAAAATTACTTTTCATATAATTTATGTCAATCTCATCGACATGAAAGTGTTACATTTCTCCACTTTTATGAATTGCAACTCCACTTGGAAAAGCTTCAAGCAAACCCATGCCCGACAAAGGATTATTGGTGCAATTTGCTGTGTCCGACACTTTCATGCGCTTATTCATCGGATTTGAAAATTTTATTGAATTCTCAAGTGTATTTCGCTTAGGCACCCAGTCGCGTTCAGAATGCGCTCCAGACAAAGAGTTACTTTTTGCCTGTGTAAAATTGTTCAAACCCAGCAATCCTGAAGTGGTAGTGCCTAATATCTGTTTTAGATCCGATTCCATTTTAGTGTCAGATCTTGTGAAATTGAAAGTTTCCATCGGCAGCATAGAAAGTCCATTCCTTGTGGCTATCTCTTTAGTAATCTTCGCTTCTTCTTCAGCCATCTGAGACGCTGCTAATGATACCGACCCCCCTAATCTCCAAATATTTGGGTCGTTACCATACATTTCCGTTGCCTCTGCAAAGGCGGATGTCACAGCAGCAACCGAAGATGACAGTCGGCTCAGAGGCGTGCTGTCCTGGCCCTGACCGGTAGTAGTAGTGCCTACTTCACGCATCAGCAAAACTTTCATGTTTGTATTTTCGTCGTTGCTATTGACTAGGGCGTTGATACTGTGACTTGGCAAATTCAATTTTTTATCCTTTTTGTGCATTTGGTTTCCTTTTACTGATCCATCACTACTATTAGAATCCTGACCATCGTCTGTTACAGCGTCACTTAGCTTGTCGCTTCCCCCTTGTAAATTATCACTGCCACTGTTGGAATCCCATTGCCCATCTTCCTCCACCTTCCCACCATTTAATGAACCATTTCCACTATCATTGCTACTGCGTCCACTTAATGTGGCGTCTTCGACCGCTGTGACACCACTGGTTGAGCTGTTGGTGCTACGGATGCTTTGGGATTTTGTGCGCTTCATCTTACTGCCTTTTTCTCCTTTCTTCGATCCATTGCTACTAGAATCTTGGATATCAGATAAATCATCGTTGCTCTTTTGTGAACTGTTATAGGAATGATTGCTATTTACGGACCCAGAATTGGTCTCACTGCTCCGACTGTGAGCATCGCCATCCCCGCCGCTGGTGATGCTGTGCTTGCGGCCAATCTTGTTGAGTCTAGGCAAGCAGGTAGAGGACGACGAGCTACTGTCCCTGCGCAGGCTTGCGCCGTCGGAAGACTTGGCCATGAGAGAATTCGCAGCGGCAATTCTGCGCTCTTCACGTAGCTTGCTCTGATGTTCCTGCATTGCAGCCTTACTTGTCAGAGATGTAATAGAAGGCTTCTTTTTTTTCGATGTATTTTCAAGGCTGTCTATACTTTTTCCAGTTGCATTAAAATTAGCAAGGAGCAAGTTGCGTTCATTGCCCGCCGTGTCAATCGCACCATCACTTTCAAGCTCCGCAGTCCGCACAATCGAACCGAAGTAATGACTTATGTAATACCCTTCATCGTAAGATTTAGATTCCACAGGAATGATCTCAATCTTGGCGATGTACGGCTTATTATCTTTCGTATAATTAACCACTTCGCATTGCCCCCACCCAGTTGCACGCATGTCCTCCATCATCTCCCGAACAATATTCTCGTTCGTCATGGGGCCTTGCAGACACCGCATATTGCGCCCCACGACCTCATGTTGCTCGAAACCTGTCAATTCCGTGAAGGCCTTGTTGGCGAATAAGACTGGAAACGGATAATTCGTTGCACATATCACATGCGCTGAAAACAGCAAGTGCGATTTTATTAAGAAGTTGTTGAAGTTCGGTTAGTAAAGAAAAAATACACGGACAAGTTTTTTTTCACACCCCAGTGCGTATTCCATCTAGCTAGGAGGAATATATCCAAAATTCCAGTCAGGAAAACCCTCATCTATAGTGTCTTCTATTAGAAAGCCCTAAACTGCAAAGACTTGCGTACGCGGCCTTTTCTCAACTGTAAAGTTACTTAAACCCCTAATAATCAGTTACTGACTTACCTTCGCTACTAATTTCAATGGCCTCGACAATTTTCATGTCGAATACTCTTCGCAAGTCTTACAAATTTGTATTTAGAGGAGCCGCCGCTAAGACGTACTCGATCTACCCTACGTTTTTACTTGTAATTTAGATGTAAATGCCAATTTTCCAATTTTCGTTCTCATGGATGTTTTTTTTGTCATCGCACAGTGGATGATAATGTTTTCAGCGGTAAGAAGTTTGCCCTTGACGGGTATTAGTTGCGGAAGAGGCAATATGCCGAGTGTGGGAAACAAATTTATACATTGCTCATGTCTGTTCTCTACGACCGGCACAGTAGACAGTACGAAGTACTTGGAGAGCATGAGAGAGATGCAGACGGAGTTATTGTATAAGTTTGATAATAATCCAAATACGTACACTGCGGTATCGTTCTTCCGCTTCGTGGCGAAGTCGGAATCACCTGATGAAGAAAGGGTGGAAAGGATCCTAGAGTCTTTAAGAGAGAATCTATCCTCTTTCAACGTATTAGGAACGTTTCTGTTGAGCTCAGAAGGCTATAACTCAGCGTTAATCATCCCCACTGTGAATCTCCAAAGGACATACCAAGCCATAGTTGATTCCGATCAAGATGGTTTATTTCAAGGTTTGGATTGGAATGTGGGGAATACTAACACATACCGCCAAACGGCGGATGATAAAGAGGATGTAAGTAATGAGAAACAAAGTGAAAATGATGGACTGGAATTTCCATTCAAAAAGCTGCTTGTAAAATCAAAATTTTCTGTATTGACAGATCGATTAAAAGATGAGATTCGACAGCGCGGGGATGAAAAGGAGATTGACTGGACTGACGCAGGACCAGAATTAGAGCCGTCTGATTGGCATGCTGCATTGGGGTCTGACGAAAACTATATGCTATTAGATTGTCGCAACAATTATGAATCAGAAGTAGGCACTTTTCAGGGAGCGGTGCCTCTGAATACGAATATATTCTCTGAAAGCTGGGAAAAACTAGACCAATTATTAGAAGATGTTCCCAAAAATACACCCATAATGACATTCTGCACAGGAGGAATCCGCTGTATCAAAACGAACGCATATCTGAAGCAAAAGCTAGGGATGACGAATATCGGACGGTTGAAGAAGGGCATCATCGGATACGAGCAATGGGTAAAAGATAGTGAAGGGGGCGAGGATGCTGAGGAAGCGGAGATTGTTAGACCGACGAAGTCGTTGTTTGTGGGAGAAAACTTTCTATTTGACAGGAGAAGACTAGGTAGAGAGGATAAAAGCAGTGGAGCAGAAGACTAACTAAGTATGCTTCGTTAATAATATATACAGAAATGCTCATGTGACAACTGTGATAATATTTAATTGCTCATATATTTCTATGGCAAAAAATATCAAATTAAGAAGCCAATAAGTTCGCGATCTTTGATGCAATATCAATGATATCATTCATCACTTTAAATTCTTGAATTTGTATCAGCCGTTTGACACGGTTTTATTGTAAGTACATACGACATACGGTTGCCCTAATGTAAACCCACATGACAGGTACATAGCCCGTAGTAGGCTTTGTTTAATTAAAGTTATGACACACTAGTCCATTCATGGTACCATCGCCATCGCTGATGCACTCGGCATCCATTTGAACGAAGCCAGTGTTCTTGGGCTCTCCGGCACACTCTTTTCCGTCGTACATGCTGTATCCGACGGTGAGCTCGGTTCCACCGGCGGCATCCTTCATGCAGGAAGTGTAGGTGAAGGACTCGTCGGCACCAGTTACTGTGTCCGGCATGCAGGTGTTAGCAGGCTTGATGGACATCTTGACTATTTCGGAGTTAGAGTCGCAAGTAGTGCCTTTGAACGTAGCGGTAGAGATACCACTGATAGCGTTGATAAGCTCGTCGTCCGCAGTACAGAACCACTTGGTAGCCTCCTGGTAACCGTTAGGGTTGGCGTTACAGAGAGCGCCTTCCTCCTCGGGAGCGGGCTCCCACTCATCGTTATTTAGGGGGGTCGCGCACGAGGAGTGAGAATAGGAATAGTCAAGCATCTGGAACTGTGGGTTCTGGTTGACATCAACTTTACACTGTCTATTAGAGAATGTTTTATCTCCCATATCAGGCGTATAATCAGTCATGAGCTCAATAGGAGGCTCTTCGTCGCCATTTTCGTCAGTGGGAGTAAGAAGGGGAACTGCTTCACAAACACCCATCTTGAAAAGCTCATATTCAACAGCTGTATTATAATTAATATGGCAGTAAATAATTAGTTGGAATGTTAGTACGCCCAATATAAGCGGGAACGGTGCGGAAAATTTAATTTTATTCGTGTGGAAAATATATATTTTTTCAAGTGCGATTACTTACGTGCTCCGTTGCAGGTACTTGACAAGTGAGTACTCTTCACGGCCCATCCTTTTTCAACATGCACGTTCGCGGTGTTGGTGCTCTTCGCACTCAAAGCGCGAGCTGCTCTGTGCGTTTCTACCAGGCCGGCCGCCATTTTGCTGTCTTCGCCCACAGTGGTTCTAAGGGTCTTGCTGGCGGCATCCAACGTCTCCCCTGCCACTGCTACTATCGTTATGGTCGCTAGGAAAAACACTACTTGCATCCCACTCCCTTACACGCTTTTCTCTTATGTTTTGGAATCATTCCATGCAGTCAATATTAACGTCAACCAAAACTCGGCTAAAATATCCAATGTGCATAATATCTAATGTCTTCTTTTCAGGATTTGGGGGGTGAGTTAATCGCCAACGTGAATCAAATGGCCGCAAAGACAGGAATTTTTGTTAAGGATGGCTTATCTCTCACAGACGGAGGCAAAGGACTCACGGCAGGATACATAAAGTGTGCTTTGTGCAATGTGAAATCCATGAAGAAGTACGCATTCGGTAGGGGGTTTTCGGCCCACTTGCAGCATATTCACAAGATCAGTGCTAACGAGGAGGCTCATGATGAGGCGGTAAAACTAAGTTTACCATCGCTAAGTGCGCCAGGGTTAAATAAGAAAGGAGAGAAGCAGGCAGACTATAAGGAATGTTTGCCGCGTGTCTGTGCGGCTGCAAAAGCAGGTGATGCTACGAAATTGCAGCAACTGTTAGATTTCGATTCTGATATCGTAAGAGAGGAACAGGATAAGTTCGGAGCGAATGCTTTGGACTGGGCAGCGGGGGAAGGTCATTTGGAATGTGTAGCCTTGCTTTTGCCAATATTCCATCCTACAATATCTGAGCCTTCTTTAGAGAACGTTTTAAAAGCCGAAAAAAATAGGGAAATCCAGAAAGATGGAGAGAAGAAGCGAGTGCGTCGCAGGGATGGGAAGAGCTGTCTACATTGGGCCTGCCGAAATGGCCACAGTTCAGTCGTAGCACATCTGGTAGACAATCTATATTCTGTGGATGCACTGTACATGTTGGGGACGGGTGATGGCACGACCCCGCTTCATGTTGCGTGTTTTGGTGGTAAGGTGGATATGCTTCACTTCTTATTTGATCACTACTGTACAGGTGAAGATCATATCTCCAATGATCCAGCACGGGGCACGCTGTTCACGCACACGAACAACTGGGGCTGTTATCCTGAACATTTCGCTTGTATGTCTGCACGCTCTGGGCCTTCGCTGTTTGATTTCTTCGTAGATCGAGTCTATGCAGGCGATAAAAGCAGAGCTGCGAAGGCGTTCTTTCTGCAGATAAACGCGGAAAAGATGACGCCAATACACAAGTGGCTTTTGTATTTCTGCAAGGAAGGCAGAGATGTGCACAGTTCCCTGAAGTATCTAGCAGATCTTCGCTCATATGTTGTATTGTCTGAATCCAGTACTACTGCAATCGACGCAGAGGAAGCTAGAGTGCCGTCTCTGCCCGTATCGAAGAACGGCATTTGTCTGATCAAGAGTCACTACGCCACTCTGCAACTAGTCGATGAGAACACTGATTTCGAGGGTGTTCCAATTAACGAATGCATCAAAGAAGGGGATATCAAACGCGCGTACAGAGATCTTAGTCGTAAGTACCACCCTGACCGATTTGACCACACTATTTTTGTTACCCAGGCGGAATCAAGAGACGCTGACGTAGTTGAAGGCCCCGGAGGAGCGATAATGAGGAAGATGGAGGATGTGAATGAAGCGTATGCTGTGCTAGGTGACCCTGAAGCGCGCAAGGCGTACGATGACGAGTTGCACAACCAGGACGCGGCGGTTGGGGGTGCAACAGGGGATATCCCATCCATCCCCAGCGATGTGGCAGAGCTGATCGAAGACAGATTGAGACGCTACGATCACCTCACATCCGAAGAAAGGAATCAGATAAAAACACTCATGAATTTGTAACTTTTTACTCAATGTAAATTTTGTTGAATTTTCGTTGTCAGGGTCTTCGCGTGAGGCTTTGAAGGGGAGGAGGGAAGGTTTACGGATGCGGTTGAGGTGGGAAGTTAACGTGAGCCTTAAATTTTTAATCGCTTGTTTCAAATCTTTATTCATTTAATAGGGACTCCAGATTGCTGGTACTAGAGCCATTCTCATCCAGACGTAAGTTTTGACCAACATTAGTTTCACTTGATCGTTAACATTCGATTTAAATACAATCGCTTAGTTCGTGTCGAGGTGCATAACTCTATGTATACACATTGTTTATAGCAGCAGCTTTGAACCCTTTCGACTTCTTGGTTCATTATCTTACTGAAATTCTATTTAGATGAAGATACCATCCTGCAATTTGCAGAAAAAAGAGAGAAATTTTTCCTCAGCGCCTTCTGTTGAACGGAGTGCACCTATACAGCCACACTCTGGTCTTTTAGGTAGTATAATCACCGAGCATATGGTGAAGAGTGTGGAGATTGGTATCTCGGGTGAAATATCAAATACGGAAAGTACTGACGAAGGAGACACCAATTTGACTTGGCGATATGTCCAGTCTCCTAGCCAGAGATCTATACATGGTCGTAAAGAGGTGAATAACTCTGAATCGCCTCGCACATTAGTTCAATCGATGGACAGTACCAGACGTAAAGTTAACAATTTCTTGGATTTGAACAGTTGCAATATTGCCATTATTGAACATCAAGAGCAAAACCAAATGAACAATGACTCAATTCAAGGAGCAGGTATTCCTATCCCAACTCGGAAATTCATTAGCAATAGACAAGATATGGTGAATGAAGAAATAGGCACCCGGGAATACTTCTCCGGCAGTTTAGAGGCGAGCTACTCTTCCTTCAAGGACAGAGAGAAGAAGCCCGCCCCCAGAGCACGAACCAACAGCCGAAGTCTGAGCCCCGGGCTCCGCCGGCTCAATCAGGAGCTGCACAATAATAAGGCAATGGTGCGTCTAAGACCTAATACTTACGCAAGTAGAATGTACCGTGATAGAGTGAACCTAGCCCCGCAGAAGTTCCAGGAAGCACAAAGCGCATCAGGCTCTGATTCTGACGAGGAATGCTGCAACTTCAACTTGCCTCAAGAAGAGGATATTAGTCGAGATAGCTTGGCGAGTGGGATAACGGACTCGATGCTCACGCCCCGCTCCCCTTCCAACAACCTGAGCACAACCACAGGGGAGCTCAACTCCTTAATAGACGGCGGCATCAGCCTGTCCGCTGTGGTAGACTCGGTGCCCTCTGCGCACGCAGTGCCGCTGATGGGAGAAACGGACATACTAGTAGATAGCAGATCGCCCATGTGGCAGAAACCCATTAGTAAGAAGAAGACAAATCGTCGTCGACGCAGCAGTGGGAGTACCTCCTCCCTCTTCAGCACGGGGTCCAACCTGGAAGCCGGGCAGCGCACTCCTCCCTCCATGCCCATCCAGATGGCCCTTGTAAACGAGCAGTTGATCAAGTCTCCGGTCAATAATAGCGAGGCACTCGGCCACACCGGTGTTTGCACTATACCTACAGTAAAACAACCGATTGCAACGAGTTTCTTTCGAGAGAGGCAGGTATACGACAGGGAAAGATGCATGTATATCAAGAAGACATCTCCGAGCTCTAATGGCAATTGCGAGACCTCCGACAAACCAAGCGATAAAAAAAGTAGCTACGTACATCCTGTCATCACTAGCACTACTCAACAGTCTGTGAATCCGTATGCACCCCCGTTCTTTGGCAGCAGTGTAGATTCCACGGATGCGCTAGGGGTTGAGGACTCCATGCACTTCAACCATGTCAGTAGGCAACACAACACAGGGGGGATGATGGTTGAAGCAGCAGCTTCAGTAGAATTTGACATGAATGATATGGTAAATGTGAATGGAGAGAAGAAAGAGAAGACCTCTCACCAGCCTGCTATCGACATGATGCAGCACACAGAGAAGCGCATCAAAAGCGTATTCCGTCCCATCAGTACGACCATCCGGAATATGTGTCCATCCACAGATAACGACGATGAATGGGGGTATGACAGCAGCATGACGAAAGAGCCAATACAGTCCTTGGACGAGTACGAGATCAGTGGTCGTCCTCCTCTGGCAACCGCCACTTCTGCCACATCCGAGGATGTGCTGGACAGTGATCCATACGATAGCGAGGATGTCGGCAACTTTGTGTATATATCCGATGACGCTATAGAAGTGCCCTTCGGCAGGGGGTTCACAGTGCCTCCTCTGGATCTGAACCTCACATCGCAAGGCCTGGAGCAATGTCGCGTGGTGGCCGTGGCGTTAGGACACGAGCCTACGGTCGTTGCAAACCAGGCGAACAACGAAGGTGTAGGTGCGAAAACATCACTTTACGATTGTAGTCAGGGGTACAGGAAGACAGCCATGCGATTTCCTCCTCTGGGATTCCCGCAGGCCTTCCCCTCGGTGGGGGGCTCCCCGACTTTAGAAAACCCCATCCGCGTAGACAGCGAAGCGTCCCCTGCGACCGTCACCGGGTCCGGTCAAAACACTCGTGTTACCACCCCCCGCGAGGTTGCCTCGAGAGTCCTCACGCCCAGGGCTGGGGCAGAGATGGTAGGTCCCATGGAGATAGATCTGTTGTCTCCTCAGCCTTGCTCCCACCACTTTTCCGGTATCATGACCAAGCCGAATGAGGAAGACCCCAGCGCAGCCCCGGAGTACGCCCCATACTCAAAGGACCGTCGTGCTAACCAGGTGTGGCCCCTCCCCCCGTCTCTAGCAGTGCAGTCGGAACTTGTTGCCGGTAGCAAGTCGCTGCTAGAGGATTCTGAGGCGGATTCCCAGACTGCAGGGGAGCAGCTGCCTCCCCCCGCCCTTGTCACGTCTGGAGCGATGGGGGGACGCCCGACAGACACTAGTGCTCCGAATAGCGTCAGAGAGGAGAGATACAATAAGACCGAGACCAGGTCTCGTGATCGCACCCCAGCCGACAGTGCGCGCCGAATGAAGCCCATCCGTGGATCGCGCGCGGTGTCCATCGACTCGATCTCTTTCATGGGTGAGATCGAGCTGTAATAGCAATAGCGAAAAGCAATATTAATATAACTCAAGAAAAAGTGACAATAATAAGTATGAAAGAGATGATGGGAAGGTAAATGTATGTTGCATAGGGTATCCCACACCCTTATACCGCAATTAATTTGATCTGCAATGATTCGCCCTTTATTAAACGGGTAAAAACTTCCAGATCCTCTATGTTGATGAGTAAAATAATGAAAAAAATTCAGAGACGAATTATAAAATGAACGCAAAAGTTTTGATTACCTTCCTTACTACTTACGTGACATCATCCTCTATTACTCATCTCTACAAAATGTACACTGGTAACTACTTAGCACAAGTATGAGCAAGCCTAGAACCAACTGGAATCGCCAGCGCTGTCGTACTCGTCGCTGTTTTGTCCCATAGTGATCTCAACATCCGAATCGTTGTTAATCTGCGAGTTGTTCGTCCTGCTGCCCCACCCGCTGTCCTCTGCCCTCCCAGCCGCAGGGACAGAGGATGGGCCGGCGGAGTGTGAGGGGATCTTGATTGACTGACTTTCGTCTTTGTCGCGCTGGGCTTTGCCCTTACGTCTCGCCAGCACCTTGGCACGTGCCTCGGCGATCCTCGCGGCGTCCTCCCTTGCACGTTTCTCCTCCTCCGTCTCCTCCGCCACTTCAGCCTTCAGTGCGTGTGCATCGCCAGGGGAGGAAGCCGCCACGCTTCCACTACCCGCTTGTTTTTCCGGGCTCTTCTGCACAGAGGATGCTGGGGTGGGAACTGGGATATTGCTGTGACTGGGAGAGCCTCCGGTCGCTGCGACGTTGTCGTAAGGGCTGCTGGATGTGCTGCTGCCGTAGGATTGGTGCGCGTTGGCGGTGCTGGTACTAGTGAATTGACTGTTGTCGTGCTGGGAAAGTAGACTGCTGTGTATGGAGGTGTCTCCTGTGGGCTCTTGCATGCTGCTATTGGTGGCGCTGATGCTGCTTATATTCACAGGGTCATGGTACTGGACCTTGATGCTCTCAGACGCACTATCTGCTGCGTGCGGTTGGACGAGGTTAGGTCCATCGTGTACTGGGGACTTGGCAGGAGACGTGTGTGCGTTGTTGGCTGCGAGCACCAAGCGCGCTTGGGCATCCGCTGCAGCCCTATTGCTCTCCATGGCGGCCAGCTCCTTCAGTCGCGCCTGGTGCCTCTCTTCGTCCTGCTTCTGCTGCTCCAAGATCCTCAGATCATGTGCCCGCCGGTCCTCCTCCATCTGCTGCGATTGCAGCGCCAGTGCGGCCTGCTGCTGCACCAACATGTCGATGGTCGCTTGTTGCTGCGCAGCTGCAGCCGTGGCTTTGGTCTGTTCGGCATCTTTTGTCTGCTGTGCCTCCAGTGCGCAAGTCTCTTCCTCCTCTTCTGCCTGTGCGGCCATCAGGGCGGCTAGTGACGAGCTGGGGTTAGCTATGGCATCATTCATCGAACTGGCGATCTCGGGCGCTGCTACGATGGAGACCTTGGAAACCTGTGGTGGTGGGTTTTGCAGAGCAGCTTTAAGTCGTTCCAGTTCCTGTTTCTCTTGCTCCATCCGCAGACGCTCTTCCGCCAACGCCCTGTGCGCAGGTGTGTCGGAGGGTACAACAGTCAATACAGCGCCTCCTCTTTTGGCTTTCTCTGCTTCCCATGCGGCTGCCTCCGCCTCTGCTTGTTGCTCTCTTTCTTGTCTCGCTTCGGCAGTCCGCTGCGGCTGTGTCACTACGCCTGGGTGGGTGGAGGACTGCACCCGGTACTGGTATGTGCTAGTATGGCTGGAATGGGGCCCGGAAGTAGGTGTGGCTGGCACAGGGGCAGCAGGGGGAAATGTCTGGCTTTGAGACGCCCGGCGACTGGAGATAAGAGCATCGGCGAAGTCCTCTGCTCTCTTCAGAGCAAAGTCCTTCTGGATATCTCTGAAAGACCGGGCGGACGCATACGACGAACCACGATCACCCCCTGCAACACTGTACGATTCTTCCTTGCCGTTGGTCAGACTGGATATAATTTTCCTTTTCTCGGCGAGCAAACGCTCTAGTTCCTTGTTTTTGAGAGTAATAGCGATCAACTTCACTTTCTCCGACTCTGCGGCAGCTTTATGGTCCGTCAGTCGCTCCCGTAGCTGCTGCGTCTCCCTCTCCGCATTCTCTAGTAAAGCGCCTAATTTGGATATCTCAGCTTTCTGGGCGATACTAACCCCTTCTGCCCTGTCCTTCGCAGCGACTGCGTCCTTGGCGCTGTCGCTCTGCTCGATGAGGCCGGGCAACTTCGCTTCCAGCTCCGCGTTCCGCTGCAACACACGTAGCATCTCCGACTTATCGCCATCTCCTTCTGATACTTCTCCGTTTATGACAGCTTGCAGCTTTGCCAGTGCTGTGTCCACCTTCTTGTATTCTTCTTCTTTTGAGAACAGTGCTATTTGTAGATCTTTCACCTGTTTTCGGTAAGTTGACAGAGATTCAAGAGAAGTTTCGTGTGCTGTTTTCTCGTCAGCCACACGCTGTCGCTCATGCATTAGGTGCTTTCTATCCCTCGTAGCAGACGCCAACTCTTCTCTTAGCTCGTTTCTGGCCTCTTCACGTGCACTCTCGCTGGCATTGCGCATGCGCTGCTCGCATTCTCGCTCTCTGGTCGCCAACTCCCTCTCCCGTCCATCCAACACCTGTTTTATGTCGTTCAGCTGCAATTCCAGCATCTTCAATCCCTGCTGCTCGATCTCGAATCGGCGCCCGTTGGACAGCTCTCTCGCCCGGGTTTCCTCAATCTCCTTCTGCATCTTCTGTCTCAGAGTGTACATGTCCATCTGATGCCGCTTGTCCCTCTCCGCATTGCTCCTCAGTATCTCCTCTTCGTGGTTCTGGGTGATCTTGGTGCGCCTCATGAATTCGCTTTCCAACTCCACTCTCTGTGCTTGCAACTCCATGCGAGCCTTGTCGTTAGCTTGGATGCGAAGTTTCATAATTTCGTTGTCACGGAACAGCTTCATTTGCAACTCCACGTCCCTCTTGAGACGATCATCACATTCTTTCTGGTACTGCAACATACGCTCCTCGAGGCTTTTTATAGGAGTAGCTGCTTGTGTCGCTAGTTTAGACTCAAATGTATTGCGCAGTTGCATAATAGTACTGTCTAGTGTTTGCCGAGGGTTCATGGCAGCGGCATCAGTCTGCACACACATCTCGCTCGTGTTCTTGATCTGGGCGCGGAAAGAATGTTCGATCATCAGATCGAGTATACTGTCTCTCTTATTACTCCCATTGTTACTATTCGCGTCATTCTCTTTACAAGTAGCATCGACACCGGAAACTATATACCTCGTTCCCTCTGATTGAAAATCAGCAGCAATCGCTTGAAGCACAGGAGAGTCCTTCTGTAGGTTCATAGCTCTCACTATGTCCGTTTCAGATAAAACGGCATTCTTTGAATCCAATCCACTCTCAGCCGTAAACACTGCAAGGGAGTGTTGCATCCCTCGCTGCTTCAATAAGTGATAAATACTGCTGAAACTTATGCGGCTCTGTAAATTCATCGCATCTGCGCTTCTTTCATACGAACTAGGAGCCCCATTCGCTTTCTCCTTCATATTAGCAATGAACTCCCTTCGCAGCTGAGACTTTATTGTCTTTAACACACCGCTTTCCGCCAAGGATGCTCGCAGGCCTTGTTTCATCTGCTTTACGCTCAGTTTAGCATCACGATCAATTGATACTGAAGCAGCCACTGCCTCGGCCACAGCATCTCCTATCTCGCTGGCTTTCCGCCCTTGAATGCTAGTCATACCTTCTTTATCCCGTATAAACTAGTAGAACTCACCAGTATAACGCAAAGGACTCTAGATGAGACTTCAGTTGATCCGGAAATTAAAAAATTCAGACGTGCGCGTTCTCCAAAAATTCCGCACGTAAATACGTGCTTATGGAATCCTCAAGTTCTTGAATGGCTAAATCCGTACACTATACTTATTAATATGAGTGACGACGAAGATTACGAGTACGACTATGGCTCGGATGCCGATTCAATTGTCTATAGTGACGATGGAAGTGGAGTGGGAAGCGGGAACGAGGAGGATGATATGAAAATCCAATTGGAGAACTATTTTTACGAGGCGCAAGATTTGAAGGATGATGACGTTGACGGTGCTATCGAGTTGTTTAAGAAAGTAGTGAAGTTGGATACGGAGCTTGAAGAAAATGGGGAAGCGCCTCAGTGGAGATTCAAGTCATTATTGCATATAGTCACCCTTCAATTCGGTATGAGAAGTTATGATGCTATGATCACTAATTATACGGCGATGTTGAAAGACATGCCGAGTGTTACCCGCAATGTGTGTACAGAAAGCATTAATACGGTATTAGAAACTATTTCGAGTAGTGATGATGCAGATGTACTTCAAGAAATGTTTGAAATCACTCTGAAGGCTCTTGCTGATGCCAACAATGATAAATTGTGGTTCAATACTAATCTCAAAATGGCAAAATTATATATGGCTTCCTTGGAGAGTGATATGGGTGATGCTAATGCTCGACAAAAGCAGGATGACGTAGAGCGTTTAATGAACATATTGAAGCAGAGTTGCTCCCTCCCTGATGGGACTGATGATCCCAACAAAGCGGGCCATTTATTGGAAATATACTGCCTAGAGATACAGTTTTGCCGTATCACGCACAATATGATCCGCATGCGCACCATCTACCCCAAGACCCTGCACCTGAACGCGGCCGTGGCCGACCCCCGGACGATGGGCGTAATCCGCGAAGAGGGCGGCAAGATGCATATGAGCGAAGGACACTGGGATGAGGCGTACGTGCCTGATATTGATGAACTTCGGGGTTCTATATCTTTATGTCATGGGAATACTATCTAGGTTCATAAGAAAGATCCAGTACAGCTCTATCACATCCTACATTATCATGGCCATCGAACTTATCATCTCATTATGGCCCTTGAACATTATCACTGTATATAAATATTATAGGTACAACGAGTTGAATGAGGCGTTCAGGAACTTCCAACAGGCGGGCAACAACTCCCGCGCGAAGACGTGTCTGAAGTACGTGGCGTTATCGTCCATGCTGAGCAAGACTGCTGTGAATCCGTTCGATGGGAGAGAGGCCAAGGCGTTCGAGAGAGACCCCGACATCGTAGCCATCAAGTCTCTACAGCAATATCTGCAACAGAACGACTTACGACGCTTTGAAGGCATCTTGAACGACAAGCGCAATGGGATTTCCACAGAGGAGGTGTTAATGACGTACATCCAACCCTTGCGACGTCGCATGCGTGAGCACGTATTGCTCAACATCGTACGCCCGTACAAAAAGGTAAAGATGGCGTTCCTCGCGAAGGAACTCAACCTGAGCGAGAAGGAGGTGGAGGCTATGGTGGTATCCATGATCCTGGCGGAGGAGCTGGATGCCAAGATTAACCAGATCCGAGGGTACGTGCAGTATGGAAGTGCACCCATAGGGCGGGAGATTCATAACAACCTGATCGGGGTTGGAAATTTTTCTAATTGATTACTTCAGTGAATCCAATGATCTATTTCGTTCCGATATGTGTTCTGTTGGGCTACAAACCAGTAGCCCTGGCCCTCTGTCCACACTTCCGCGCATCTTACATATTACATTACACTACACACCACTACCCTACTGCCAACTCTTACACAGGTTCGTGACCATCAACGGGGATGGCGCAGGTAAGGGTACCGTAGGCCCCGTTGGGGGGGTGCTGAAGAGCTATGGCACGAGCGCTAGCAGCGTGGAGGACCAGCGAGCCAGGTCCATTGCCCTCTGGGCCGAGCAGCTGCAGCACATCAACAAGAACATGGCCAAAAAGATGGAATGATGAAGGTGTCGAGAGATAATAGATGGATAGAAATCAACAAATAAATGTAACGCTCATGTAAGTACTTAGATTTCTCATTACAGTTATAGATTACAAATTTCCTAAAAAAACAAAAGTACTTCTCCTGTAATTACATCGCGCCAGTGAACCTCCCGGAGACGATGCCCAGTACATCTGTCTCGTGATTACATCCACAGGTGCGAACTATTGTGACTTCCCTTATGGTTCTGCCCGCAAACGCATAACCTGGTACAAAATGGTATTATTATACCAAAATTGTATTGTAGTACCCGCTAGGACACTACAAAAGTCTGACTATATATATGGAACTTGCTCACTGGCAAGTATTCTGGACGTACCTGGTTGTTTTCCGTAATACGTTTGGATAATGCTAATTGAGACCGCGCGTAATAAATTTACTAATCGTTACAAGCTAAACATTTAACAAGATTTTAGACAAAACCTTCATCACTCCTCGCGTATCCGCCAAAATATGATTTGATTAGAAACGTCTTTTAACAATCATGTCGTTCGCCTCTTTGCTCGCATCGTATGGTAAAAAGAGAAGCCGATACGATGAGGGCAGCGAAAGTGCCCCAAAGGTGAAATCGCGAGTGATTTCTCCTTCTGAAGTGAATTCTAGTTCTTCGGCGGCAATCCCAGCTGAGGAAGAAGTAATTTCTGCCGACACGCCGCCACACTATGTCGTGATTGGCGCTCAAAAGGCTGGAACAATGGCTGTCGTAAAGAATTTGAACAAGCACCCGGATATCTTTTGTTTGAAGGAGCCCCACTATTTTGACCTGGCTTGGCATGCCAAAACTCCCGCGCAATATAGGAAAGAAGTAACAAAGACGCACAAGAAAATTTGTGGTGAGAAGACACCAGAGCTCATATTTGTAGATGAATGTGCAACCCGCATGAAGCAAGTCCTGAGCCCGAAGACAAAGTTTCTATTGTTCCTTCGTGACCCAATTAAACGAGCGTATAGTGCGTGGAACATGAATATCAATCGTAATTATGAGAGTGCACCATTCGATGAAGTATGTGATCGCAACTTCAGGAATTTGAATGAATTTCGGTCCCACGGCACAGCGGAGTACCAGTACGTGCAAAGAGGATTCTACATGGACCAGATAGAGCGCTTCTTGAAGGTCTTTCCTAACCGAGAAAACTTCAAGGTGATAATTGCTGAGGACATGATTAATCCTGAAATGGCAAAACAAAAATATGCCGAGATATTTGAATACTTAGGAGCGGAAATTTTTGATTTCGAACCAGAAAATGAACATGTGGGAGACTATGCATCGGGCAAGTCAGCCGGAGCTGGAGATGGCAAAGACAAGAAGGTGAAGATGAGCGAAGCTATGGAAGTGAAGCTCATGAAAGTCTACCACTCGCACAATGAGCGATTGTTCGAGTGGCTGGGCTACAGGGTGCATAGTTGGACGAGCAAGCAGAGCATCGCAAGGAGGAGACTGAAGGAAAGGGAGGAGAAGATGGAAAAAAAGGAAGTGAAAGACGGGAATGATGGAGTTAAGGATGGAGAAAATGTGTAAAGTAGTTTTGCAAAAATGTGTTTTTACGACATCTTACTATTTACATATGTCTGTCTTTCGAATTAGTCTCCGTCAGACTCAACTTCGTCAGATTCGTCCTCAGCCTCGTCCAGCCACTCTATGAACTCCTTCATGTTGGGAGCCTTCTTCATGGCATTCACAGCGTCTAATCCGCAGCTGGCTCCTGCTGGTAGGTGCTTCTCGAATTCCGTGCTGTCCATGGCGTACCACGCCTTGATGGCTTCTTCGCTAAGCAGCCCCGGCTCGGCGTCGTACAGCAGCTGTAACACCACTGCCATCTTGGAAGCGAGAATTGGCTGCACTTCGAAGGAGAACCAGTTCAGCACACCGATGGTGGCCATTTCACGTCCCTCGGGAGTGGTGTACGGCTCCTGGGTCTGGTCCATGCCAGCCGCACCCTGGCCGCATGTTCGCACAGCTTTTCCTAGGGCTTCTACATAGGCCTGCAGCTCCTTCACAGCGGGCACCGCGGGGTATTTGTGCATGAGTGATAGCAGCGCACGGTCTCCTGATGGACCCTTGCTCTTAGCAACAGACATGAACCGGCCCTGCAGCACCTTGAGGTCTTCAAGTTTCAGCTCTCCTTCGGTGGGCAGCTGCTTGAACAGTTGCCCCATAGCCTGTGCCCAGTCGACGCTGGAGACGAAGTTCGAGGCCTCCATCTCGGCAGGCTGCTCGTCCTGCCAAATGTCTCTGATATGGGCCATAAGACTATTTCCGGTCACCGACTCTTTGCTGCCACCACCTGCGGCAGCGGCGGCAGCAGCCTTCTTAGTGATAAATTCCTTCGCGTCCTTCTTCTCGTAAGAGATGTCTGACACGTTTATGAAGTCCACCATACCTCTGATCAACTCACCATTAAGGTAACGAATGGATAGATAGACATTTCTTGTGACAAGCGTAATTGTCTTGTACATCTCATCGTCAGTCCATGTGCAGTTGTGCAAGTGGCGCACAATCTGACCCACAGACCAGTAGCGATCCTTCAACAGCTGCTTGGTGTTGTCGCTGAGTTCTTGGCACAGGTTACGGTCTAGCAGACAAGCAAATAGAGTGCCGTCTAGTTTTTTACCTGGCTTGACAGGATCCTTGACCTCTTCAGGCAGTCTCTCTTGAAGATCAGCGAATTTTTTTTCCCAGTCCTCCAATATCTTCTTCTTGTCGTCCGGATTAAAGTATGGGTTGTCCTGCAGAGCGGGGATAGCGGCTTCCGCCGCGGGCACGCCCTCCTTTGGAGGGACATACTCCCTGCGGTCGACTAGACACAGCAAGAGCGCTGTGAACTTGTCTCGGTGGTCCACCATCTTTGCCTTGTCGGCTTCGGTCTTCTTCTCGGTGATCATATGCGCAGTGGGTTTGAGATGGTAGTACATGTCGGTGAGCAGCATGCCAAGAGTGATGCCCTGTACACCGAAGTCTCGCAGAGTCCATATGAGCGCTAAGTGCTGATAACTGCTGAAAGGTTTGTCAGCAGGAACTACTTCCCCATCGTCTACGAAGCCGAGCTCGCTCATGAGCTCGCGGCTTTTGGTGAAGGTGTAGCTGCTGTCTTGCGAAGGCTTCTTTTCCTTCTCTGCAGGATTTGTGATTAGGGCGTTGCGGTTATCTCTCTCTACATACTCATGCAGGGTCTCGCCACCCACAATTGCGGTGCGACCGATACCAGTGAAACGACTGGACAGCATCGTTTGGGTCACCAGAGCGGGGTACCTTGGCTCGATCACTCTACCCATAGGGTCTCTGCCCACGATCTGGGACACCTTGCCCATCATCAACTGACGGATGAAGTTGGCTCTAGAGCCCACGTACACGAGGTTGCCCTGTTGGTCAAGGCCTCTACGGCCTGCCCGTCCAGACATCTGCTGGGCCATCAAGGGTGTCAAGCGGGACGCCTCCTCCACGCGGTCGTACATCTCTCCGCAAAAAATGCAAGTACGGAAAGGCATGTTCACACCAAAAGCCAAAGAGTCATCACTGATCACTACGGCCAACTCGCCCTTACTAGCCAGACGCATAACTGCGCGTCGGTACGCTGGGAAAGAGACCTCACGAATGAACAGACCGATGCCTCTGCGCAGACCACGCATAAGAGCGTGTGCGCGTACACTCTCAAGTTTCGTGCCAGCTTTGGAGTACTTGTCTCTAAAGCCATCGTACGTCTCCATCTCAGCGGCAATACGGTCCAAGTCGATGACCGGGGGGACTCTATTGCCAGCACAGAAATCGGGGTGGGGCTCGTGCAGATCAACCTGCTGGACGGCGTTGGCAGTTGTCAAGTCGCCGGCCTTCGCCGCATCCAACATCGCCTTGGCATCGCCACCGAAGTCCTTCTTCTCTTTATTTGCTGCTTTCTCGTTGGCTTTCTCGGCGTTTTTCTTCTTAGTGTAGTAATTGGGATGCTTGTCTGCTTGTCTCTTCTCAAGGCCAGATAGTAGACTCTTGAAGAGGCGGATGGCCTCAAAAGAGTTAAGGTGGAAAGGCAGACAAGGAGTCATGTCTTTTGCCTTCAAATCCAATACCAGCTCGCACAGATCTAGCTCGGTAGACTCGGGATCCTCTAGAGAGAAAGATTGCAACAGCTCTTGGGTCTCCAGTGGGAACTGGGAGGCCAACTGCCGCAGCTTGCTCTTCATTAAGTCTTCGTAGTCCTTGGTTCTCTGCAGGGTGATTCTCTCGCCTTCTGCGAAGAAGTTCTTGGGGTTTACATCTGCCACATTTACAGCAGGATAGATTTGCTCCAACTTCTTCCAAAGATAATAACTATCTCTGCTGGTAAAGGAGAGGGCTGTTCCTTCGAGGATACCGCCTTCTAGCTGAGACACACTGTCGATGGCAGACAAAGGAGAAATGGTCGATAAAACGCCCGCCACTTCCTTGTCGAGAGGCTGGTTCCACACGTAACGCTGCAGATTGATGAAGCGGCCCGAGTGAGTGATAAGGTTCACATGTGTGTATACAGTGACTTCGTTAGCCTTCTCAGTGGTAAAGCCATAAAACTCCAGCTTTTCCTTATCAGAAGCCAAATCTACAGCTTTTGTGTTAGACGAGGGATCGCCTAGGAATAGCTGTAAAGAGTCCGCTGTCATGTCCACATCCTGCATGGTGTCCTTATGAGTGGCCCACTCGGCAGAGATAGCCTCACGCAGGTCCTTGACGGTGTCCGCCACGCGCAGAGTGGAGATGGTGGCAACACGAGAGCCCTGGGTTTCGTGCACGTTGATAGTGAGAGCAGGGCCATCTGTCTTCTTGAGACCCATCATCTCCATCGCAGCCGTGGGGGGGGCGGGGAGCGCAGTGTGCTCCGTGACCTCGTTGGCTCTCACAGTGATAGTCTCGACGTCGAGTTGCTCTCCGCGTACGCTCTCCATCCACCCGCGGAGCTGCTCCGCATTGCCCACAGTAGCGGACAAGGCTAAGAATTTGCAATTCATTGAGCGGATAAGACGCTGTAGCGCCTGCCCCTCTTCTCCGTCCAAGGCGTGTACCTCGTCGTAAATCACCCAGTCAAAATGGTCGAAACCACCGGGCAGGATACTGCGTGCGGCCTTTCGGTAGTACTCCTCGTAACCGATGCGTCCACGGCACTTGGTGAGCTCGGTCTCCAGGGCCTGGGGGGTGCCCACCACGATCTGGGGCATCTGCCCAAAGATAGTGAGAGGGTGGTACACCAACTGGTCTGTCACGATAGCTACCTTGGTGGTGCGATCGCCTTCTTGCTTGAGAAGGGAACTGAAATAAGCTCCTACTTGCCATACTAGAGGTTCTGTGGGCACTACGAACAGCACACGGTTCATATTCAAGGCGGCAGCCTCTGACAGAAGTTTAAGACGGCGGTAGCGATCGGCTTTCGCGTTCGCTGGAGAGAAGTCCGCTTCGTCAAATAAATCTTCAGTGGCGGCAGCAGCAGCTCCGTTGGCATTGCTAGCATGTGCTCTCTTTTTCAAGGCAGCTGCTTGGCGGTTCAGCTCAGCGTCTTCTTCGTCGTCACTTTCCTCCTCGTCTTCGGATTCGGATTCTGAGAACTCTTGCTCTTCGCCATCTACATGCAACTCCTCCTCCTTCTGATCTTCTTCTTTTTTGTCTTCTTCCACGACGTTCAATTCGTTAACAGCATTGTTGAAAGATGCCTTGTCGGCCATGTCTTGGGAACTCTTGGGAAGAGCTGCATATGAGGACAGCACGGTCTTACCACTAGAGGTAGGGGCGCAAATGATAGTGCTCTTGCCTTCGTCGATCCAGGTAAGCACTCGCTTCTGCCAGGGGTCTAGCCTGTAGCCGAAGGTGTACTTGGACAAGGGGGGCAACTTATCGAACATATCTACCAGCTGCAGCTTGATAGGATCTTTCTCGTTGGCTCTTCGGTCGCGCACCTGTTGCAGAAGTCTTTCTACGTTGGCATAGTTATCAAATACCAAACTACGATCAGTCTTTCTCTGCGTCTTCTCCAACTCGGGGATGGGCGGCATTTCTTCTTCGAACTTGCCATTAAGCTCGGGGTACTTCTCCAGCATCTCGTCGATGGCCCATAATATATCATAGACGTCCTCCCACTTAGGCACTACCACCTCTCCAGGGCGGCATGCAGGATTGAAGGCTTGCTGAAGCAGTTCTACCATGAGAATGAGGCGAGTCTTCAAAGACTTCATCTTTTTCAACTGCGAAAACAGAGATTTCTTCGAGTTTCGGATTTGTAAGACGTTTTCAACAAATACTTTGTCGCCCTTCACAGCGATGTTCTTAGATACGCCCGCGCACTTCTCTCTTTTTTCTTCGATCATAGCCAGCGTCTTTTTCCATCCTTCGTCTGTCTTCAACTTTTTCGGCCTCGAGCGATCGCCGATTTCTCTCTCCTCGACCGTCTTCAGGCCTTCCAACTCGTCTAGGCTGCTGCGAATGAGCTCATCTACGGGTTGCAGTGCGTAGTAGATCTTGGCTTGTTCCTGGTTTAGGTGCAAAATCTGCATCAACAGCACAAAGCGGGATTTGATGGATCGCATCTCTTGCAGCAGATTGAGCAAATTTTCTTTGCTCTCTCGGTCTGTGCGGATTCTAGCCACGTCCTCCTTGAACTCAACCTTCTTAAGCTCTGCGGCGGTGCTAATCGCGGCCTGGTCCACCTCCTCTTCCTCACCTTCCTCGTCTTCCTCGTCGTTGGCTACAAGTTGCCTCTTAATCTTTTCTTTTTCGTTCAGCCATAGAATGGAAGGGTTGAAGATCTCTGCAGGAGCCAGATTGATCAAAATGTTGGATACAGTGGCGAGAAATTTCTTCACACCAGTACGACGGTTCGTACGGAAAATACCAGGCATTTCTGTCCATTTCTGATCCATGCGGTTGGCCCAGTATCTGCAAGAAAACAAGTGTGCGTTGTTAAAGTGATTAGAGTGGTGAGTAAAGTTAATGATAGTTAGTGAACATCTCAGGATTTTCAATAAATGGAGTCTTTATATATGGAGTTTAACCACATCGTGCCCACGTACTTATCGAACTCAGACATATCATTCTTCTGATTCCTTCTGACAATCTTCTGCTGCTTAGGCAAATCAGGAACATCCTCCTGCACTCGCTCTTCACCCCATCCTTCGACGGTCTTGCGATACTTGAACAGTAGCTTGTCTTTACTCTCTTGATTCATTCGATGTCTTTATTTCGATTATTTTAACCAGCTCTTTATCGCTCAAATGAGAATTAAGTGAATTTATTTCTTGTACAAGCCTAAATTTCAGTGATACGACCCATCCATCGATAGGCATAGAACGTTTTTGACGTACCATATATTTTCGAGCCATTGAATGTTTTGAGTTTGCGATCTTTTTTCATTGCCTCGGCCCCGGTCGTATCATCTTTCCCACAAGCCTCGCCGATCTACGGTTTGGATGAACTTCTTTTCGGTGTGCAACCTTCTTGTCCTGTTGACTTCAAAATTTATTTCTTTTGTTACGCTAACTACTCTAGCTAGTAGCTGGTTGTTCTCACCAGACCTCAGGATTGGAGAATGGTCTACGTTTGGCTTTGGATTCACCCGTTATCCAGATTTCCTCAGAAGGGACTTCAGCCTGCATGTGGGAGTGGAGGTGATGGACACAGAAGCCTCGCTTGAACAACACCTATGTGAAGACCTCATCTCGGTAGCTAAGGTGGCTATATCAGATAGAGGACAGTTCCACTTAGCAGTACCAGGTGGTTCAGTACTCAAGATGCTCCGGGCACTGAAGCCTTATAAGGATGAATTGGACTGGGGTGCTGTGTATCTATATTACGTCAACCATAAGATCGTACCTGCGTCTGATACTGGGGGCACGCACACTAAAGCTTTGCACTTATTTATCAATGAGTGTGGCATCACCAATGTGTTCTCCCCAACGCAGGTGGAAGGCCTCTCTCTGGCAGAGCACGTATCGTTGTACCAGCAGCAAATCCGAGACCATGTCCCCGTTGAGAATGGACTACCTGTGTTTGATTATATGCTCATAGGGTCGGGTGAAGATGGACATATCGGGAGCTTGTACCCTGGGCGAGAGGAAGTGAAATACGAGGGCACTGAGAAATGGGTGCTCAGTGTAGACAAGAAGGATCCCCCAAGCATTACCCTTACCCTGTCAGTTATGAATGCCGCGCGGGAGAAACGCGTGGTACTTACCGGTAGTTCAAAGACTGGTGCTGTTAGAAAAGGCATCATGCAAAGTGAGAGTGTGTCGAGATTCCCCGTTTGCGGAGTGCAAGGGGCTATGTACATGATAGATGAGGCATGTTCTAGAGGCTTAGACGAATATGTTGTGTAGAGTGATTGTTTACGTTTAGAGTAAAGAAAGTGGACATATGAAATTTCCCAATGTGATGGTTGAAGCTCGAAAACGAGCTGAAATATTTCCTTCCATTTTAACGCTTGAAAATAAACTTCATAATCACTCAAAAAGACAAATTTTTGATTGAATAGCACACGCAAAGGAATTGTGTATACTATAAATTCATAATATGTCTCAAATGAATACAATACAAGTCACAAATAGGTCATGATAAACAAAGCATGATGTTTTTGTGTTGATGGGGGGTCAGAGGGATTAGATTGGCACTGCGTAACAAGATTTATCGGCGCCAATTCTCAGCTACAAGACAACTCTTCTCAGAGTGTCGAAGCTGCTAATCAAACTCATCATAAAATGAGAATCCAAGAGGAAGTCCCTGCAGAAATTGATGGTTGGAGATCATTCAAAGTTAGTTTACTGTACTAAAAGCGGACGAAAAATCAACACAGCCCTCTCGTGTAAGCACTATCATATATTCTTGTAGCGCATATGTATCCCGACCTAAATTACGTAGTCAATAACACATACCATTACCATGGTCGCCAAGTAAAATGGAAACACTTATTGCACGTTTTTAAGGGAAACCTTTTCGGCGGTATATGCACTGGTTCAAAATTAAATGAGAATTGATTTACTCTTATAACTGTGAACGTATCTTGTACGTATTATCTGTCAATCTGCCGCATAAGGAAATATAGTGAAGGCTATGTCGAGCAAAAAGGCAAAGAAGCACGATCCTTTGAGGGATGATATGGATATGAAAGTCCTGCTTCAGAACAGGACAGCAAACTTTACCAGCGAAACACCATGCTCTCCAGAGATGATATTGATGAATGCGAGTGATATGAGATCGCTGCGAGTAAAGGCTGGCTCATACGTCTCTTTGACAAATGATCCGAGCAAGACCAAGACAAATCTACTGGTATTCCAATGCTGGCCATCGAGTAATCTCATGGGGGGTTGTGTGAGTCTGAACCGGGTATGGTGGCCCAACTTTGGTCCCAAATTCGAGAATCGCACTGCGAGTCTAAGTAGGAAAACTTGGAATTTGTGTGTGCTGCCTTGCAAGCGAATATGTTTTACTGTACAATCCAACTCTTTACAAGACGAAGAAGAATGGCTTCATGAGGAATTGCAGGACAATATGGAGGCACTCATTGACTATGTGTACGGGTACATAGGCGGTTCAGGGGGGGGAGAGGGGATATGTGCTGTTCAAGGATCGAAATTAGGCTTGACTTGGAAGACCCGTGCACTGGTTCTAGAAGTGCACCATGTGAGCCCGGCTGACCCAGACGAAGAAAGCGAAGAAGGTATCTGCTATCGTGTTAATCAAGATACAAGCATTCGTTTATTTACGCTAAGAGATGAAGATCTCGAAGAGGGAACGGCAGCCGCACGTCAATCTCAAGACCTAATGGACGTCAACAACAACAGCTTATCTACAACGGAACGACTCTATCTCAAAGGGTTCGCATCCTACGAAGCAGAGGCAAAGCTCTGCGTTCGAACCACCCGCTTGGGGTTGGGATTATCCTCTTTCTATGCTACCCCCGCCAGTTCTGCCCTGTCTCAAATGGTGCTGAAGCCCCCCAAGGGCATGTTGCTGCACGGACCGCGAGGGTGTGGGAAGACGCGACTGGCGCGGGCTGTGGTAGATATGTTAAAAGACTTTGCTTCAGGGGTAGATGCGATCGAACTAGATCCTTCTCTCCTGATGGGAGGGGCGGACGACAGTTCAAATTCTGCTGTAGCAACGTTGACGCGTGCATTCAACGAGGCACAAAAACGCGCCCCTTGTATAATACTGCTAGACGAGTGCGAAATCCTATGTCAACAGCGTGCTAAAGGGCCCAGAGGGGAAGCAGGAGACATGCAGCGGCGGGTCCTGACCTGTTTGCTGAACCTTATTGACGGCCTGCCGCCCCCGTCTGGCGCAGTCGAGACCGGCGTGTTTGTCCTCGCATGCAGCTCAAGGCCGGACTTGATAGACAGCGCCATGCGACGACCCGGCAGACTAGATGTGGAGATAGAACTGAAGGTGCCGTCGGTGGAGCAAAGAGTTGGCATTCTCGGTTGTGTACTTGAACAGATGGGGGTTATGCTAACCGGGAATCGTCAAGGCAGTGAAGACGAAGATGAAAGGGAGACGCCCAATGCAAGTGCAAAGGGGGGGCTGTCCTGGTCCCACGTGCGTATGATTGCTAACAAAGCGCACGGCATGGTGGGTGCAGACTTGCTCAAGATTGCCAAGGAGGCCCACCTATGCGTGCTAGATAGAGCATTCAACGATAGAGAGGACAAAGAACGGGCAGAAAAAGACACCGATGGAGCCCTTTCCTCGGCACTAGGATCTATGTCTCTACATGACACCTTTGTGAGAAAAAAATCTGGGGCTGCAGGATACACAGAGAATGGCCTGGATAGCCTGGATCTGCTCTCTGCGGTGTCTGCAGTGACCCCGATGGCTCTGAATGAGGTGGCGATCTCGGAGATCCCTCAGGTGTGTATATGGTGAACGTTGGGGGGTTGTATCTTCATACCACTGTGATCGTATCCAATACTGAGTAGCGCATATGAAAGTTCTTATCTAGTTCTACCACATCCTTTGACGTGCGATAGATGTGAAAGGTCTTATCTAGTACTATCGCATCCATGATTATCATAAAAATAAACACACCCATCATGATAATGCTGTCCCTTGCATATATCCCCCAGGTGCGCTGGACGGACATCGGTGGCATGGCCCCAGTGAAGCAGTGTCTCAGAGAGGTGGTGGAGTGGCCGTTGCAGTATCCCAAGCTCTTCCAGCGGCTGGGGGTGTCCCCACCGCAGGGTGTGCTATTGTACGGCCCTCCTGGCTGCAGCAAGACTCTTATGGCCAAAGCGCTGGCTACGGAGAGTGGAATGAACTTCTTAGCGGTTAAAGGATCGGAACTGATGTCGAAATGGCTGGGTGAAAGTGAGAAGGCGATCCAGACCCTTTTCAAGCGCGCCAGAGCTGTCAGTCCCTGTATCGTGTTCTTTGACGAGATAGATGCATTAGCAAGCAGAAGGGGGGAAGGCGGGTCTGGAGTAAACGATCGGGTACTGGCCCAACTTCTCACTGAGCTGGACGGCATCGGATCCCAGCGCGTCATGCAGAGGCACCCAGAAGACGCAAAAGAAGACGTTAGAGTGGAAGAACTGGTGAAACAGGCACGTTCAGGGGAAGATAAGATTACTGGTGAGAAAGATAAGATTCGGATGAACACGAGGAAAGAAAGGGAAGATGTTGGACAACTGGTGTCTGCAGCCCTTTATTCGCGTGTTATTGTTGTGGCAGCCACCAATCGCCCCGATATGCTCGACCCTGCACTGATGAGACCAGGCAGAGTGGATCGTAAAGTATACGTCCCTCCCCCGGACGAAGGAAGTAGAAAGCAGATTCTAGAGCTGGAACTATCTAAAATGCCCATTAGTGAAAGTGGTGATGGTGATGGTAGGGTGGTGGATATCTCGTACTTGGTGAAGGGGACGCTGGGGTTCAGTGGCGCGGAAGTGGTCGCCGTGTGTCAGGAGGCAGCGATGGTGGCAATTGATGAGGGGTTGCAGTGTATTGACATGGGACATTTAGAACAGGCGATGAAAGCCATTAAACCTCAGATCACGCAAGAAATGTTATCATATTATGAGGAACTTTCGTTTTGAAAGGAGTAAATTTGTATGATTGTTACATTTATATTATAATATGCCAAATTAAACCAAGCTAGCTACTGCGTCTCTACTTTGTTTTGCGAACGTCCTTGTAATAGCCCAATCCTAGACTGCCCAGACGGAACACACAACCCTCCCTGTACCCGGCGAACTCCTCTCTGGGCGCGAATCCACCTTCCATGCCGCTCAACACGGTGTCATCGCCCATATCTCGCCTGCCATAAGTAGGTGGCAATACGCCGTCCCACTCCTTGTCGTTATCACTATGGCTCACGAGCATCCGGGACTCGTCCTGCATGCCCCCGTATGCCACCCTCTCTGCGCTATATCCCTCAGGAGCGGTCACCTCTTCGGACTCGCTGATCAGGTCGACCTTGCCCCCGCCAACGCGCTCCGCGAAGGGATGGTGCTGGGCGCTGGTGCTGTCTCCGTCCAACGTTCCTTGGGCAAATGCAATCGGGTGGTCTGCCCCCTTGGGTACCACGTGTGTCAACCGATCAGGCTGGATTTTTGAAACATCTCTATACTCCTCTGGTACTGTCTCAAAGTCCTTTGTGTTCATGTCATTCAGACCAAAATCTTCATTTTCGTCCCAGGTACGCTCGTAGTCTTCGAGATCGATGTTCTTGTCGCTCTCAGGGGGCAGGAACGAGCCCAGGGGAGCTGATATGAAGGAGTTGCCAAGAGGGTCTCGCACGATCAGCGTCACAGGGTACTCTCTGCCCTCCGCATAGGCGAGCATCTTCTGCAAGTAGGTCTTGAACTCCTTTTTGTCGCTGGCTTCTTCCTTGCTGTGATGCAGGGAAGAAGCGTCACCAACTGCAAATGGGTTGTTGTCGCGAAGATTTGTGTACACCTTGTTAAGCAAGCCTTCTACCGTTGTGTACAATCCGCCTAATGAACCATGGGACACCTCTAGATCGAGCTCCGGTATCTGAAGCATGGCGGAGTCTCCCTTCAGAATGTCTCTCTTCAAGTCCGTGGCAGACTCTATCCTGAGCGTAATGCTCTGCCCCATAGGTGGGATAGCCCCTCCACCCTTGACTTCGCTTGTCTTGTATCCGCAGTGCTTGCAAGTGAACGCCATGATGAGCACCTCTTTGAAGTGGGGGATGGTGGTCATGGCAGACAGCAGCTCTCCATTCTTGCCACAGTTATGGCAGTCGGCGGAAATCGCGATGGGCGCTTCTTGGGATTCGTTGAAGGTCTCAGTGCGATTGGCGCCGAATCCTTTGTCCTGTCCTGGTATGAGCTTGTCGTAGCTACCATCTCCTGTGTTGTATGCACCGCTCTGAGAGGGCTCTAACCCCATGCTTACATCCTGTTCCGGCGTACGGTTGTATTTGGTCGTTTTCAAGTTCTCATCTTTTGCGGGAGCGCTGGGATTCTCTATGTAGGAGTTCCCACTGATGTCGTCCACGATCACGGTGAATGGCATTTCATCTTCGTCACCGCGCGCGTAACAATTGAGCTGCATGATGATCTGTGCCACCTTAATGCCTATTTCAGGTTGTTGTGTCATTCGATCTGCTTGGTATAGTTGCAAGGCCTTGGCGGCTTGAGACAACACACCTTCGATCGTGCTGATCTCGCCTTTCTGAGTGCCAGGAGGGATTTCGAAGTCTATTTCTGGAATTTTCACACTTGCAAAATCGCTTTTAATCAGTTGTCTGTTCAAATCAGAAGGCTTAGTTACTTTTAACTCGATAGCGCTGCCTTGGACCTGAATCTCACCACCAAAGGTCACCTCGTTGTTGGTGTGAGCACAATGATCGCATTTGAAACTAGCGATGATCAGTTCTCGGAAATGTGGGACCTTGTGCAAGATCATGATAGTGCGTCCAGATTTCTCACACACTGTGCACAAGCTATTCTCAACTACATCCACCCCACTCCAATCCTCGTAATCAACCTTTTTGCCAAGTTCTCCGGTCAGAATCTCCTCCCCTTCTTCATTCCACGTCTCTTCCTTCTTCATGATATCTGAAAACGCAGACATCTCTTTGAACTTTGATATTTCTTTTGAAAATAATCAAATTTAAAGACTATTCGTTCTAAATAGGAGGCGATGTTATTTTTTTAGGAAATTTTAGGTATACCACAGATCTTCGTCTTTAATATGAGCAGTGGAAAGAGCAAGAAAGACAATGCTGCGTTAACAAATCCTAGCACGAGCAAGGCGGAAACAGGGAAGAAGCGAAAGGAGACTGTAATCACTTTCGAGGATGCTGCGGAGTCAAGTAGTGCTGTACTGAGCAAGGCAGAGAGAGGGAAGAAGAGGAAAGAGAAAAACAATACGTGGAAGTTGAACCTGAAGAAGTTGAATACTCACGCGATTACTGATGTGAATGAGGCAATGGACGAAGACGTATTCAAGGAAGACATTCCTGATCTCAATCCTAGACATTCTGAATACTTCCGAGAGCAATTGAAAAGTTTACGTGAAGATACCGAATGGAGAGCCTTCCAGAAATCGCTTGCATCACCTCTTCCCGTAACTTTTAGGGTTAGTGGGGGTTGTGCTGACGCGATAGAAAGAAGACTGAACAAGGGAAAGTTTTTAGAAACAAAGTTCAACGCAATGAAGGGTCGTTACATCGAAATAGATGGTGTTATTTTGAAAGATCAGATTGTGAATCGAGTGAAATGGTTTGAAAACGGTGCAAATAACGATACAGATGCCATATGGCAACTGTGTGTCTCCCCCTCTCAACTCTCCCGTACATCTGGCCTGCAGCCCCTTTCAGACTGGCTGATAAGAGAAGTAACTTTAGGACATGTAGTGCGTCAAGAGATAGCCTCCATGATCCCCGCCTACTGTCTGCAGATAGAGCCCTTCCATGACGTGTTGGACGTCTGCGCAGCCCCAGGGTCCAAGACCGAGCAGCTGTTGCGGATCATGCACTCTTCCTCCTCCGCTAAGGGTGGCACACCCTCTGGGATGGTCGTTGCGAACGATGCAGATGCACGCAGGATACGCACGCTGCGCAATCGCATGCCGAATGGGTTGGGAGCGAATCTGCTTATTACCAACGCGAGAGCAGAAGACCTCTTATCTCGAGTAAGACATACAATGACGAAGAGGGAGAATTCCAATTACAAGGAAATAGGAGTGTTCGACCGTATCGTGGCCGATGTCCCTTGCAGTGGGGATGGGACCATTCGCAAATTTCCACACAACTGGAGACTCTTCCGTCCGCGCACGGCTCTCGACCTGCACCCCATCCAGCTGCAGATCGCCATCAGCGCGATCATGATGCTGCGGCCGGGGGGGCGGATGGTCTATAGCACTTGCTCCATCAATCCATTAGAAGATGAAGCTGTCGTATCAGGCATCCTGAGATACTTCAATTCAGCTGAAGGTCAAGTGAAGTACCAGACGCAGTACATGCACAAAGAGTCGAAGAGGGAGATACCAAGGTCAAAAGACAAAGATAAAGGTATAAGTCTAAAGAACTATGCACTACAGTTAGTAGATATCAGAGCAGCCCCTGCTGTGTTGCCCAATCTGAAGACCAGAGAAGGGCTGTCCACATGGAGCTGCGATCGAGACACGTTTGTACTGGGGGACCCCACAGAAAACGCCCGTGCCGAGAGTCTTACCCTACTGCCGCCTTTGCGACGGTCCATGTACCCTCCAACGGCAGAAGAGGTGGCGTGGATGAAGCTGAGTCGGTGCCACCGGGTGCTTCCGCAGGACATGGACACCGGAGGCTTCTTCGTGGCGGTCCTGGAGATGGTGGAGATTATGGAGAAAGAGAAAGAGGCGGGCCGGATAGGAAGGAGTGAAGGTGGGAATGAACAGAGAGGGGTTGAGGTTAATGTTTCGCTGAAGGAGTCAGACAAGGCCTGGAACCGATTGGGCTACAATCCACACCAACTGCAGCAGGGGGCTAATGGCGAGAAAGCGAAGGAAAAGGGTGGGACGAAGAAAGGAAAAAAGAAAGAGATAGCAGGAGGACATGAAGACATGCACGTGTACAAGTACGCCGCAGTGAGCGAAGATAAACAAACGGAATTGTTATTGAGTGCAGGGATACGAAGTACTTCTGCAAATGTGTCCGTGATCCAGGCATTGGGATACAAATCGAAACTCAGCAAACAAAAAGGAGGGCAGAGAGGAGATTCTATACCAAAAAAGAAGCAGAAAACAAATGAAAATGGGACTATTTTTGGTTCAAAGTCCAAAGGCTGGGCACTTCCTGCAAAAGATGAGGAAGATGAGAAAAATGGAGATAGCGGGGTGGATGTCGCCCACGCAGTGTTGTGCAGCCCGAGCGTGTTGCGTGCCCTCAAGGGCTGGGCGGCGGAGAGTTGGGTTCCCGAGGGAGTCGACGCTGATAGTATTACGGTCGACGATTCCGACGGGCTGGTGGTACAAGCGGGGCAAGCAGTGCTGAATATTGGTTTAGGAGGGAGAGTGGATATGCTACCCTCGGCCCCACAGTCTCTGATGAAGCTTATGCGTAGCAATGACAAGCGCGGAGCGTCATACGTGCGTGTGCACAAGGCGGCGGATCTCATGTTCATTGCCATGTGCCGTACGTACGCGGACGACGCCTCTGATGTTGATGATTTTCTACACCTATGTGAGGAATTGAGTTACGAAGAAGGGAGGGAGAGTCTCGTGCCATCGAGAATAAGCGACGAGACTTGCAATGCACTCCTCCAATGGAGAGTTATGTCAGAGAGGGGAGAGTTGGATAATAGCAAGTACGTGTACTTTGTGCTTGAAGAATCAGCACAGGTCGGCTTGAAAGAGGAGGAGAGAGCAGCAGTTTTTGCCATCGAAGGAGGAGGCAAACGACGCCTATCCAAGGCCGAAAAGAAGAATTTAACGAAGTTTGGTAAATCCACAAGAAGTGCAGCCAGTAACAACGTTGCAAAAGTGTTGACGCAGTCTACTACTGCCACTTCGAGGGACGCGAGGGGTGATGGGAGCAGCGGGACGGAGGCGGTAATTGCGCTACGGTACGAGCATAGCGATGATGGTGAGCTGATTTGTCATTGGGTGACATCAGCAGAGCTTTGCTCTTCGTACATACAACACTTTAGTTTTGATTTATAATTGTCTGTATTACTGTATAAGATAGCAAAATTTCTCCTTCTGATTCTCACCTCCAAGCTATCACACTTTCTTTTTACTGCCAATCCCCCACTTCAATGCCTGCATGTAAAGATAGTAAAGACTGAACACCAATAAATTCGCGGATGCAGCAAGAGGAGAAGCAGAAGAGTTGTACAGGAAAACAACTCCAATGATCCGTAATGCCCACTTGGCTGTGACACGATATACATGCTTGGTGGTCTCGTTGGCTCTCAGCATACGTACAAAGATGACGCCGCAAATGGCCATGATGACGATGTAGCCCAAAGTGAATTCCCAGTACAGAACCATCGCTTGTCTCAAGAAACTAGTCATGAAGTGCATGAGGCCCCAGCCGTAAGTCGCAGTTACGGCGCCAACAATAGGAAGATTCAATTTTCGTTCACCATTACGATCCTTGGCTCCTAATTTACTCATCAGCCATACTATACCAAGAAGTATTCCGGCGGTAATAAAGGTTATCATTCCAGCTATATACTGACATATCTTGCTTTTACTTAGCTCATGGCAATAATAAAAGAAGAGAATAGAGATGATGAAGAAGAGAATCCCTCTCGTATTGATCTCCTTCATGGCTGTCACAGTGATCTTTTTAGGCTTGTACTTCATCTCTTCTTCGTCAGAACCATCGCCACCTAGAGTGATTTCTATACACGCCTCATCCATGGAGCTGAACTGCATCAAGCAGTTGCCATCCCGGGTCTGGTAGATCGGGGAAGGACAGCTCGACACCAAATCTCTGAGAAAGCCATAACCGTCGATGTCCTCTCTCACTTCTTTCAACTGGTTGATTTGGTCCTCGTTCAGACCAAACACAGATTTCCACATCAAATTTTGAAGATTCAAGAAAAAGTCGTCTCCAGAGATACCGCGCACAGACATCCAGGGCATCTTGTCTCCGTGTGTATCCACAGAAATGTACGATCTAGAGAAGAAACTTGTCACAGCATTCATTGCACTCTTCTCCTTCCCTGTATTGAAGCAGAAGCGCTTAGCTGTTGAAGATGGCGCGAATTCAACACTCTTTCCCTCATATAAACTAGTCGTTCCTGCCGCACTAGGCTTCGTTGCATCAACTTCAATTAACAAAATAACGCACGCAATAAAAAAGATTGACAAAATTTGCATATTCTACTTCCTTTAAACACGAATAATTCTTGGCAGATTCGCATCCGCCAAACAAATTTGGGATGAGACGCACGTTATTACAACGTGCGCCAAATAGTAGATGGGCAGCTTGTCTTGTCAGATTTCCTAGGTGGCACTGAAGATGCATGACTTCCAGAGCGAACGCAGTTTGTCAAGAGATGATAAGATCATCAAATGCAGCGCATGCGCCGAGTGCTGGATGAATCCTGCCAGTAGTCTGGGCAATTCGCGGATCTATAAATGCTCTCAGTGCAGTGAGCGTGTACATTCCGGGTGTCGGCAATTCTTCCAAGACATACGCTCGTGTGGTACGACTGCCGGTGATCTTGATTTTGTGAAATCATTGCGGACAAAGGGCTCTTTCTTGATTACTGTACTGTCTGTGGATACAGATGCAAGTAATGTGAGCCAGATTGAAGATGACACTGCGGAACAGGCTGTAAATGCAGTACGATCAGGATTAATTGGATATGGCGTGTACTGCCAGCTCAATATTCTTACACCATCTCTTATAAGAGAAAAAGTTGTCGCTAACTCATCCTCCTCTTCGTCAAAGAAAGAAGAAGCTGCCAGCAGTGGGAAGAAAGGGGCGAATAAAGAAGTGCTGTCTTACACTTCGAATGGGATAATACGCACAGATGCTGCTAAAGTTGGGAGGGATGGAAGAATAAGCTGGTTAGGAATAGATGATAAGGCGGATGATAAAATGACCGCTGGGGCTGCGGCACATGGAACAGCAGAAGAATACAAATTTGCTTATCATGGCGTCACACGAGAAGGAAGTAATGATGCCATTACAGGCGGGGCAACTGACAAAGAAGAGTTGGGAAAGCATGGTCCCATGCTGCATTTGGAGACCTGGAAATCTCACTATGTTGTTTTTGATTCAGTAGTGAGCGCAGATGACATTCCGCTTTTGCCACTATTGCAGAACCCTAACATAGCCGTGGATCGATCGTTCCCTATTCACTACCACCTGCAGTCTGTCGAAGGAGTCGCATCGAAGACAGTGAAGTACCCTGTGGGCTCCATCCGTCTTAATATGCGGTTCCTGCCTAAGGATGTACCTTCAGTGA
>JACLAB010015803.1_pt1 | contig 44429 bp, 59 predicted proteins | sample 8027921 | NCBI WGS metagenome assembly JACLAB01 (sample SAMN15725117, study PRJNA655200) | protist metagenome | isolation source: fluorescence activated cell sorting (FACS) single amplified genomes of... | place: USA: West Boothbay Harbor, Gulf of Maine | collected 2000-07-19 | reverse complement strand
GAAGGACCTCAAGGTGATAAAGGTTTACGAGGTCCTACAGGAGATCAAGGTCCTTCAGGTGATAAAGGTCTTAAAGGAGATGAGGGTCCTAGAGGTCCTACAGGAACAAAAGGACCTACCGGTGATAAAGGTGTTAAAGGCGATGAAGGACCTAGAGGTCCTACAGGTGATAAAGGTGTAAAAGGTGATCAAGGTCCTTCAGGTGATAAAGGTTTACGAGGCTCTACAGGAGATCAAGGTCCTTCAGGTGATAAAGGTCTCAAAGGAGATGAGGGTCCTAGAGGACCTTCAGGTGATAAAGGTGTTAAAGGTGATCAAGGACCTCAAGGTGATAAAGGTTTACGAGGCCCTTCAGGTGATAAAGGTGTTAAAGGAGATCAAGGTCCTTCAGGTGTTTTCGGAGATAAAGGTGTTAAAGGTGATCAAGGTCCTTCAGGTGTTGTCGGAGATAAAGGTCCTAAAGGTGCGGCAGGTCCTACAGGAGATAAAGGTCCTAAAGGTGATGCAGGTCCTCAAGGTCCTAAAGGTACAACGCCAGGTCCTAAAGGAGATAAAGGTCCTAAAGGAGATCAAGGTCCTTCAGGTGATAAAGGTTTACAAGGTCCTACAGGGGATCAAGGTCCTTCAGGTGATGTCGGAGACAAAGGACCTAAGGGAGTACTAGGAGATAAAGGTGTCGCCGGTGACAAGGGTGCTAAAGGTGATGTAGGGGATAAAGGTGTTAAAGGGGATCAAGGTCCTAGAGGTCCTACAGGGGATAAAGGCCCTAAAGGTGATCAAGGTCCTTCAGGTGATAAAGGTTTACGAGGTCCTACAGGAGATCAAGGACCTTCAGGTGATAAAGGTCCCAAAGGTGATGAAGGTCCTAGAGGTCCTACAGGTGATAAAGGTGTTAAAGGAGATCAAGGTCCTTCAGGTGATAAAGGTTTGCGAGGTCCTACAGGGAACAAAGGTGTAAAAGGGGATCAAGGTCCTTCAGGTGATAAAGGTTTACGAGGCCCTACAGGAGATCAAGGACCTTCAGGTGATAAAGGTGTTAAAGGGGATCAGGGTCCTAGAGGTCCTACAGGGGATAAAGGTGTTAAAGGGGATCAGGGTCCTAGAGGTCCTACAGGGGATAAAGGTGTTAAAGGGGATCAGGGTCCTACAGGTGTTCCAGGAGACAAAGGTGTTAAAGGGGATCAAGGTCCTTCAGGTGTTGTCGGAGACAAGGGTCCGGGAGGTAATGAAGGCCCTAAAGGTGAGGATGGTCCTAAAGGTGAGGTTGGTGCACAAGGTTTTAAAGGAGACGCCGGATCCGCAGCAAATGCTATAGCTTTTGATCTTGATAGTACAGTGGATGGAAATAAAAGCACTTTAATTAAAAATCTCAGAAACTCTCAAACAATATTACAAGGGGATGTCTACTGGCATGTAGGACAGGGGGAAGTATATCAACACGTAGGGAGTGATACACAAGGATCGGGTAACTTTGAATTATTATCAAACTCTAATGCTACTGCATCTTATAGAGGACTCTTAAGTCCAGATGCGTTAAAGTTAGGAGAAGGCTCCGATAGGGTAGAATTTAGCAGTAAAGGTATTAAAGTTTATGCTAATAATAAACTCCGTATTATAATAGGAGAGTTATAGTAAGAAACAATAAAAAGGGGTTAAATACCCCTTTTTATTGTTTTACTAGTTGTTTTAGTCTTTTATAAGTGGATAATTTATCATAGCACAGGTACTCTTCACAGTACCATGCAATAAACGATTTTGATTTTTTTAAATCATACCAAGACATATCTTCTATATAATTTCTTAGCATTGTTAAGTGTCTTAGGTCTTTAGTTACCCAATGATATTCTGGATAACCGTATGATATTATAGGTATACTATGTAGCATACATTCTATACCTGAAGTGCTATTTTCAATAATTGCAACTTTTGTTTTTTCTAATACATCATGCAAGCTTGAATAGTCTTGTATTACTACTACTCCCTTATCTTTCCACTTTTCTATTTGATTTTCTAAGAAAGGAGTCTCTACCTCGTGCATTGTAGGATGTAACTTTACAACAATAGGGTAAGATAGCTTTTCTAGTTCGGATACAATTTGTACTATTTTTTTCCAATGATCTCCAAAAGAGAAGTCTATTACAGAATCATCGTTAGGCATTTGCCCTAAAACCAATACATGGTTGTTTGGAACTTCAGTATCTAAATCTACAGATTTTAAATCAGAGCCCCTATTTGACCATTTATTTTCTTTATTTTTTATGAGTAGCTTAGCCTCTGTATTGAAAAAGTGAGTATAATCATAATGTTCAAACTCTGGTTTATTGTAAGTAATATTTAAATGGCATCCATAACCTAAAGAGTCTAAAGTAAAATAACGAGGGCTAGGCCCTGTAGGTTTTATAAATATATTATTGCTACCCCTATAAAAACCCTCGTCTTTTAGCTTATTTATATAGGTGTGATTATATATAAATAAATCATTTTCTGACTCGTGCTCCAATCCTATAGGTATATCGGAATATCTATCTGGATTATCCCAGTCTATATGTGCACTAATTCTTATATCATATCCTAAATCTTTTAAAGATTCTATTACATAACCATAAGACTCATCCCAAACACCATAAATCCCTGAGAACCTTAGTGCACATATGTTTGCTCTCACTTAAATATATCCTGCCAGTTTCCTGTTGTACTCGCTTTTGAGTATTCGGTGGCTCTGTTTTCAAAAAAGTTAGCGTGTTCTACGCCGTTTAGCATATAGTCTAGCCAATCTAAAGGATTTTTATCGCTTCCAAAAATCTTTTTCAAACCTAGTCCTAGTAGTCTTCGATCTGCAATGTATCGAATATACAGCTTTACGTCTTCTGGTGTAAGATCAGGCACATCTGCACCTGCGAAACACAAGTCAATGAAAGCATCTTCTAGTTCTACGGAACGCTCTGCCGCACAATAGATCTCATACTTTAGATCGTCGTTCCATAACTCTGGATTCTCTTGAATATAAGTACGGAATAATTGACTCATGCCTTCAACGTGAAGACTTTCATCTCGCACAGACCAAGTAACAATCTGACCCATACCTTTCATCAAGTTATGTCGGGGGAAGTTCAACAGAATAGCAAAACTACTAAACAATTGTACTCCTTCGGTAAAACCTGAGTAGATAGCCATAGTCTTTGCGATGTCCATTTTGCTATCCATACCAAAGTTGCTAAGATGTTCGTGCTTATCCATCATAGCTTTGTGTTCCATGAACTTTTGATACTCATCATCACCAAAGCCAAGTGTTTCTAGCAGTAATGAATACGCTTCCTGATGTACTGCCTCCATTGCCGCAAATGCCGATAGCATCATACGTACTTCAGGCTGCTTAAATGTTGGCAAATAGTGTGTAGCGTAGCCACAACATACATCAACATCCGCTTGCGTAAAGAAACGAAAGATATTTGCTAGCAAAGACTTATTGCCTTCACTAAGATTCTCACGAAAATCTTTCAAATCGTCTGCAAGGTTTACTTCATCAGGTAACCAATGCATATGCTGCTGAGACTTATAATGCTCAAACGCCCACGGATAGTTAAACGGTTTATAATACTCTCTTTCTTCTAATAAATTACTCACTTATCCACTCCCTCATAATATCTTCCGAGGCTAAACCATCTAGCCTTTTTTGTAATACATTATTCTCATCTACTATAATATGTGTTGGTATCATAAATATATCGTATTGCTCTTTTTTATTTGGGAACGCTTGTATATCAATAAATTCTACTTCATAAGGTGTTTCCATCTCTGCTAGTACCTTGGTCATCCTTTCGCAAAGTTTAGCTCGTCCATATCCACTAAATTTTATCATTCTCATGATAACCACTCCATTATGTCGGCTTTGCTTTTGCCGCCTACTAGACGTCCCTGCTCCACTCCTTCGCTTGTAAGAAGTACCATAGTAGGTACTCCTCTTATTCCAAACTCACCAGCTAAATCTGGTTGTTTATCTATATCTACACTCTCTACTGGGTAGGGTAGAACCATATCATCAAGAGTTTTTTGTAACATCTTGCAAGGCCCACACCAATCAGCACTAAATTTTAGTATTTTCATCTTAACCCTCACACGCTAAACAAGCGCCTTCGTCGATACTATCGAACATATATTGTCTTAATGCTTCGTCTGATACAGTCTCAGCCCTTTTAATTGCTTCGCTACGCAAATAATATAAAGTTTTTACTTTTTGTTTCCACGCCATCATGTGTATAGCGTGCAACTCTTGTTTTGATACATCAGCAGGAAAGAATACGTTAAGAGATTGACTTTGGCAAATATGCTGCTGTCTGTCTCCGGCAAACTCAATAATCCACTTTTGATCTATCTCTACAGCTGTCTTAAACACATCTTTTGTGTACTCATCTAAGAACTCTAACTGCTGAACCGATCCGCCGTTTGTAATTACGCTTTTCCAAACTTCTTCTGTATCCATTCCAATTTCTTGGAGAGCGTGTTGCAAGTACTCGTTTTTAAGTAGACTAGAGCCGCTTTTAGTTTTTTGGGTGAAAGCATTAGCCCTATAAGGCTCAATACTAGGACTAGTATTACCACAAATGATAGAACTACTAGCGTTAGGGGCCACAGCAAGAAGATGTGTATTCCTAACTCCATAGCCTTCGCCATCAGGGCATTCTCCTCTTTCTGTTGCAAGTTGTCTTGTGGCACGTACTGCCTCCTTTTTAATTCTTGTAAACATTCTATTGTTTGCGCCTTTGGCAAGTACGCTTTCAAAAGGAATATTATGTCTTTGTAGGTACGCATGGAAACCCATCGCTCCCAAACCAATACTTCTTTCTTTTTGAGCACTTAACTTAGCACGATATAACGCATCGGGTGCATTTTCGATAAAGTGTTCAAGAACATTGTCTAACATTCGTACTAGATCGGGTATAAACTGATCATTATCTTTCCACTCGTCATACTCTTCCAGATTTACACTTGATAGACAACATACTGCTGTACGCTCATCATCAGTAGCAAGAGTAATCTCAGAACATAAATTAGAGTGATGTACTTGTAATCCTGCATCCTTCTGAAATTGCGGTAAAGCGTCCTGTACTGTATCTTTAAACATGATGTAAGGTTCTCCAGTCTCTACACGATTCTGAATTAACTTTACCCAAAGAGTTTTAGCGGAAACAGTTTTTGTAACTTTACCGCTGTGTGGATCTACTAGATCCCATGAATCATCAAATCCTTCTTCTCTCGTAGCCCCTTCGATTAACTCCATAAACTCATCAGAAACAGTGACAGCATGGTGCAAGTTAGTAGACTTGCGATTAACGTCTCCGCCTGTAGGTTTACGAATATCCAGAAACTCTTCGATTTCTGGGTGAGACATTTCCAAATATGCTGCATAACTACCTCTTCTTGTTACACCTTGCGAGAAAGCGAGCATTTCTGCATCAACCACTTTCAAGAAAGGAATTACTCCAGTTGACTCTGACCCCGCAGAGGTTCGACTACCTACTGATCGTACATCATTCCAACAACCACCAATGCCGCCACCCACAGAAGAAAGGAAAGCATTTTCGGTATAATGTCCTGTGAGCCCTTCTCTTGAGTCTTCCACATAGTTAAGGAAGCAAGAAATAGGCAAGCCCCTACTAGTCCCACCATTACTAAGTACAGGTGTACTGAACATAAACCATAATTTACTAGCATAGTCATATAACCTTTGTGCGTGTGCGTCGTCATCTGCAAATGTTTTTGCTGCCCGAGCGAACGCATCCTGGGGAGATGTTTCCCCTTCTACCAAATAACGATCTTCTAAAGTTTTTATACTAAACTCGGATAGATAGTTATCTCTTTTATAATCAATTTGCATTCATCATTCTCCCTTCAATCTCGGACACATTGTCCACCCCAATTGCTTCATCGCAATATGTTACTAAATCCATTAATTCGTAGTTTTTCAAAATAACTTCTGCATTTGCATTTAACTCTTGAATATATTTATAACTACCACTTAATGGGATATTATCATAGATAGTCATAGCATCTCCATAGTCTTTTATAAGACCTTCGGCTCTTTTCGGTCCGATTCCATTAATGCCAGGAACATTATCTCCTTTATCTCCTGTTAGACACTTGAAGGAAATATACTCTTCCGGAGTAACATTATAATGATCACTCCAGTTATCTATAGTTACTTCTTTTCGAGTAACGTAAGAAAATCTACTTACTCCATCCTGAATTAACAAGTCCCAATCTCGGTCACTAGAGATTAGCCATACATCTTCTAGTCCATAGTCTTTCTTACGTTTGACAAGGTGGGCAGCAAGATCATCTGCCTCTACACCTTTGAAACGAAGAACTTGATATTCTTCAGCGAGTAATTCTAGTGTTTCTTCGTACTCTTCAAAGAAGTCTATAAATGCTTGTTTCTCTTCTTCTGTCTGTGTTGCATACTTATCTTTTCGATTCTGTTTGTACTCTGGTAAAATCTCTTTTCGATAACTCGATGATCCCCAATCTGCTGTAATAATGATATTACCACAATTATAAGAGGTTGCTAATGATTTTACTACTGCTACATAGTCGTGTCGAAAGTCTGTTCTGCCTTGATGCTTCCAACGGAATGCAAGGTTTAGTGCATCTACTACTAGTGCTGTGCCTTCATCTCCGCCTATTTTATCTTCAAAATTAAAAGCCACCTATCCACTCCACATCTTCTTTTAAGAAATCCTCGGCTAGTAGTATATAACAATCTAGAAACGCAATCCACATATAATCTTCTGTGGTCTCTGGTGTTTCCTGTGTAGCTACAAATACCTTAGATCTATCGTATTTAAAAAATAGCATCGGCTTTTGATCTCCGCCTTCTGCCTGTATTACAATCTTTTTCCACCAACGTATAAGATTATTCGTCTTTTTAGCAGTAAATATCTTATCGTTCAGCGGTGAATCTTTATAGTTTTTTACTTCTATGCAATAATGGTTTCTCTGATTGGGGACATATAAGTCCCCTTTCAGATATTCCAATGCACCAGAAGCAGGTACTCTTTCAAACTTTAACCCTGTGGCTTCTCGAAGCATATCTCTTACAAGATACTCGCCACGTGCTCCTTTTGCTCTTGAATCTACCACTATACGTATCCTTTTATTTTATATATACCTACTACATCATATGTTCTACTGTCTATTATATTCTCGAACGACTCCGCAACTTCTTTGTGCGACCAATCGGGTTTTATATGTACTTCATAAGGGTTATCATTTATAGGCCCTTGTTCATATTGCACAATAGGTATACTTATAATAATAATGCTACAACACTTCTGTAGTTTTGAAACTAGGTCTTGAGCCTGCTGTTTTGTCATATGCTCTAGTACATCTCCGCAAAATGCTACATCGTATCTGTTATATCCAAAGTCAATATATCTTGCGTCTTTTACCAATACAGTATCGTATCGTCTATGTAAATCATATGCTTCTACATAAGGCTCCCATATCTCAACCCCTGTCCACTCACAATTTTGTAAGTTTTCCAAGTCTCTCATATACCGCGAGTATGTACCCTTACCTACTCCAACATCCAAAATCTTATTGTGAGTGGGAAATAATTTCGATATCCACTCTATAATTTTTCTTTTACCTTGCCCACTACTTTCAGGCATTACTCTAACCTACTTATATTTTCTGACTTTACTACTTCTATCTTTTCTAGCAATGGATGTGACCAACCATGCGAAACTAAGTAAGTATTTAAGTCTTCTCGCATCAGAACCTCTACTAGACGTTCTTTGCCTGCATCATCTAACACACTAATTACTTCATCTAAAAATAGTATATTGATTTTAGACTTCGATATACTACTCATTAGCTTACGAATTGCTAGTAGTGTTGCAGTGTTTACGCGGGCTAACTCACCTGATGAAAGTGCTAGAATGTCTATAACATTACCAGCGTCTGTAATTTGTACATTTAGCTTGTCATTCGATACAACAAACTCTAATGTAAATCTGCCATCAGAAAGTTCAGCCAAGTACACATTAGCTAATTCTTCGAGTTCTCCGACAAGGTTTTCGATCTTGTAAGCTAGTAATCCATTCGTGCTAAACGACTTCTTGAGTATATCAAGGTTTGATTCTAACTTACGATTCTTCTCTAATTTCTCGGAGTATTCTTCCAGTTGAGCAATAAACTCATCTGTTTGTTCTTGTATTACTTGTATTCGGGTATTTCGACGTGTTATTCGCTCGTTTTCTTCTGCGATTCTTGATAACTCTTGCTTTGACTCTCGTAAGCGCCCTTGCACGTCTGACACCCTACTCTCAAGCTCTTGCTGATCCAACAAATCCGTCTGTAACTCTCTGTCGATAGATCGAAACAAGTCTTCCCAATCTTTCTTAACTGTTTCGCAGCGTTCGTACTCATTATTTTCAGATTTGATGTCGACAATCTCTCGTTGAAGAGTTTTAATTCTTCTTGTAGCTTCTTCATATTTTACCTCTTCCGCTTCCTTCATAGCCAATTCAGCAGAACTATCGAGTGGTCCACCACAAGTAGGGCAAGTATCACGTATTTCCCCTAATTGTTTCAAAGTTCGTTGAGCACCCGTAGCGACTGCTTTTACTGCTCCTAACTCTGACTGTAAATCATCGTAGGAACTATACTGTGCTGTCGATTTATTCGCTTCACCAATATCTATCGCATCGAGCATTGACTTATATTGATTATTAGTTTGAATTTTTTTATTTTTTTCCGAAATATTTTCAATCTCTACCGTAAGAGAACGTAAAGTCTTCTCATCTTTAGATGTATCAATTTCTAAATCTAACAAGGGTAGTATGGATGTATCACTCAACTTATTATCTTTTAACCACTTTTCAACAGTTGCAAGTTTCCCTGCTATCGTATTTGAGGTGCTCGATACTTCTTTAGATGCAGATTTAAATATATCAAACAATTCAACATACTTTTCTAGGTGCAACAGATCAATAAGAAACTTCTTACGATTTGCATCCGTAGCAGTTAGAAACTGTAAACTTGCGTTTGTATTTTGATATACTAACTGAGAGAAGGTTTTAAAGTCTACACCAAGAACTTCTTGTAGGGTCTTGTACGTATTCGTAGCTGTATGGCTAGAAATATCTTCACCATTCTTCTCTAGTTTTACTTTTATACTTTTCTTACGATTGATTGTAATCTCGTATCTATCGTCATCTTTTGTAAGAGACAGGTAGATATTATAACCATCATTTACATAACGGTTAGGAATGTCTGCTTTTTTAATCCCTTTTGAGTTTTTATTGAATAACGCTTCTTCTATAATCAAAGGTATAGACGACTTGCCCATACCATTTGTCCCCAGAATTTGGGTTAGCGTATTATCATTTAATTGTAACTCATTACCAGAACCATAACTAAAGCAGTTATCCCATCTCAACGTTTGTAGTGTAATCATTGTATGTGCCTATTATGTCTGGTATTTTATCGGGGTTTATTTCAAGAATATAGTTTAGATACTCTACTAGCTCTTCTTGTATGGACATCTCTTTGTCCATGATAAGAGTCGCTTCTGACTTTCTCTTCACTACTTTCTTGTCTAGCAATTCTGAATTTTTTACTTCTGCTAAATCTTGTATATCGCCTTCTATCTCGTAAATAGTATGATCAAACTCTGTTGGAATCATCTCATCTTCATTTGTTACTGTTTTACGAAGTAGTTGTGGTAAGTTAAACTGTTCCCACATCCATTCCCAATTATTCTCATTGATCAATAGATACCCGGTCTTTACCTTTGTTCTATGAAATGATGTAGTCATGGGACTGCCTGGGTATACAATATTTCTTTGTGTATTACTGTGAGAGTGTAAGTCTCCTGCGAATACGACAGGGAAGTCTTCTAGTAAGTCTAGGTCGATCTCTGGTTTAACGTGTGGTGGAATCTCTCCTCGGACATGGGTGAACAAGGGCTGACTCTTATCAAAGTGATCTATAGCACCTTTTCTGTGCAGATCAGCGTAGGGCAGTATGCCGTAGCCTAAATCGTTATCTACATACGATATATCTACTATATTTATAAGAGGGTTAATATCTCTGGATACTTGTTTAAGCTGTGTAAAGAACGTCTTGTTCTTCTTTGTAGCTTCATGGTTCCCATCATAAATAATAGTTGGAATCTTTACTCCACGAATAAACTTGAAGTAAAGTTCCAACTCTTCCATATTCGGTAGACGATCAAAGAGATCGCCACCGATTATGTGCATATTACACTCATTCTCTAACTCATAGATTTGGTCAAAGAACATTTGATAACGGTTTGTAGCCCACTTTACAGGGACGTTTTTCTGTCCCAGCTTTATGTGCCAGTCTGCCGTAAAGAGAATCATCCTACGTTAAACTCTTCGTCAAGTAACTCGTCATCTGCTTCGTTAGCTGCGCCACGAACACGATCAAGAAGCTCTTTCTGAGCGTCAGGTGTTGGGCGTGACATTACATCATCCATAGACTTTAGATCAGCAATCAAGTCACGCTCTTCGTCTGTTAATGGACGAGGTTTGCACTTCAGTGCTTGTAGTTGATATTCAACATTGTAAGGTAATGGCCCAGTCTTGACGCGTTTGAAACAAATGTCCCAACCAGTATCAGGATCCGTAGGATCACCTAGATCTTCAGCAGCAGTAATAATTTGTTCCCACAATTTTTTCTTGAGATTTACTACTTTTACTTTACCGCCTTCAATGCACTGTGTAGCATAGCTCCACCCACATTTAAGATCAGGATAGTACTCTCGTACCCAGTCTTTTTCTACGTTGTTGAATCTTTCGGAATTTCTATCAAAAGATAGACATTCCATTGGAATATTTTTATCATTCTCCCCTTTGATCCAGTAAACATAGCGTGCAAGAATGTCGCCAACTACGCGCATTTTGTTGTCGCCGTCTACATATTGAAAAGAGTCGATTGATGCTTTTTGGGCTCCGCCCGTTTGCTTATTAAATGATAATGCCATTAGTGTATAGTCTCCAAAGTGACTTCTTCATAAATGAATGTTATAGTTTGTTCATCCACTATGAGTAGCCTGTTGTCATTGATTTCATCTAAATCCACAGGACAATGCAGTGAATCTAGCGTAGTTTTTTTATCTGCATAATAATCCGACAAGCTCCGTAAGGAAGCGAGTGCGTAATACATACATACTTCTTTTTGTTCATACTTATGAGAATTGTACAGAAGAAACTCCGGATGTACCAGAAAGGAATTGCCTGAAAAGTTTTTCTGTGAGAAAGTATAAATAGGGTCGTACTTGTTCTTAGGGATTGAACCCTTTATAAGCATTTCCATAATCATGTTACAATTATAGATGCTACCAGCCGCCGTATCGAATACCTTCTTCCAATCAAATAAGAGCATATATTATACCGAAGTTTAAGTAAGTTGTCAAGAAATATTTTTTTACAGGTATTTCATGTTCCAACCCTGTTTCATATAAAATCCAACCCTATTAGAAGCCTGCTTACGAGCAGTGTTCCCTTTGAGGTGAATATCAATGATGACTGGATCAATCTTACCTTCTTTTTTACGAATTACCCTGCCCACTAGCTGTGTGAGTAAGGGTTCGTTGTTTACAGGTGTACCAAGTATGAGACAGCTTAGTGTGTCTACTGATATACCTTCTGAGAAAATTGCCTGCGTTCCATAGAGAACCTCTTTATCCCCGTAGAGAATTTCGTCTACAAGCGTTTCTCGATCTTCGTGAGACACTTCACCAGTTACACAAATTGCTTTGTCTCCAGTGAGTTCTGCACATCTTTTCAAAAAGCTAACACGATCACTTACTACTAGCACTTTATGCCCTCTTGCGGCGTAGGCCGCGGCAAGCATACTTACTGTATGTTGATACTCTTCATCAGTAGCTAGTTTTGTTACTCTGTTAGCCCAGGGAATCTTTGCACCGTCCATAAAACGAATTGATGATGGTACAATATGTACTGTAGGGGTCATATAGTTTTCTTTAGGTGGTTTAAAAAGAGTATTACCAAAGTAATCTCTGAACACAACGTGTTTACCATCCTTTCTTTCTATAGTGCCCGATAGACCAATCTTATATCTACAGTAATTTGTATCTAAAAGTTTACTAAAGGTAGGACTACTAACGTGATGCATCTCATCAAGTATGATAGTGCCAAACTCCTTACGAATCTTCTCGATATTGCGGTATAAAGTCTGAGTATTGCCAATCACGATAGGAGCGTCAATTTCAAATCTACCACTGCCTATGATGCCTGGTTCAAAACCATAGACTTTCTTTACTTCTTTTGCCCACTGATTTCGCAGAGGGACAGTGTGGGTAATAACGAGAGTCTTTTGACCTAGCTTGCCTGCGATTGCAAGACCTGTAAATGTCTTACCCCAACTGACCCATGCGTTAATTATACTATTGTCTTCGATTTCATCATAGACCTTCTTTTGGCTTGGTCGCAACTCAAACTTAAATTCAGGAAAGTCCACAGGTTTGTTCACTCGCTTATCGACTATTTCGTAGTGCGCCGGTATCAAATCCGTGCGTCCTATTGGTAGTGATACTAACCCATTACGAATAATGCCCATATTCTTAATGATCTGGGGCGGATCTAAAGGGTTGTGCGTAGGAATTGAATATGTAAGCTCTCTGTCGATCTTCTCTTGGAGATCAGCACCGCATTCCATATAAATTCTGTGGCTTATGACTGCCTTCATAGTTCAAGTTCGTTCTTAGCAATAATATAAGTTTTAACAAACTCGGATCGTACAATGTCTTCGACCTCAAATTCTACAAAGGTGAATAGACCCATACGTTTCAATACTTGAAAGAAATCTTTAATACCATTACCTCTCAAGTCAGCTTGTCGGAAGTCTCCACAAAATATAACTCTACAATTCTCGCCCATACGGGTGATGATAGAGTCTAGTTCATGAAATGACATATTTTGGCACTCATCAATGAGAATAACCGCATCTCGTAAAGTAATGCCTCGAATAAACGAAGTAGTCATAAACTCTACTAAACTTTTCTGTTTGAGGATCTCATAAGCATCTCCACGACCAAATAGGTCGTTTGCAATATCTTTATAAGGCTCTTCATAAACAGAGGCTTTCTCTTTCTCAGTGCCTGGCAGAAACCCAATATCTCTCGTAGGTACTGCACTTCGTATAATTACTAGCTTTTGATAGTCTCCTTTTGCCATATCATCAAACGCTAGGTATGATGATATAAAGGTTTTACCTGTTCCTGCTAATCCATGCAGTACTAAGTTATTCGTTGCATCAAATGCTTTCAGTTGGTTGCGTGTTAAAGGTTCAATCTCTCTCAGATCAAAGTTTACACCTGATAGAGTTTTACGTCTTTTAGCCATATTATACTTTTCTTCTAGTGTCTTTGAGTTTCTCGTCTGAGTACTCATAAAGCATCCACGGTATTCCATGTAGATGCAGAACCCCTGCCCATGTGTTACCATCTTCGGGAGGGCGCGGTACGGTGAAAGGAGCATTATGCCCCTTTACCCATATTAGTGTAGCATAGGACTTACGCTCCACTTTCTTAATTTTCATATACTTGAGAGGCACTATCTTAGTCTTTTCATAAATAAAAGGCTTACCCTTACTGTCTACAAAGTACTTAGTGGTCTGCTTCATTAGCCCGTTGGGAGCAGATACAGCTTTCTTTAACTCGTACTTATCTTTAAAAGGAGTCTGCATACGCCTTGCACCGATAGTATTACCCATCTGATTATAGTCATCTACTAACTTACCATCACAAAAGAATAGACCATCGCTAATCTCCCAGTTACTAGAGTCCATCAAGAAAGCTGGGAAAGTAATCTTTGTAAAATCTCTAAATGTGATCAGCATACATCTTCTCGAATTTACCACCAGAGTAATCTTCGTGAACAATCTCAAAGTCACAACCTACTGGAGCACCAGGAATAGATAAACCTCTATCCATCTGTATGTACTTGGCTAGCTGTTCCATATATTCTTCTACTTCATCTTCAGGCACTTCTGCTAGAATTGAATCGTGTACTAGTGCAAAGATACGAGCCTTCTTATTGTTGGCTTTGATCCATGCGTTCATGTCTATGGCACCTAAGAGGTTAATATCAGAAGCAGCAGACTGCACCAGAAAATTAAGACCAGACCTAATGCTATGACTCTGGATGCCTTTGTCTGTCGAAGCGACATTTGGTAATCTCCTTTTTCTTCCGAAGAAGCTGTAAATGAATCCATTTTGTTTAATGAACATTTGGTTTTCCTCAATCCAAGATTTTAACTTATGGAAAGCATTGAAGTATTCGTCAATAACATCCTGAGCATCTGATCTGGTAAAAGGTTTACCACTATCTTTTGTAACTTGTTCACTGATCTTGTTAGCACCTGCACCGTACATGATGCCGAATGTTACGGCTTTTGCCGCCTGTCTTTGTGTACTAAATTTCTCAGCTACTTCTTCCACAGGGCAAGGTAGTCTAAATACTTTCTTAGCGATTGTACTGTGGAAGTTGCCTCCCGACTTAAATACATCCATCAATGCTTTATCTTTTGCTAATATAGCTGCTACATATACCTCTGCTGTTGTCAAATCCATTGCAACAATTTTGTTGCCTGGAGCTGCTTTGATACAACCTTTTACAATGGGATTATCTCTAGGCAGTTGTTGCATGTTAAGTTTGCCACTAGAGCTAAGCCTGCCACTAGTAGTACCATGCAGGTTGAAACCTGTACGGAGTCTGCTATCTCTATCCAACTGTGGTAGGATCTTGTCCAGATAAGTATTTTTAATTTTGGACTTTTGTCTAATGTTGAGGATAAGTCCTGGGATGTGGGATTGCTCACCGAGTGCTTCAAGAACTTCCGCATCTGTAGAATGTGCTCCAGTGCCAGTCTTTTTGCCAGTAGGATTGAGACCAACAAAGTCGAACAGCAAACTACGAAGCTGCACAGTAGAGTTAGGATTAAAATCTTTTCCATTAATTTTCTCGAATTTACTAATGGCAGGGTCTTTGTATAATTCTACAACTGCTTCATCTATCTGCTCTTGCATAAGAGACTGAGACTTTACTAGTCGTAGCTTGTCAAAAGGTACGCCATTGTCTTGGATGTCCGTTAAGAAACGGCAACCAGGGATTAATATGTTGTCATAGACTTTTGCTAAACGTTTATTCTGCTTAATCTTTACAAACTTCTCGAAAAGCAAATACGTTACTGCAGCATCCATGCCCGCGTATAGTTTCATAATCTCAAAGGGAATATCACCCCAGTTAAAATCATTTTTAAGAATGCCATGCTGTTTACGATAGTTATCTATCCAATCATACATTGGCTTCTCATAGTCCCCGTACTTTGTGTACTTGATAGCTAACTGCTTCAAGCCGTGTGTACCAGGATTTTCATCAATTAGGTAGTGTAGTAGCATTGTATCCTCAAAGTGAGGAAACTTAAAGTTGAAATGATACTCAAAAAAAGCCAAGTCAAACTTTGCGTTATGGAATACTACTGCTTTTTTATTAAAGAGTTCTTGCAATAGACGTTCAGACTCTTCGTCTAAACACTCTGTGTCTATATATGCGCCACGATCCTGCTCATAAGATAACGATAAACCAAGCATATGCCCATCACGTGGGTATAGTCCTGTAGTTTCTGAATCGAGTGCAATATAAGGGCTAGGAGCGTCGATAGCTGCTTGAAAGAAAGCGTTGGCTTCTGTGGTATCTTGTATACCCCAAGCGTTGTACTCGGTAATAACCGTATCTTCTATTTCGCCTTTGATATATCCAATGATACTTGCTTTGGAATCTTCCCATGTTCTTTTCGCCTCTGGTTTAAATGCGAGCATGGCAGGGTTAATGACAGGTAAGAACTTCTCTTCTACTTTCTTACCAGAATATTCTGTAACTGAGTTGATGGGGGTGAAGTATTTAAGAGCATCACTTCCCACTAGAATTACCCAGTCGTAGTCGTCTGTATTGATATCAATGTCACAATCTCGTTTCAATACTTTTTTGAGAGTAGGGTCGGAGCAAAGCTGATACTGATCAAACTCAAATGCGTCATCGAACTCTCTTTTAAAATTTGTTTTACTTGGTTTAGTTTCTACTAATGCAACTTTAGGCATATAATTTACTCTTTAGTTTCTGTACTGTTTGTAAGGGTAGAGCTCCTGGATCACGATCCTTAAGGCTCACATTTCTACTAGCCAAGCCTACTCGCTCAGCCATCTCTTGAACTTCTTTGGAGGCGTTCTGTCCTGCCTCATCTCCATCAAAGAATACAATTACTTCATCTACGCCTTGTATAGAAAGCATACGTAATTTATCCTCATTAATGTTCTTTGTGCCGAAGCAACAAATTGCATTATCTAATCCTTTATCATGCAAGTTTACCATATCATAGATACCTTCTACTAGTACAACAGAACCTTGTATCGGCTCTACTACAGGGAATAGAGGCATCTTCGCACCCGCAGGCGAGATCATATACTTAGGCGTTCCGCCTGTGGTATGACGACCGTTGAATGCTACTATACGACCAGATATATCTCTTACAGGGAATACAATCCTGCCGATATGATCGGGGTCATGATGCTGAAACGCTTCAAACTTCTTGTATGTTTCAGGCTTAATATCTCTCCAGTTGCCGAGATAAGGTGTAATATTTCGAGGAAAAGACAAACCAACACTTTCTGACCTCTTAGCTTTAATAGTCTTTTTTAGTAGTTCTCGTCTTAATTGTAGCTGGTTTGCCTTTTCGCCGAAATGAGTAAAAATGTTGCCCTTGAAACCGCACGAGAAACACTGAAATATGCCTGTTATTTTATCAATCCGCATACTAGGGTTTCTATCGTCATGGTCTGGTGACAAGCAGCGTACCAAAAAGTCTCCGCCTTTTGGTATAAAATAAATTCCTTTAGCTACGAGTAGTTCTTCTACTGTCAACGTCCTATATCCTTTACATTTTCACTACTGATTACTTGATATGCACCTTTGTTATAAGCAGGTGCTACTGTGAAGGAAGCATTGTCCGCATAACTACGATCAGGGGCTTCACAAGTGCCTACACCATCGTCCGCAGATCTATAGTGAACTGTATCTCTACGATAGGTATTGGCAACCTCTAAGGGTTCAAACTTAGGAGTATAGGTCTTAGACTTAGGTAAAGGCTTGCGCTTTCTACCTGAAGCTGTATGTCGTAAACTGCCGAATGTAAGTGCCATATTGCTTCTCCTTCTTGTAAATGTCCGTATATTATACGTCATTGAAGGTAAGAAGTCAAGAACTATTTTTAAATATCATCAATTTCTTCACCAGTTTTATGGGAAGAATCTTCACGTTCTTTAGGAGTGAGTGCAGACTCGGGGCCGATCTTTAGGCTGTCCCAATCTACTTCTGAGGTGAAAGACTTCATAGAGGCTGAACGCATCTTCACACAGTTTAATGTGATACAGGCATCTTCATGCTCCCACGTTTCCAACGTGTAAGCGGCATCTGCCGCATCAAGAATACCTTTAGCGAATCTAGCTTCTCCACTAGCATCTGTTTGGTAGGGTGAGAATACGGTACAATCGTACTCCTGTGCCATAGACTTCAATGCTTTACTAACTTCAATCTGCTCTGTCCAGTCATACTGTCCACCAGTACGAGAGGGTAGACTCGACCGCTTTACCTGATTAATATAGTCAACGATAATGACACCAACATTCAGAGGTTTGACTTTTTTGTCAAGCTCGGCACGAATTTTGGATAATGTTAAAGCTGGCTCATATACTACATCTAACTGCTGAGTCGGGAGGAGCTCATGGTTAGATTTCAGTACATTATGCAACTTCTCAAAGTCACGATGTTCTCTATATTCCTTCAAACGGTCTTGTCCATCAACATAACGAGCTGTCCACCAATTGGCCACTTGTTCCCACTCAGTAACATTTAAGTTCTGAGTACGCAGACGCGCAAAAGGAATTTTAGTGGCAATTGAGCAACATCTCTGAAGGATAGATCGGCTATCCATCTCAATAGTGAAATAAATAGCCGACTTACCTGAAGCGTAAACATTGTTGGCAATGTTTGCACAAATAACAGATTTACCTGCACCACGTCGTCCACCGACCATAACCAAATCTCTAGGAGAGAACTGGATTTCATGATCGTACTCATCATTGAGTCCGAACTTCATGTAACGGGCTAAATCTTCTTCTGGCTCAAACAGTTCAATACGTTGCATACTTTCCTGCGGGTCTTCAAGATCAACCTTATCTTCAATGTCTAAGACAATCTGATGAAGGTGGTCTACTGACTCTTGAGCATCCTCGAATGCTACAGAGTGTTCAACATAATCTTCTAGTGAGTCCAGAATTTCTTTCTGAGTATATTCGTTTTTAAGATACTGAAGAAGCATAGCAGGGTCGGCATCGACCTCGACAGCTTCAATCGCAAAAAGTTTTTCACGAGTAGCAGAATCACGAATCTCATACTTGAGATCTTCAACTGTGGGCATTTTATGAAAGGATTCGCAGTGTTTATCAATAATCTTATAAAGACTATGATACTCACTAGGCAGATAATGCTTATGCGTTACACTCCAGGTCTGAAAGTCCTGTAGTTCAAGCACTTGCTTTATTAGCGCAGATGCGATATTCAATTATAAACCCTCCCAAGTTTAAAGATAGGGGCAGACCCCGAAGAGCCTGCCCGTAATAATACTAAGTTAGATTAAGCTGATGCTTTTTCTTTCTTAGCTGCGCCATCATAGTCAGAAGCGGTTAAGCCACGACGAGTTAGCATAGTCTTAACGCCACGAGCAGTTTTACCAATCGCTTCTGCGATAGCTTCAACAGTCATGTCGCCGACTGAAAGGTCAGCCAAAGGATCTTCTTTAGAAGCGCCTTTAGTTACTTCTTGCTTAGGAATAGCATTGATGTCACCAGAACGTAACAAGCTAAGAGCTTTACCACGTACTGAGTTGACCGAACGACCTAGAGCTTCAGCGATAGCTTCTACGAACGCACCGTCATTTACTAATGAAACGAAAGTTTGCTCTTCTGCAGGTGTGTAAGTACGTACAGCTTCTACCTTAGGGGCAGGCTTAACGTGACTAGTCAATTCCATAGAAAGAATTTTACCTTGAATAGACTTAGGAGAGAAAGCGCCATCTTCGAAATGACCTGCAATATCTGCATAAGTATATTGACCGCTGTTATCAGCAACAAAAGAGGCTAGAGTAGCTTCTTGAGCGTCTGTAAACGCACGGCTTGCTGATGCTGAAGCTAGTTCAACATCAAAACCCATTTTACGTAGTTTGCTAGAAACTGAACGGGTTGAAGTTTCAAGTTGTTCTGCTGCTTCTGCAACAGTTGCTTGGCTCACAGGTGATTCATCACCTACGAAATTTGTAAGAGAGCTAGTACGCTCGTCTGTCCACTTAGGAAGTGCCATATTTTATTCTCCAATAAAATCTAATAAATTAGTTATGATTTCTACGCCAGAGTTTCTGGCTTTAGTTGTTTTTGCGGATTCAACTCCGCTCTCGTTTACCAAATGTGTTACATCTTTTGTTAAACTTGATTTGGTCAAGTAACCGAGCCCTTCTAGTATAGCGTTTGCTTCTGCTTTAGTTTTGAAACTTTTTAGTTTACCACTAATGCAGACCACACCCCTTATAGCTTGAACAGCACGAGGCTGACTAAACTGAAAAGTAAAGGGTAGAAGGCTAACATAATAGAACTCTTCTTCGATCCATGCAGTAAGATTACTACTTGCCTTATCACCAAGTCCTGCGGAGCGGCACAAATCATAGTCTATTTCTTCAATATCTTTGCAGACCTTTGATAGCTTTTCCGAAGCAGTTTTGCCGATAAGCGGGATACTAAATGCAGGTAATAATACATTTAGAGGTGCGGAGCGGGAGTTCTCAAGTTCCTCTAACAACTTTACAGCTAAGCGTTTTGAGCCAATGCTATCTTCCATCTCCTCAAGTGTAAGGTTATACAACTCTTCGAGAGTTACAACACCCAATTTCTTGATGGTTGCTGGACCAAGCCCTTTGATCTTCAAAGTCTTAGCAAAGTGTTCGATCAACTTGAGAGACTTCGCTCCGCAGTTGGGGTTTCTACAATACAAAAGAGAGTTGACGTCCTCAAGAACCGAATTACAGCTAGGGCAATTACTTGGCGCTTCAATGAATGTCATGGTCTCTCCTCTGAAATTGAATATGTATTATACGGGATTTTAACGTTTCTGTCAACAATTATTTTTTCACAGGTCACGAAGGTTTAACCCGTCTGACAATGCGAGGTATAATCTCACCAGAACGTATAACTTCTACTTGACACCCAATCTCAAGATCTAGGTCACGTATATACTCAATGTTGTGCAATGTGGCTCTAGACACTGTCGCTCCGCCTATCTCAATGGGATCAAGAATCCCAACTGGACTGACTACGCCACTTTTGCCTAGCTGCCACACCACATCAATCAAAGTTGTAATTTCACCCATCTTCTGCTCTTTAAGGGCAAAAGCTCCTCGTGGGTGGTTCGAGGTATGTCCCATTTTCTCAAACTCAAAATTATCTCGTAGACGATATACTATACCATCTGTGGGATAATCAGTGCAATCGAAAGAAAGTGCTGTATTAAAACCCATACGCTCAAGACCCTCAAGGGTTGCGTCAAAGTTTCTGTTTACCACTTTCTCTTGTCCATAAGCTACGAAAGCAAGAGGACGTGTTGCGAACTCTTCAAGATCATTCAAACCGAGCGACCCCGAAGCGAAGTTACGAGCATTAGGAACACTACTTGGTGCTACTACTTCACCAGTAATCTGAACCATAGCCTTCATGGATATGATATTAGGTACTAGCAAACGCATCTTATCTGTGATGTCTCTGCCCTGTATGCCATCACCTCTCGTAAGAGCTAACTGGAGTAAACCCTCAACATACAGCAGTGAAACAGCGGCTCCATCAAGTTTAGGAGTCTCAATACAATCCTCCAGTAAAAGAGGTGCATCGTTAAGATCAAAACATTTTTTAAGCGAGTACATACGATAGGTATGAGGAATAGCATCAGTAACTTTATAGCCTACGGCATTATACTGGTGTTTCTCCGCTAGAAGATCAAACTCTTCGTCCGTCATAAACGGAACACCTTCATAGTATGCTTCACACGCTCTATCTAAAAATTCTTTCACTTATAGTTCTCCTAAAATTGAAATACTATTATACGGAATTTCAACTAAACTGTCAAGAACTATTTTTATTCACTAGAATACCTTTTCGACCACATAGTAAGAGAATATTTTACACCAGATGTTAAATCATCTACATAATGACCATGAGTTACCTGCCCAGGAAATAGTAATAACTTCCCTACAGGTATATCATTATTCGTAATGTTTTGTCGAGGAAATATTAAACTAGCCCCTTCATAATTGTCGTTAAGTTTTACAGAACCCGTAACTAAGCTAGCATCGCAGTGGTGTGTTAGATTTTTTTGTGTGTCTAATGAATATCTCATTGTAAAAGCATCTCTTAAACCGTACATGCTTAAAGGGTTCCAATATTTATTTGCTATCGGCTCTATTAGATTGTTCCAATGTTCTTCTAATCTTTCCCACTCTCCTAGCTCTGACATTCTTATTTCTTGGGCAGGGTGAAGGTCTCCAGGTAGAGGTTCCCAACCTCCATGCTTGTCAGATAAGGCAATTAAATCCTCGCACTGTGTTTTAGACATAAAATCTATTAGTATCATGTCTTTGTCTAATACCTCTACATCCCTTTGGTGTGGTATATAAATTATAGGTCCAGGGGTTTTAGGGTGTGTTTCTGCGACTACTCTTTTTATCCAGGACTCTTTATCATACTGGTCCATCATTAAATTAGTACACACACCTGGCAGCTCTCCGAAAGAGCTTCTCCATTCGGGAACGTAATCAGGAACCTTTTTCTGTAGTTCGGAAGTATAATCAAAACTTGTGCAACTAGACTGTATAGACTTTTCAAACGTTCTATCTATCAAATACATATCGGAAGAGTTTGTCTGTACATACAATAGATTGCCTTTTTGATGTTCCCCTAGGTACTTAAAGGACTGTAAATAATCCTCTGCCACTAGCATGTCCTCATCTAATCTTATCTTACAGGCTTTCCTACTTAATAGAATATGAAAATCTTCAGATTGACAACCCCCTGAAGCCTCCCACAGCACAGAGTGCCTGCCGGCACCTCTTTGCTCCGCCATCGTTGTTATAGAAATACCCCACACAGAACCCCATAGTTCATCATTTATTTTAAAACAATATCCACAATCATTTTCGTTTTTTGTTATTAGATCACAAGGTATGATACCTAAAACATCTAAAGTGGGTAATCTTTTAAGGTGTTCTTCTATACTTAGTAGAAAGGTGGGATAGAGTATATCGTCTGCATCAATCTGAGAAAGATAATCATAACCTCTCTCCAGCATTAGATCTTGGCAACTATTTTTACCTTTTGAAGGATACCCATTACTGTCTGTTCTTACTACTTCTAAAGAGAATCTTTCGTTTAATACTTGCTTGTAGTACTCATCGTCTGTGGTATTAACCACTATTACAAAGTCTGTTTGTAAGTTTTGTGCAGGTATTATTTCATTGTTTACTACCCACACCAATCGTTTCAAGCCTTGCATGTCTGATGTTGTTAGTAGCGTTACTAAATGCTTTTTATTATACATTACCAAGTCTTATCCGTATTAAAAAATAAAGTTTGAAATAGTCTGCCGTCATATTTTGTTTTGCCAAATCCGGGAAGTAGGCTTCTATGGTATAAAGAGCCTTCGTACACTACTATTCTATTGAATATGTTCCCACAAAAATCTAAAAGCTCCCAGTCCTCTTCAACGTGTCCACCTTTGTTATAGTCTATCTGACCTTCCATGTGTCGATATATTTTTGTTTTTTTATGTTGGCATATAGCTGTGCCAGCTTCTATAGGTGCGCCAGGGGTTAGATATATTACCGCAGCCCATTGAGTTTTATCATAGTGCACCCAAGTTTTTGAGTCGTTCGTAGTATATTGAAATGCAGTATTATAATCACTGGGCCAATAGATTATTTTTTTATTTATAATACCTTCAAGTGCATGTTTTATGCTTGAGAAGTGAGGCTCCTGACAAGCATTCGATCTTAGCCCTGGATAATTTCCACTAACATCAAAGTCTAGGCCTAGAGCGTAGTCTCTTACTTCTTCAGGGTTGCTGTAAAAACCATCTTTTATTATAAACACTATTTATATAAGTCTTGGATTAAGTCTCCAAAAGTTTCCTCTACTAATTGTTTTGATTCTGCAAGCGATAGTATCTCCACCAACCCTGCGAACAGCTCTCTTGAGTTTGTAAGATCTAGAGGCATGGCTACACCTTCTGGAGTAGGCTTCCATTCTTCATCAAAGTCCATATAGTATTTACGCAAGTGCATATACTCTATACCACGAAAAGTATTGATGGTCAGACGTATCTGCTGCTCTTTTACTTGGTCATAGTGTATAACACGAGAGTATGCCTCAGGTGCTTGATGTAAGTCCACTATCTTCTACCTTCGTTCTTTAATACGGACGAAAGAGGTATTACACTCGACACATTTGAAGGGCGTAATAAACGATAAGAGTCGGTATCCCAACAAAAGAATAAAAGTGTTTCACTTGTTTCTTTTGCTCGATTCTTCTTCTTTTGTATATAGGGGGTACTAAAGTCTAACGTACATACGTTGTATTTTAGTTTTCTAGATTGTTCACTACGATAAGTAATGATTGCGTCCCCGTATTCATGTACGAGTTTAGCTAGTTCTTGCTTTTTCACTTTAGCTCCTTTGTAGTAATTCAGCAATAATTATTGTGACGTTACATACTGTTTGGTGCTTTTCGTGGATACAAAAACACCCCACTAGCCGAAGCTAGTAGGGTTGGTATTTTAGCCTTCGTTAATCGCAGTGATTACTTTGGTGAAATACTGTGATGCTTTACCAGTCAACTTACCAATGATTTCCTCATCTACTTCTTGACCTGCATCACCAAGTGCGGCGATAAGTGCTTCTGCAGCTGCTGCTTTAGATACTCTTGTGCCTCCACCTGTAGAACCGCCACTAGATTTAGTAGCAGGTGTTTTCTTAACATAAACGCCAGCTTTGGTTAAGATCATACGGACACCATTAGGTGACTCGTCTAATTCTTCTGCAATATCTTTTACAATCTCCATACTGGTCTCTGGAGTTGGTTCTGCTTCTTCATACAGATTTACTGCTTGTGCTTTCTTATCGTCGTCCCACGCCATTTTGCGCTTCCTCTTGTTAGGTTGTTTATATCCTGGGCAAGTACCCAGAGCTTTAAGTTGTGAAAGGTAGAATCGTTCCGACATTGGTTATTCCCCTAAATTTGAAATGATATTATACGGCAATTTAAGGACTTCTGTCAAGAAATATTTTTTCATACCTTAATATTGTTCTGCCCCTTCAATTCGCATATCAAACGCTCTTTTGTCATGGAATCAACCTGACATTTGTATTTCCTAGTTTTCCAGTTTGGATAATGAGATGCGCTCTCTATACTATAGTATGTATCTAAGGTAGTACCATCTATGCCTGGATCCGTATCAACTTTTCGACCAAAACGATCATAATATCTTTCTGGGTTTTGTATAATAATATCTACTTTGAAACGAAACTCTTCGTAAGTATCCCACCAGACAGGCTTACGAGACCATCTATACTGTCCTTTGTATTTTCCTGTATAGTCGGAGTATTTTTTAGTGTCAAAAATCCAAACAACGTTATAGCCTAGACCAATCCAAAACTTTGTTCTCTCATAAAAATCAGACGCAGATATAGAACTGTATTGTACCTCTACTACTACCTTTAGCTCTTGATGTAAGGCATCTGCTTTTCTGTATCCTAGTTGATCTCTTCTTAGTTGTTCTAGCTTGTAGCCGCAATCTTTTTCTAAAATATTTTGCCAGTTTGTATGCCAGTCACTCATACCTTCGTGGTCTATTATAGGGTATTTTCCTTTTAGTAAAGCCCAGTGATGCTCTACCATATCGCCCATTTTTGCTTTCCAAAGATTACCATAATCATCAGTGATCTCTTGAAATCTTTCCCAAGGTCTTAAAGACTCGCCGTCTTTGTAGATAACTAAACTCATAGCCTATCAATTCTTACCCCATATTGTTTCAAATGTTCTAGCTTACATAACTCATAAGCAGGAACATATGCAGAGAAACCGCCTGCTGTTACATTTGAAAAGAAAGTATCGTCGCTGTCAACCTTCTGTTTAATATATACTGCGTATACAGGACAGCCATACTTACTTTCATAGTTGGTATTTCCTAGACCTTTCTTACTTGCAATGTATTCGGGGGTGAGTCGTGCGTGTACTTCTACCGCGGCATGATATGTCGCCGACCACGCAACCTCCCCTTCCGCATAGTCATCTGACAAGAGAGCATCCGGATAATAGTGCGACCCAAGTTTTTCTTCTTTATTCGCAGGACGCTGGGGTACGCCGACCGTCTCGAGTAGTGTACGAACAAAGGAAGGACTTCTGAAAAGGGACTTAGAAATCTCTGAAATCGTCCCGCCTTGCAGGTAGCTTTCGCAAGCCTCCGCAATTTCAGCTTGAGACGCGGGTCGACCCCGTAGCTTTTTCTTGCGTTGTGCAGTGTATGCTTTCTTTTCATGGTATTCCTCAATAATCTTATTTAGCCTAGTAGTATTGTAGGCTATATTTAGAATATCACACGCTTCCTTTTTGGTTATAGGTTTCTGAGAAGAACTGGGGTTTAGAAGTCCTATTACTTTCTCGATGTTTTGAGTCGATAAGTTTTCGTAGTCCTTCTTCTTTACTATCTTTCGTGCCATATTCTAACTCCAATAATAATTCGCAATAATGTATAATTTTCTTTATGTCCTCGGCACCGTTTTTAGCTCGATGTCGAGTCGCATACTTTATGATGTTTCCTTCGATGTATCCTAAACCATTTGCGTGTATATACTCTAATGGTTGTATAGGCAGATCGTAGTGCGATCCACCTTCTTGCCGCTCTAACGGTCTTTGTTCTTCGTGATCTTCTGCTACCCACACTGGCATCTCTCCGCTTGGTGCTATATTTTTCATTTATTTGGCTGTTATCCGTTTCTCGTAGTCTGCATAGTCATCGCTCCACCAGGGTGGTCTTTCTCGATGCTTCCACTCTGCAAACGTACCCTTGTCGAGGTGATAATAATCACGATACGACTGGATTGGATTGTCATAGTCTTTTAACTCGTCAGGCATAGCTAGACCGAAAGTAGTGAACCCTTTACGAGGCATATTCTCAGGCTCAGGTAGTTTATTTACTACTTGTGCAATTGACTTGTGGTCTTTACCATAGCGATAACGATACTCTTCATTCAAAGCATTACCATAGCAGTGAGTCCACTCAAAATTATCTAGTGATGAACGTACCCAGATTGTGCAAGGGTGATTGTACATCATTGGCAGATAAGGTGTGAGTGGTCGCTCTTCTGGTGGAAGATGCTTGATTTCTTTCTTCAAAGCGTTTAGATAATCTCTCTCGTCTTTCTCAAGCGCGCGAGGAATAAAGCCTAGATGCTTGTCAACCCATATGGCTGTACATAGCAACTGTGCTACCTCAAGAGGCATCTTTACGATATGCTTGTCTACATGATACTCGGCACACTTGTCGAGATCTTTGTCAAGGTAAAATAAATTCAATGCTTTTCTCCGTAAATTTAGACAACTATTATACTAAACTTCAAGAAAAGTGTCAAGAACTATTCTTCAACTGCTACACCAAGAGCACCCGCAGGTTCGTCATTGATGGTTACGTTTCTATAGTAAACGATTACTTCACCTAATTGATTTATATATCTTTTAAGTTCTTGTGTGTTGTAAGCCATTAGTTCGTAGTCGGCAACACTCATGGCTACAAAGACAATGTCTCCACCATGTTTCTTTTTAATATCTTCTATGAATTTGTCAAGATAGGTACGGTCTTCGTTTGCTATCTTTTTATCTGATACGACATACCATCGAGGCTCTTTCAACTCGACAGGTCGTGGTAGGGTGGGCTGAACTATATCTATTTTAACAGGCTTAGTAATAATCTCTACTTCTCTTGCTTCTTGAGGGAATAGAGAACAACCACTAATCGTTAAGAGAGCTAATGCGCTTGCTATCTTCTTCAATCGCATCGAATACCTCCTGAGTTCTTTTGTTGGCTCGAATCGTTATCAAGCCGGGTTTAGCACTAGCAAGCTGGGCTAGGTTGTGTCTACGAAATATATCGAGAAATTCTGCTTGTTCCTGCTCGTACTGTTGATTCTTTTTTGTTAGCTTGTTTAGACTTTCTTTAGTCTTTTCAATATTTTCCTCAATTCTGCGTATAGTCTCTTGCTGTTCTTTCATAGCTAACTCAAAGGCTGTATTTTCTTCAAACAACTCTTTATTCTCTACTTTCAGAGGTACTACGCTGAGGTAATAAAAGGCGTAACCGGAAACTGCCATAGCTCCGATTACACCTAATAGTACTTTAGACATTTTCTAGGCGCTCCATAAGTCGTTCTGCTCTGTTACCTACTTGGCGGAACCAACGTGAATCACGTCCTTCCACTGCTGCAGTAGCCCAGTCCTCGTTATCGATTGCTTTTCTCATGTTCTTAAATTTAGATAAGCGGGTTCGTCCAAGATTAAACATCATATTAACTAATATTTCTTGTACTTCCCCTGGAAAGCCGTCCCATTGGTCATAGAGAGCTTGACACTCGCTAATCGCAATATCTAAGTCTGCTTGAAAGGCTTCTGTAACACGCTCTTCGGATATAGGTGTATCAACATCTAGCCCGAACTCTGGATCATCATCTTTGATGAGGTGTCCGATCCCGAAGGTTGGATACCCCAAATGGTCTAGGTATACTGCGTGTACTATACCTTCATCTATTGCTAACTGGCTTTGAACTTGTTCTCTATTCATGGGATCTCCTTATTAAATTCCGTATTGTAAACTGGCGAAATAAATCACTGGTATTGGTAGTGTGAAAGCTACTATTGCACTAATAATGTTGCATAGTAGGCACACACGCTCGTTCTCTCGAAATCGCATTCAAGTTCTCCTATAATTTTTGACTCTTGTTAATCTATATTAACGTATTTAGGTAATTCAGATTCTGGAGTGTTTTGTTTTAGACTAATGCATAGGAGACCTCGCTCCATGAATGCTTTTTCTAATTCAATATACTCTCCAACTTTGAAGGTTCGTGTAAAGCATTTACCACTCAAGCCTTTATGAAGATATACTTCATCACTTGGTGACTGTTGCTTACGCTTGCCCTGAATCTGTAATACGTTCTTGTGTAGGCTAATTTCAACATCTTCCTTGTCCCAACCTGGTATAGCAAGTTCAATTAAGTAACCTGTTTCACCGGTCTTTACAATATTATATCGTGGGTAGCCATTGTCAAAAGTATTATTAAGGAACTGGTCATGCATTCGGTCAAACCCTAGAAAAAATTTCGGCAGGTCTGCCATTGATAACTGCTGTGTAGTAGTCATTTTATATCTCCGTACGCCCTTTCGGCACGTTCTGTGTCTCCTCTCGGTAGACGGTTAAAACAACGCACAGTTGCCCGTGCGCTGATATGTTATTTAGAGGCTTTCTTTACACCACTCTCAGCCTTCACTGATTTAACGTATTTTACACCTCTATATGTCATTGTATAGTTCATCGTATTTTTCTCCGCTATCCCCGAAGGGAGTCTGGTTTCTTTTACGATTCTTTTAACGCATGAACCAATGCGAGCCCTTATAAGTGTGCTAGACTAATAACTGAGTACGCCACGCTTCACAAGCTCGTTCTTATACTTGTTCTTTAGCTTTGGCTTTGTGTTGTCATTCTCGTATGCTTTCACGATCTCCTCTGTAGAAGTAGCGTGAAGGTAGAAATGTCTCTTACCTACGATTTTACGGTTCACAATCTTGTTTTCTGATTCTTTAAATTTAGCTGGCATTTTGTTTTTCCTGATTATATTCGTTTTTGAGTAAGTCAAAGGCTGTTTCTGCAACACCTTTGTTGTCTGTTATCATGTACACTGTATATGAGTCGTGTACTTTATATTTTGTATCTGTTACTAGTCCATCATTAAACTCTGTTATTTGTAACTTATTCTTCACTCTCTACCTCTAGTAAGCCTTGATCGACTAAGTGCTCGATCGTTGTTTCGATACCTTCCTGTCTACCTAAGTGATAGCAATGTCCGCCACACCCGATGAGACAGAATATAAATATAGCAATCTCCATCATAATCTTCTCCGTTCTCGGATTGGTATTTCCATCTCAGAATGAGTATTATACGGAATAATAAGGACTCTGTCAAGAACTTTTTTTCAAATCCTGAATAAATTTCCAGTCTCTAAGCTGGGATTATACACCAAAATAGCTCCTCTGTCAACAACTATTTTTGAGGAGTTAGAAAATAATACTTGACAAAAGAGCTTTCATACTTTATAATACTCCAATGAAAAAATATAAAAAGCAACCGTGGACAGCAGACGAACGCAGAATATTGTCTGAATACTATTTTATATTGAATTTAGAGGATATGGCTTTCATGCTCCCCAATCGAACAGAGCAAGCTATAAAGAATCAAGTTAATTATTTAAAAAAACGAAACTACAGGTTTAAAAAATGAGTACAAATGATATAATAGCAATTACTGCAATGGCATTATTCTTGTGGTGGTACGTGGAGAATGTTGAATGAGGTCACGTGGCAATATATTAACCGAACTAAAAGGTGGTCTAGCGAATCAAATGTTTCAAATAGCTACAGGCTATGCTTTGGCAAAAGACCATGGAGCCGATTTTGTCATTAATTATGATGTTTGTGCAGATTGGCATGTTGGAAAACATCCCAAAATATATCAAGAGTTTTACTCTAATATAGAGAGCAGTGGAGAGGATTCAGACAATGTATATGTTGAAAAAAAATTTTCTTATGATCCAATACCTGTTAATACTTACCATTTAGCTACGCGTAACATGAAGCTTAAAGGGTATTTTCAAGCCCCTCAATACTTTGATAGATATAAAGATGAAATACAAAAGTTATTTAAGTTTCCAGAGATAGACCTATCAGGTATTGTTGATGAAAATACTATAGGTATACATATACGAAAGGGAGACTATATAAATTTGCCTGAACATAATATACTCGATATTGATTATTTTTATAATGCTATAGAGTCGATGGGATTAGGTAATGTTATTATCTGTACTGATGATCCTGAATGGGTAAAACAAAGATTTGATTATCCTATGTCCCCTTTTAAAACGAACATAGAGGATCTTTATCTTTTATCTCAATGTAAAAGGCTTATATTAAGTAATAGTACATTTTCTTGGTGGTCCGCCTATCTAGGTGTAGAAAAAGATAGGGTTATAGTTCCTGATAGATGGTTTGGAGAATCTGGTCCTCAAGACTACCACGATATTTATTTACAACAGTGGGAAAAAATACCTCCATGAAAAGAACAGGGAGGATATAGTATGAAAACATTTGGTATCTCTTTAGCGAACAGGAGTGACAGAAAAGAAAGTTTAACTAGAGAATGTGAGAGAGTAGGTATTACACCAACATGGATAGAAGCAGTTGATGGTAGAAACAGCTTTGGAGCAGTAAAAGGTTGTAAGTACTCACACTGGTTCTGTATAAAACTGGCTCAGCACGAGAAGCTAGATAAATTTTTAGTTCTGGAAGACGATGTAGAGTTTTCTGAAAAATTCTCTTTAGATCTTTCTGATGTCCCTGATGATTGGGATATGGTTTACTTTGGAGGAAATCATGTAAACTCTGAACCTGTTCATATAAAGAATAATATATACAAGTGTGGAGCTACTTTATGCACTCATGCTATGATAATTAGAAATACTTGTTATGACTTGTTACTACAGAAACTTTTGGAAACAGACCAACCCGTTGATGTAACTTTAGCAGAACTTCACAACAAGGATATAAACGCATATGTTATTTACCCGCACACTGCTTGGCAGATTGAGGGGTACTCTGATATAGAGGAACAAACTGTTAGCTACCCGTATCTTAAAGAGTGGGATATGGAACTTTGCTCGAAATAAGAAGGAAAAATCAATGAAAACAGCACTCATTACAGGAGTAACAGGTCAAGACGGCTCCTATCTAGCAGAGTTTTTGTTAGACAAAGGTTACAAGATATATGGCATAAAGAGACGATCTTCTACCATCAATACTGAAAGGGTTGATCATATATTCGATAATCCAAACTTTAAAATGATGTACGGAGACCTATCAGATGCTCTTAGTTTAGTAAATATACTCAAAGAAATACAACCAGACGAAGTGTACAATCTTGCAGCACAAAGCCATGTTCAGGTATCTTTTGAGAACCCTGAATATACAGGCGACATAGATGGTTTAGGTACTTTGCGACTGCTTGAAGCAATTCGCATACTTGAGTTAGACTGTAAATTCTACCAAGCATCCTCCTCGGAGATGTATGGTAAGGTTCAGGAAATGCCTCAAGACGAGCATACGCCCTTCTATCCTCGCTCTCCTTATGGCTGTGCAAAGCTGTATGCTCATTGGATTACTGTAAACTATAGAGAATCCTACGACATATTTGCGTGTAGTGGTATCTTGTTTAATCACGAAAGTCCCCGTAGAGGGGAAACTTTTGTAACTCGCAAGATAACAAGAGCAATCGCTGCTATATCTGAGGGACAACAAGACTGTGTATATCTGGGTAATCTCGATGCGCTTCGTGATTGGGGTCATGCAAAAGATTATGTACGTCTAATGTGGATGATGCTTCAACACGATACTCCTGATGACTATGTAATTGCTACTGGGGAACAGTTTACCGTACGTCAGTTTCTTGTGTGGGCTGCTGAAAGTGTGGGCATCAAACTTGCATTTAACTTCTCAGGAGAAGAGGAAGAGGCTGTTGTTGTAGAATCGAGCTGTCCAAATGTACAAAGCGGAGATGTAATATGTAGAGTAAACCCTCGCTACTACAGACCTGCCGAAGTGGATAGTTTATTAGGAGATTCTTCAAAGGCGAGAAGAGTTCTAGGCTGGGAGCCTAAAAAGACTACTCAAGAAATGTGTGTGGAAATGGTACAAGAGGATTTGAAAAAGCTATGATCCATATCTTTACCTCTGTTGTAAACAGACCAGACTTTATTCTTTTACAAGATTATTTATTTAAAAAATACTTAAAAGATGAGTATACGTTTCATGTTGTTGATGATTCGACAATGAATAAAGAAATGGAAACTGCTTGCAGAACTGTAGGGGCTAGATATTATAAAAAGCCTTCTGACACCGAGGAGTTGAGAAGCTCTGATCCTTCCCGAGCGTGCGCTATAGCAGTTCAATGGACATATGATAACTTTATAAAATATAGAGCGAACGATTTAGTTTTATTCTTAGACTCTGATATGTTTTTAGTCAAAGATTTTAATATTAATCAATATATGTCAGACGATATTATTGCTGGAAGACCTCAGTACAGGGAACATATATATTATCTTTGGAACGGTCTTATGTTTTTCAATATGCCTAAACTTCACGATAGAGATATTAATTTCTACGATGGATATATTGATGGGGTTTTGACTGATGTTGGCGGAGAAACTCACAACTATTTTAAAAGAACGCAAGTACCTCTTAAAGAAACCGACTGGCGGGTAGTATCGAAATATAAAGGTATAGACCTGTCGGAGCAGGAAGGATATGAGATGGAACTGCATCTTGAAGATAGGTTTTTACACTTCAGGTCAGCCTCTAACTGGTTCTCTGATGAATGGAAAAAACAGGGCAACCCTTTAACAAAAAAAGAAGAACTATTTAACAGAATAAAGGAAAGGCTATGAGAATATTACTCACAGGATCTACAGGAATGGTGGGGAGAAACATTCTGGATGCGAATACAGAGCATGAGATACTTACTCCTAGATTAGAACTTTTGGACAGTTGTTCAATAGCTACTTTCTTTCAGAACAATGAAGTAGATTGTGTAATTCATGCTGCAGGTCGCGTAGGCGGTATACAAGCAAATATAAACAACAATGCAAGGTTTCTGTATGAAAATACACTGATGGGATTAAATCTTGCAACCTGTGCGTATGATGCAGGTGTAGAAAATTTTTTAAACTTGGGGTCAAGTTGTATGTATCCCGCAGGGACTCCTTCACCTATTCCTGAGTCAGCATTGTTTGCAGGCCCAGTAGAGCGTACTAATGAAGGATATGCGATAGCAAAATGCACTGTAGCAAAGTACTGTGAAACTTTGGGATATGATACGATAATTCCTTGCAATCTTTATGGAAAGTATGATAAATTTGATGAAGCTCGTTCTCATATGCTTCCTTCTGCTATTCGTAAGATACACAATGCAAAGGTAAGTGGAGCACCCGTAGAGATTTGGGGAGACGGTACTGCTCGTAGAGAGTTTATGTACGCAGAGGACTTAGCAGATTTCATATTGGAGTATGTACAATGCCCTGATGTATCTAGTATGATGAATGTTGGTTTAGGACATGACCACTCAATTACGGAACTGTATAAAGAAGTAGCTTGTGTTATAGGGTATGAAGGAACATTTAGTTATAACACTTCTATGCCTACAGGAGTAAAAGAAAAACGTGTGGACATTGCAAATCAAAGTAAACTAGGTTGGAAACCGAAACACACTTTACATGAAGGTATAAAGAAAACTTATGAATATTTCAAGGAGTTTATAAATGTATAGACTTGCTACAAGCACATGGAATGAAAAAGAAATAGAGGCAATATACTCTGTTATAGACTCCGATATGTACTCAATGGGTAAGTATGTTTCAGAGTATGAGTGTGAATTTGCAGGTGCTTTTGACAGTAAGTATGCTGTAATGGTAAACTCTGGATCAAGTGCTAATCTACTAATGATTGCATCTTTGTTCTTTCGGAAAAAGAACGCTCTCAAGAGAGGAGATGAGATTATTGTTCCTGCAGTATCTTGGTCTACTACTTATGCTCCTCTTCAGCAGTATGGGCTGAAGGTAAAGTTTGTAGATATTGATAGAGAAACTCTAAATTTAGACCTAGATAAACTAGAAGATGCTATTACTGAGGATACTAAGGCAGTGCTTGCTGTAAACCTTCTTGGCAATCCTATGGATTTTGATAGACTAAGAAAGATAATTGGAAATCGCATACTGCTTGAAGACAACTGCGAATCAATGGGTGCTACATACAAGGGTAAAGCTGCAGGAAGTTTTGGTCTTATGGGTTCGTTTAGTACGTTCTTTAGCCACCATATATCTACAATGGAAGGTGGTTGTATTGTTACTGATGATGAAGAACTATATCACATACTACTATGTATGCGCTCCCATGGCTGGACTCGCAATCTACCAAAAGAAAATCATATCTCCAACAAGAGTGATAATAAGTTTGAAGAGTCTTTTCGTTTTCTACTTCCAGGCTACAACGTACGCCCACTCGAAATGTCAGGAGCTATCGGGCTAGAGCAATTAAAAAAGTTACCTGAGTTTATTACAAAGAGAAGAAAGAATGCTGTACTGTTTCAAGAGCTATTCTCTCAAATAGATAATGTAGAGATACAAAAGGAGACAGGTCTTTCATCTTGGTTCGGATTCTCCCTTTTAGTAAAGAATCGTGATAAGGTGGTAAAGAGGTTAGAGGACAGAGGTGTTGAGTGTAGACCCATCGTCTCTGGAAATTTTTTAAAGAATAAAGAACTGCTATCTCACTTTGACTATGAGATATGCGGAGATGTTTCCAATGCTGAATATATTGATAGATATGGATTATTTATTGGCAACTCACACGAAGATCTATCACAGGAATTAAAAATAGCTGTGGAGGCTATAAAGTAAATGAAGGTTGATGTACGCAATGGAAAGGTAGACCAAGCTCTACGAAAATTTAAACGCAAGATTATGGACGACAATCGCCTATTTGAATACCGAGAACGTGAATATTACGAGAAGCCTGCACAGAAAAAGAAAAGCAAGAAGAAAGCCGCGATTATGCGTGAGAAGAAAAGACAGGAAAAAATGTGCAAAAGCCCTACGAAATATTAGAGGGTGTAATACCAAAGGACTATCTTGAGAAAGCCCAAAAAGCTACTCTTGAGTTAAAGAACTGGTTGCTAGACAATGCTTTAATAGGGAAGTCATCTAACTTAGGTACTGGCAGATACTGGAGAGGCATCGAAACTGCTTCTCGAATTAGTCCAGTATTACACAAGTTATATACTTCGGACTTTATGAAAGGCATTGTTTCTAAGTATATGTCAGAAGCATACTACTATAATGACCAAGCGGTGGTCAAGATGCCCAAAGAACCTTTTGCATTTCCAAGCCACTATGACAATCAGTATGCACCAACGGGACTACACCAGATAAACTTCATGTGGATACTAGATGACATCACTCCTGAAAGTGGAGATTTTAAGATAGAAGGTACTTCTGTGAGGCTGAAAGCAGGAGATATACTTGTATTAGATGGCAACACTGTACACTGCTCTGGAAAGAATGTTACAGATAAACCGAGAAGAGCTTGGGCTTGTGTTTATACAACAACCGACCCAAATTACTTAGACTTTTTCTCTGGTCGTTTCATTTAACACTTGACACAGTGCTGAGAAAGGCGTATAATATTCCCATAAATCGGAGAAAAATATATGATAACAATCAGCACAGGCAAAAACATTTCCACCAAGTACAAAGATTACATTGATGACTGCGTGAACGCATTGTTCTGTAGCTTCATCGGAAATTATGATATTCATGTAAATTTTAGAAAATTCATTGACACTGACCATGTACACGCAGGTTTCTGCTTGGGTGATGACACAGAGTCGGTTGTTGATATCGCTACACACCATGTGTATGAGTGCGGTGAAGAAACCCGCTATACACCCGTAGAGATTGCAAGAACATTAGCCCACGAAATAGTACACGCTAAACAGTTTGCCAGAGGACAGATTAATCTAGTAGATCATGTGTGGCGTCGTGGCGAAGAAACCATTGACTGTACAGGACTTAACTATGATGAGAGTCCCTGGGAAGTAGAGGCCTATGCTTATGAAGATATACTAACTGAACTATTCTGGGAGGAATGACATGGAACTATCAATGAGCACACCTTTTTGGCTTTTCGCAGTATCACTAGCATGGCTAGCATACGAAGAATGGGAAGCTAGATGAGCAAAGAAACAACTAAAAAATGCCCGAACTGTGGCAATACACACTTAATTTTATTATATAGTTTGAAACTGAAACTATGTAGCGACTGTAGAACGGAGATAGCATGGTATTTAGACGAAGGGCAGAAGCCCTTGCTGAGCAACTAAGAGATCAAGCAGACCGACAACAATACCTAAATAAATACTGGAAAGAGTTTTATGATACTTTTGAAATAGGGGACAAGGCTTATGCACCTTTATGGGATAAAGTAGGAATTGTAGAAGAAGTTTGTCAAGATTTCATTCTTGTTTCAGGACTACTACCAGATCCCGAAGATGATTGGGTAGGCTTTCTACAGCACTGGGAGCTAGAGAAAAGATGACACCTCAAGAAATTGTAGACTATAAAAGACGCTGGATGGGAACTGCGCGTCATGAGACGAAGATTCATAGTGACTATCATAGTGCCACACGAACATGGTTAAAGGATCATGTACCAAAGCATCAGTATCATGTACAAAAATGGACAAATGTATACGAGTCAACAGTAATTTTTGAAGATAAAAAACACCAAGAGTCGTACTTACACTGGTATGGTGAAAAACGTGCTTAATAAGTGGTGGCGTATATGGGCAAAGTCTCTTGGCGAAAAGGTAGGAGAGACAGATAAACAGGCGAACGTAGTCGCTGGAATTAGAACATTCTGGTGGCTCGTTCATATTTTTACTTGCTTTATGATTATACTAGGCAACGCGACAAACTTGGGGTGGTTGAATTGAAACAACTAGGAGTAGATACTAAGAACGGCTTTAAACCTTTGCCAACAGATTGGGTTTTTATGAATGATGAAGAAAAGAATGAATGGCTCGAGGAGCATGGGGCTGAGAGTAAACTAACTGTAGACTTATTTATTAAAGAGGTAGCATGATTCACATAATTAAAGACGCACTTTCTGAGCATAAAGCAGAGAGTTTACTAGAAAATATAAATAATATGTCTTCGGATATGCTGCAAACATCATATTTTTTATTGAACGAAGGACCAACTTATATTAATAGTTCAATATCCCATAACGTCTATAAATCAAACAATGATCCCTTGCTCATAGATAGTATGCGGCAACAGCTTTTTACCTATCGATTTCAAAGAACTATAGACCATGAGCCACATTGTACCTGCTTTGTCTGTGATTTTAAGAAAAAAGATCTATGGACAGATATTAAAAGTATAGTAGAAAAAAATACTGGGTATAATAATGTAGAGCCTCAAGAAAATTTTATCAGTGTATATAATGAAGGAGACTTCTTATCCTCTCACCACGATGGAGGAAACGGAGACCTAGCCTTTATACTTAATTTAACAAAAAACTGGAGACCCGAATACGGAGGGCTTCTTCATGTTTTGCAAGAAGATGGAACATATAAAGCTATAAATCCAGAGTTCAATAGTCTAGTAATAATGGAACTACCGGAAAACGGGGCATCTCACTTTGTCAGTGAGGTAACAAAATATGCTCCTAATCCTCGTATTGCCATAAGCGGTTGGTATGCCGAGAAAAAAGGAAACTTCTATGAGCCTTACGAGCAATGATGAAGGTAAGTGGTATTGGAGAAACTGGTTAGGGCTGATGCAAAGCCCTTATTTTAATTCAGAGGCAGAAGCGAAAGCGTGGAAGGAGAAGTTCAAATGGAATTAATAGAAGAAGCAGGACTTTGGTATTGGAAAAATGACAAAGGCATAACAGTTAGTCCTCAATTTAATAGCAAGGCACGTGCCGAAGAATGGTATGGATTGCATGACAACTGGCTAGAACGCCCAGCTATACTATTATAGTTCTTGACAATCTAGGTTATCTTGCGTATAATACTCTTATAAATTGAAAAACAAAGGATATTTTATGCAACGACTAAAAAACATCTTACTCCGAAACAGTGGAGCAATCACCCTCGGTCTAGGTTTATGTAACCTTTCTATCTGGACTTTTTCAGATCCCGCAGTTTATTTTCTAATTACAGGACTACTTCTTGCAGGTATAGGTCAGATACAAATACTTTCGGAGGGTTTTGATGAGGCTAAGTGATAAACTAACTTGGAAGCAACAACTACTTACTATCACAATGGAAGAATGTGGTGAGCTTACTCAAGCCTGTAGTAAAGTTGCTCGATTCGGCTTCGAGCCAGAGAAGGTAGAAGAGCTTGCAAAAGAAGCAGGTGATGTACTTTGTATGATAGATTTGATGGTGGAGTTTGGTTGGCTAACCCAAGAGCAGTTAGATAACCGCATTCCAATTAAAAGAAATAAACTAAAGATATATTCGGACATATTAAAATGAGCAGAACACATGGTGGTAAAGGCAGTAAAGCAAGACCTAAGTCTGTAGAAGCAGAAGAGTTCGCAGACAATTGGGATAGAATTTTTAACAAATCAGCAGTAGACGATGCTGCTGATGTAATGAGCGGGACTGACCCCGTAATCGAAACATACGACCCCGCAGAGATGCTAAAAGGAACAAGAACTATGCAATTTGATGATTTATTTGAAAGTACCAACTTTGAACTTGCAGGTGACTTTATGAGTTCCTTCGGTCAAGAAGTATTAGATGTACCTACTCTTCCAGAGCAGAACCTAGCCAAGCTACGACTAGAACTGATTCGAGAAGAAGTTGAAGAACTCAACGTAGGTATCGAAGGAATGGACATTGTAGAGATTGCAGACGCACTGACTGACATTCTCTATGTAGTATATGGAGCAGGTCATGCCTTTGGTATTGACTTAGATGAATGCTACCAAGAAGTGCATCGTAGCAACATGAGTAAGCTAGGAGCAGACGGTAAACCTATCTATCGCGAAGATGGAAAGATACTAAAAGGCCCAGACTACTTTCACCCTAACCTTAAAGATATACTAGATGGAGCATTATAAAATGTTTAGCAATTATGAAGAAGTTGACAACACCTTTGAAGTCACAGTCGCAGACAATGGCTTCGTACTTAAATTTAACGCCAAAGAGATTGGAAATGACGACTCGTGGGCTAGTGACGTTAGCTTCGTGTTTAGCGATCTGTCTGAGCTTAGTACAGCCATTGACACACTCAAGGAACTTATGTAATGAAGTACCAACTCGTTACTACAGAGGCTACAGTCTACGCGAGATATCTAGTAGCAATTGAGGACGACCAAAACGAACAGGATGCTGTGGAAGCAGTATTCATGGGCGAAGTAGATCAGTTCGATGATGAGTTTAGTTGCGAAGATCTAGTAGACAACGAAGCTCTAACTGACGAAGAAATACTACGACTTATGAAATGGACTCACATGGGAGATTGGAGTTTGTCTCAAATTAAAGAAATGGCAGTAGTAGCACCTCGTGATCCTGTGTAATGATAGTAATTACAGGAGCAGAGGGTTACATTGGAAAAGAACTCTGTAAAAAACTCTACGGAATAGAGTACGATATACACTTGTGGGACATAAGAACACCTCTCCAGAAACCTCTGGAGGGTGTTTCTTGTATTATACACTTAGCAGCTTTAGTACAAGTTGGAGAAAGTGTGGAGAAACCACTAGAGTATTATGATACGAATGTAGTAGGTACTCTAAATGTTCTTCGAGCCTTTCCAGGTGCAAAAGTTATATTTGCATCGACAGGAGCTGCATTTTCTCCTGATTCTCCGTATGCACACTCGAAAGTAATGTGTGAGCAAATTATAAAAGATTGTTGTAAAGAGTACACAATCTTTCGATTCTTCAATGTTGGGGGTGGCAATCCTACCAATGATGAAGGCATTGCAGGTAGTATAAAGAAAGCAAAGGAAAGCAAAGTGTTCACAATTTACGGAAATGATTACGATACAAAAGACGGCACTTGTGTTCGCGACTATGTTCATGTAGAAGATATAGTTGATGCAATCGTGGAAGCTGTCAACGCACCCGCAGCGAATACAAAATATGAACCTCTAGGTTCTGGTACATCTATTACTGTAAAAGAGTATATAGATGCTTATATAGAAAAACATGGAAAAGAATTTGATGTAGTAATTGGAGAGAGAAGAGAAGGAGATTCTCCCGTATCAGAAGTTCCTTTCATGTCTAAGTTTATGAATGTTACAAAAAGTATTAAGGATATTGTTTAATGAAAATTTGTGTATTAAATATTGCTACAAACGGGTATGAAAGGTATATGCCTGCTCTGTATGAAGGACTAAAAGAAAAGTTTCTTACAAACCATGAAGTGTCTACTTTGGTATTTACAGATAAAGAATATCTTCCTTTTGGTGATCGTACAGTACAAATAGCTTCTGAGCCTTGGCCTCTTCCTACTTTGTACCGCTATCACTACTTTCATTCTGAAAGAGAATATCTATCTCAGTTTGACTACTGTTTTTATCTTGATGTAGATATGCTTATAAATAGAAATATTACCGATGAAATACTTGGTCAAGGGCTTACCGCCTGTTTACACCCTGTTGATACCGTAGATATCCCCTGCCCTTCCGATTTTAATTACGAAAGAAGATCTAATTCCACTGCAGCAGTACGCCGCGACGAAGGAAAGCATTACTACATGGGTGGTTTTAATGGTGGAACAACCTCCGACTTTCTAGAAATGTGTAAAGTTTTAAAGCAAAGAGTTGATGAAGATAGTAAGAACGACATTGTTGCTGTATGGCACGATGAGAGTCATCTAAACCGTTATCTCATTGATAATCCACCTGATGTTATTCTAGGTGTTCCTTATTGTACTACAGACAAGGCTTCTAACAGGGAGTATGCTAGTATCCTAACTATATCAAAAGGAATGAAGGTGTTTCTGCATAAATGGAAATCTATGCAGACCTTCCTAAAATAATTTTTATTTCTCAGCAAAGTAAATCTACTTTTTCATTCAAGTGAAGCCAACTCACCTACTCAAAAATTAGACCTTTACAAATTTGAAAAAGTGTGATAAAATATACTCTATATTGATAGACACTAAGATCAATTACAATTCTTCACAACTAACTGCTAGTGATGTAACATAGTGATATTTATGCAATTGTCTTCTCTCGGAATTAAAGGAGAGAGAATGACGAATCCATAATATTATTACGTTGTTGTTACAAACTAGCAATAACCGCACTACAAATCACACATAATAAGTGATTTCTGATCAATTATCTATGACCCCGATAATTTACTATCGACTAAGCTGGGTCATACGGCTTATAAATATTCTTACTACACTTACATCTAATTTTTCCAACCACTACTATGCTCAACTTTTGCCCAATCGCGATTTTTTAATACCTTTTCCATAATTGTCCTAGATTACCCTTTGGCTTCCTGCTTGTTCTAGACAATAAAAAGCCTCAACTAGTTTCCTAGTCAAGGCTATTACGCATTACACCCGCAGCGGGGTCAAACTAATCCACAACTATCTAGTAAAAATACTACTATTGTGAACCAAAACATCATTATCCAAAACTTTCCTTCTGTCCACATTATGTATTATCTCCGTCTCTGTACTCTATTTTACTCTTGTCGAATATCTTATGTTCTGTTGTGCCAGGGTTCTCTGTCCCTTTCGTCTTGATCTGCTTGCATTGCACCCGTAGCTTGTTCCAATATTTTAAGAGCTGACTTTGGGCTTTTGTCGAGACCCAATAGATTCTCCACTTCAATTCCCAGATTTTCAGCAATGTTGTTAACGAGCTCCACTTTCGTGACAGGAGCTTCTCCACTCTTACTAGTATAGACCGCACGTTTATATACTCCTTCTCTACTTAACTTGCCGATGATCGACTTTGTTGTTTTGTCATACTTTTCTGCTAGTAGTACAACTGTCTCCATGCACGGATTCTCTGTGTACTTCTCCACTAGAAAAGCTGTTACTTCTTCTGTATAATTCATTTCCAAATCCCCAATACTTGCATTATATCTTTAACTTCACACTGGTACTGCTTAGCGATTACTGTTACAGGAATGCCTTGCTCCCACTGTGTTCTTATATCTTCTACTACTTTACTCATTATGTACCTCTCAATGCTGATGGTATTGCAATACACCACGTCCAAACCATGAATATTACAAACAATTCGTGTGGTTCCTGTATCTCAAATGCACTCTTAATACTCATTATAGTAACATAGAAGCACCACAGGACAAGACAAATGTCCTTTAACATATCTTCTAAATCACTCATCTTCTAAATCCGTTCCTAGCCATATCATCTCGTACTCTCCGTCTGCAATAGCTTTCACAGCACAACTACGAGAGTAGGTGAGCCAGAGAGCAGGCGTGTTTTCTATACCTTCTTCGTCCACATACTTTTTTAGAGTTACATCATAGTCTTTTTCAAGTTCACTAGCTTCTTTCTCTTTAACATTAAGCATTTCATGCAGAGCATCTAATTCTGTATATTTGAACTCTAGGTCTGTTACTGCCTTTTTAATCTCAGTTTCTAACTGTGCCAGCTTTACATCTTTTGACGGAAAATCTATTACATCACCCATATCTATCTCCTTTCAATATCTTCTTCGTTACACTCAGACCCATACTGTACTTCTAGAATGTGAGTACGTTGTTGTGTTGTGTTTTCTGCTAGATGCCAAGTCCCTGCGGGTATAATGTAACTCATATTTTGTTGTAGCACTACTACATTCTTCATTGTAGCTGTTTCTATAGTAAGAGTTATCTCTCCTTCAAGAACATACCAGTGTTCATTTCTATTCTGATGCCGTTGATTGCTAAGAGACTGACCCTTCTTTATCACAAGTTCCTTTACTTTTGTATGACCTTTGTCCTCAAGAACACGCCAGAAACCCCAAGGTCTTGCAACTTTAGAGGCTTTCCACTCACCCAATAACCAACTACTAGAGTTTAGTTTTGCCACTCCGCCAACACCCCATACAAACTCTACTGTACTGTGGTTTTTGTAGTAGTCGTACTCAGGTGTAGAAATACCACTACTTCTATCGCCACCGTTGGCAAAGATAACTTTATCGTAGTGAGGAAGCAGTTGTGCTATGGCAGTGCAGGCAGTGTCGTCGCTATCATTGAAGTTGATTACCTCATCGACCATAGAGAGATTGGATACTACTGACCAGCGTTCGCAGTAATCCATAAAAGGTTTACCTTTTTTGCGTGTCAACCACTCATCAGAGTTTAGACCCACAATTAAGGCAGGAGCGAGCTTACTAGCATCTTTTAGATACTGAATATGTCCTGAATGTAAGGGGTCGAAGCCACCAGTTACAAGCACACAAGTTTTCATATAATTACTCCTTTTTAAATTTTATACGAGTATTATACGGAGGTTTGGGGAAAATGTCAAGAAATTTTTAAGGAGGAGCTAAAAAAATGCCCTCGACTGACTAAGTACAAGGGCAAAGGACTTTTTATTTATAATTAGGTTAGAAAATAGACCGCCTCGCTATTAACTACGCAGACCTCTTCACATCTGCACCTCAGTTTTGCTTTTTAGGGAAAACAGGAAAAACAAAATACCTACCTAAAACAAACCTCGATCAGTTCGGTACTATCAGACCCCCTCCTAGCCATACGCTTTATACTGCCACTAGGTGGGTTGGCAGTTGTCTGGAAATGAACTGTGTTCGTTATCAAACTGCTCATTCCCAAATTTCAATACAAGTATTATACGGAAGATTGACCAAAGTGTCAAGAATTATTTTTCTATTGGTTATGGCATTCCTATTTTATCTTTCCCAGATAACCAATCTGCATTCTCTTTTCGCAGATCATTATACTCTGCGGGTGTGAGTACGTCTTCAGCACTTTCTGCTTCCCATATATCATCTACTTCGTAGCAAACAGGATTCACAAAATTAGGTTTCAGATCAAGGTCGTATATCATGTCAATAGCCTCATCTTTAGAATCAGCCTCAACTTCGTAGTCGTGTATCTCTACTACTCGCATTTCAATATGGAACTTAGGCATTACTGTACTCCTGATAGTAGGGCAAAGATGAGCAGTGCCGTAGGCAACAGCACTGCTGTCTCATGTTCTCTGTAGAACTCTCGTAACATTATCGTGCCTGTACTAGAGCAAGAAGGTTTTGCAAGTCAGCTTTTGACGCTTTCTCCAAAGAAGGGAAACCTGCTGTAGCACCAAGCTCTACTGAGATCTCAGCTACGATCTCTGACTTGCGTA